>JAEEGG010017413.1_pt1 | contig 14777 bp, 8 predicted proteins | sample 9134161 | NCBI WGS metagenome assembly JAEEGG01 (sample SAMN16246543, study PRJNA631951) | gut metagenome | biome: gut microbiome; feature: rumen; material: CR-attached | host: Bos | place: Iran: Karaj | collected 2018-10
AACTCCAGTTCGCCGACCTCGCCGCCGTCCATAGTATAGGCGTAATCGGCTCCGAAGCGGCTCACATCGAACTTCACCACTCCGCGCCCTATTTCCTCGTCGGGAGTAAAGCCTATCTTGATTGTTCCGTGCTTGAACTCCGGATGCTCCACTATGTACTGCACCGCATCCATAATCTCCGCCACGCCGGCCTTGTCGTCGGCGCCCAGCAGGGTAGTACCGTCGGTAGTTATGATTGTCTCGCCCTTATGAGCGAGCAGCTCGGGGAAATCGGCCGGGTCGAGCTTCAGCCCGGGCACACCCTCAAGGGCAATGGCTCCGCCGTCGTAGTCCTTGATTATCTGAGGTTTAACCCCTGCGCCACTGGCATCGGGAGCGGTATCTACGTGTGCAATGAAGCCAACTGCCGGCACGTCTCCCTCAACATTGGAGGGGATGGTGGCCATGACATATCCGTATTCATCGAGCGTAGCCTCCACGCCCATTGCGATAAGCTCGTCGCGGAGCATCTGCAGCAGCACCAACTCCTTCTCGGCGGAAGGCTGGGACTCTGACTCCTCGTTGGACTGGGTATCCACCGCCACATAGCGTAAAAAACGGTCAAGAATGCTAATCATTTGTCGGATTTTTTAATAGAAGCGTAAATCATATAGCCGCAGAGGGCAAGGAATGGAACGATGGCAATCATCTCGGCACCGGAAGCACCCGAGGCGCCCACGGCGTTCCAGCCGGAGAGGAACCAATCGATGCCCGCAAACTTAAGAATAGCCGAAACAACACCCATAAGAGCACCGCCGGCAATGAATCCGCTGGCAATCAAGGTGCCCTTTTCAACCCTGGCGCGGTTAACGGAGGCGTCTTTGCTGCGGGAGCCTACGAACCACGAAATGGCACCGCCCACGAGCAGAGGAAGGTTAAGGTCGATGGGGATGAACATTCCAAGGCAGAAGGCAAGCGCCGGCACCTTGAAGACGGTGAGGGCTATGGCAATCAGGGCGCCTATCCCGTACAGCAGCCAGGGGGCGCTTCCTCCGTTCATCATGGGCTGGATTACCGCCGCCATGGCATTGGCCTGAGGCGCTACCAGGGCGCCCTCGCCAGTGAATCCATAGGTCTTGTTGAGCACCAGCATAACGCCGCCCACGGTGGCTGCGGCAACCGCCACGCCAACAAACTTCCAGGCTTCCTGCTTGCGCGGCGTTGTACCTATCCAGTAACCTATTTTAAAGTCGGTAATAAGGCCTCCGGCAGTACTCAAAGCCGTGCAGACCACGCCGCCGATAACCATTGCGGCCACCATTCCGGCGTTGCCCTTAAGGCCGACGGCCACCAGAACCAAAGCAGTGATAATGAGCGTCATTATGGTCATTCCGCTCACCGGGTTGCTGCCCACGATGGCAATGGCGTTGGCGGCTACGGTGGTAAAGAGGAAGGCTATCAGCGCCACGATAACAAGCGCTATGAGCGCCTGCCACACGTTGTGGACCACACCACCGAAAGCAAAGAAAGCGAAGATGCCGAGCAGGGCGATGATGATGCCGGTAATGACGGTACGCATGGGCAGATCTTCCTGCGTGCGCTCGGTGGCGGCGGCACCTTGGCCTCCTTTACGTTTGAACTCTCCCACGGCAAGGCCCACAGCGCTCTTGATGACGCCCGCGCTCTTGATGATACCGATGATGCCGGCGGTAGCGATACCGCCTATACCGATGTGCCGGGCATATTCCTTGAAAATCTGTTCGGGAGCCATCTGGCCCACCGTAGTTGCGATACCGGTACCCATAAGGTCGATGACCTGCCCGCCCCAGACAAGATTCATCAGAGGGATTATGAGGAGCCAGACCAGGAACGAGCCGCAGCAAATCACGAATGCATACTTAAGACCTATGATATAGCCAAGTCCGAGCACTGCGGCGCCGGTGTTGAGCTTGAGCACAAGCTTGGCTTTGTCGGCAACCACCTGGCCCCAGTGCATCACCGTAGTGCTTATGGTCTCGGCCCAGGCGCCGAAAGTGGCCACTACAAAGTCGTACAGACCGCCTATAAGGCCGGCCAGCACAAGAGTCTTGGCGCTGCTTCCGCCCGCCTCTCCGCTGACCAGCACCTGGGTGGTGGCGGTAGCTTCGGGGAAGGGATACTTGCCGTGCATCTCCTGCACAAAGTATTTGCGGAACGGAATCAGGAACAGGATGCCTATCACGCCGCCCAGCAGCGAGCTGAGGCACATCTGCCAGAAATTGACCTCAAGCCCCAGGATGTAGATTGCAGGAAGAGTGAAAATGGCACCGGCCACTACCACACCGGAGCAGGCTCCGATGCTTTGGATGATGACATTCTGCGCCAGTCCGTCATTCTTTTTAAGGACCCCCGTCACGCCGACCGCAATGATGGCGATAGGGATTGCGGCCTCGAAGACCTGGCCTACCTTAAGGCCCAGGTACGCTGCCGCCGCCGAGAATAATACGGTCATCAAGAGCCCCATCGTCACGGAGTAAGGGGTCACTTCCAGCGGGCGCCTCTCCGGTCCCAGTATCGGGTGGTACTTCTCCCCCGGCTGAAGGGGCCTGTGAGCGTTTTCGGGCAGCTGCACGTTTTTGTTCTCTTTCATACTGCTTTTTGTATTTCTCAATATACTTTTCAAGCTTGGCCTGGTCTTTGGCCTCCTGCCTCTGGATAGCCTGCAGGCGGCGCAGCTTACGTGCACGCTCCTTCTCGAGAGCCTTCTGCGCCTTGTTCGCTGCTTTAAGCGAATCGCGCCTGTCCAGTTCGGCCCAGCGCTTTTCGCGCGCGGCAATACGGGCGTCACGCCTGGCGATGCGCAGCTTACGTTTCGCCTCCCGCTCCTCCAAGCGCTTCTGCTTGGAATCGACGGTAGGAACTGCAAGTGGATCTTCGTCCGGCGTAAGGTTAAGCTTGGTGCTGTCGCGCCGCGCCGGGGTCACGCCAAGAGAATCCTTGAGGGGGAGCGAGTCTTTGATCGAAAGAGAATCACGCAATGCCAGCGTATCGACCTTGCCGGCCAGCGCCAGCGAATCCAGAACGGCGAGGCTGTCGGCCCTGGCAAGCGAATCGAGCCTGCCCAAAGAGTCGCGGAGAGCCTTTCCGGCGGCTGCGGTATCCACCTTGGGCTTGGGAATACGCGCCAGAGAGTCCCTGATGGCGATTTCGCGGCGTATGCGCGGCATATAACCGGGGAAGTATATCTCGGTCTGGCGGAACTCCGCCCGCGGCTTGGAGAGGTAACGCTTGCGCTCGGAAGGACGCACCTGCAGGGAGGTGATGTCGGTAGGGTCGGAAGGCCTCTCGTCGGGGCGCCACTTGAAGCCCTTCATGGTTTGATCGACCTTGGGCAGCTGTACCACCGGATAGGCGTTGTTCTTGGGCTGTTCGAAGTAATAGACCTGGTCGATGTTGCCGTCCAGCAGAAGGGCCGAGAGCATCTTGGATTCCACTTTATTCACCGTGGCCAGCGCGCCGTTCTCCCTTAGGTAGAAGAGTGCTGCAGAGCCTCCCAGGGCATCGAAACGCTTAAGGGAATTATCGAGCGAATCAAAGTAAGCCATTACTTCGGCGCCCTTGATCTGGTCGTAGTATGAAGAATCCTGCTGGGTAATGACGAATGCGTTAGACTGGAGCGAAGCCTTCTTGGGGCCGCCGACTCCCACCAGCACGAATACGCTGTCGGCGGTATACTGGCGGTCGCCCTCGTTCCAGATTACCGGATCGAGATAGAAGCGCGCCACCGAGTCGAGGTCGCAGTAAACCATTGAGTCACAGCGGGCCTGAATGTCCCGGCGGAAGATCTTGACGTTCCTGATAGCATACGCGAAGCCCATCTTGGTGGTGTCCCTGTTGGCGGCAAGACTGTCGGCAAGAGCCAGACTGTCGGCCCTGGCAAGCGAGTCCTTAAGAGCCAGGGAGTCCTTCAGGGCAACAGAATCTACCGCGGCAAGCGTATCCGAGGCGGCCCTGAGCAGCGAATCCGCCCGGTCCATATCCGCTTCGGGATCGCCCGGATCGTCAATGGGCTCGTCTTTTACCTGTCCGCCGTCGCTTACAAGCGAATCAACCTTGGCAATGGCATCCAGCAGCGGAGCCATCAGCGAGTCACGGAGGGCAAGGCTGTCGCTCACAGCGGCAAGGCTGTCCAGTGCCGCCCTCGCAGCAAGACTGTCAACCAGCGCGCCGGGGGCCGGAACGCTGTCTTGCACAGCTGCCGGGACAGAATCTTTTCCCGGGGCCGGGGCATCCTGCGGAGCAGGAGCTTTCTTTTCTTCTTTTTGGGCCGGACTATCTGCCGCAGCAGCTTTGCCGCCGGCCTTACCGCCGGCCATACCCGGACCTCCCTGCTTGTTAAGGGCTTCTTCGCGGGCCCTGGCAGCTTCTTCGGCCGCCTTGCGGCGGTACTCGGTCACAGCATCGGTCATTATGTCGCTGAGCCTGGTTTCCGACGCCTTGGCTGTGCCTTCGGAGATGTCGCACATGCGTATAGCCCTGTAGATCAGGGTGTCAGCGCCAAGGTAGATGGTGTCCATCTGCCCTTTGTTCTTGGTTTCAAGCGCCACGGCCGCATTGATGCGCATGGTCACCTGCGAGATGGAATCCTGGAAGTGTATAAAGTCCGCCACGGCAGTCACCCTGCGCGTGGTATCCTGCAGCTGGGCGTTGCCCCGCAGTATCACGTCGCCTATGCTTTGATAGTAGTAGAGCGTATCGGACCAAACTTCCTGCTCCTCGCTCAGGCCATGCACCCGGTTGCGGAAGAAAAACATCTGCGCGCGGCGGTCGTAGAAGCCCTCGGATGCCGAAAGCATATTGCCGCCTTTCCAGAAGTCGATGTAATGTGGGAACGTGGCCAGCTCGCGCTCGGTATCGTACTCCAGACGTATGGTCTTCACGAACACCGAGTCGGAGAACATGTTCACGTCGTCGTTGAAGGTAAATATCTTCTCGCGCGAGGAGTAGGTTCCCGAGTTGCTCTCTATGATCTGCCCCTTCTCGTCGCGCATGGACGCTCCGTTGCGGAACACCGCCAGAGAGTCCTGGGTGTTATAGTCCAAGTGCCTGGTACGCAGCGTGTTGCGCTTCTTGTTCTGGAGCTGCACCAGGGTTCCCCGGAACTGCGCAAGGTTGTCGTTGATAAAGTAATCCAGCTTTTCCGAGGTAAGGATGGTCTCGTCCTGGATGACCTTTACGTGTCCCCAGCAATTGATTATCTTGTTCTCGGTGTCCCAAAGCGCCGTGTCGCTTATGAGGTAAGTTCCGTTGTGCAGGAAAGTAGAAGCGACAGCCTTTCGGAACTGCCGCCCGTTCTTCTCCAGCTGCTCCAGCGACTCAGCCTTCATTATGCGCACAAGACTGTCCGCCCGCTCCTTCTTGTTCTTAGGTCTCTTGGGAGCGGACTCCAGCGGCTGGACGGCCAGAAGGGCCGCCAGAATCATCACCGCCAGAAGGATCAGTCGGCTTTTGTGAACTTTGATTTCCATTCTTCGAGCTGGAATTCGCAATCCTGGAACAATGGATCGATTTTGATGTAAGTTTCTTTAATCTTGCTTGTTACAAACTCGTTTATGGCCTTCATCTGCTTAGCCTGCCGCACCTCGCCCAGCAGCTCGGTGTAGTCGTGCTCGAAGGTTGCCGTGTGTGCCGGTACTATACCGTCGAGCCTTAAGATTTTGTACACCAGGTTGCCGTCGCGCCCCTCGTTGTCGAGCGACTCCACGGGCTCCGAAATCTGCCCGGGCTCAAGGTCCTTGACGGCAGTGTAGTCCTGCGGCTTGAGCTGGTCTATCTCGAAGTATGCCGATCCGGTATTGGGGTCGGCCATCTGGCCTCCGTTGGTACGGGTGGCAGGGTCCTGTGAGTAGAAGCGGGCGGCCAGCTCGAAACTGATGAGGGTATCCACTATGGCCGTGCGCAGCGAATCAAGCTTGCTGAACGCCTTATCGCGGTCTTCGGCGGTGTACTTGGGCTTGAGGAGTATGTGGCGCGCGTTGAACATATCTCCCTTCTTTTCAAGCACTTCAATTATGTGGAAGCCGTCCGGCGTCTCCACTATCTGGGAGATTGCGCCGGGTTTGAGCGACATGGCTGCATCGGAGAATGCCGGCCAGAAAATAGATTTGGAGGCCATTCCGAGTTCACCTCCCTTGCGGGCGCTGCCGGGGTCTTCGGAGTAGAGGCGGGCCAGGGTCGCGAACTTCTCGCCGTTGATGATACGCTCGCGGATAGAGAGCAGACGCTCCTTGACGGCAAGCGCGGCCGCCTCACGGTCGGGATAGATGCAGATCTGGCTGAGCTTGTACTTGATAGGCACCACTGGCAGGCGGTCAACTGCCGACGAATCGATGTATTGCCTTACATCATAGGGAGTTATCTCCGGCACTGCCTGGGCGATGTTCTGCTGCTCCTCCTGCATGAGGGAGTTTTCTTCGATCTGCTTGCGCCATTCCTGACGAAGCTTATACACCGGCTTCCCGAAATAAGACGCCACTCCGTCGTCTCCGCCAAGGGCGGTGCGCACCTGGTCCATCTGCTGGGCCAGCTGGGCCTCCACATTGTCCTGGTTGACGGTGAGCGAGTCGATGCGGGCCTGCATCAGGAAGAGTTTGCTGCGCATCATATTCTCAAGGAGTTCGCAGCGGATGTTACGGTCCGAGGCATAGCCGCGGGCGCTCATCATCTGCACCTCCTGCTCTATTTCAGAAAGGGTGATAAGCTCGCCGCCCACCACGGCGACGGACTTATCGATAATGTTCTGATACTTCTGCGCCGACGCCGAGAGGCAGCTCCCCAGCAGCGAGAGCGCTACAATTGCAGTTTTGAATTTCATACGCCCGGTATGGTTTGCAAAGCTTGTTCCAAAATTATTCCGCGGCCTTGGCGGCGAGATGCTTCTCCCAAGCCCATGCGGAGGCAAGGGTCTCCTCGACGGTGCGGGTGGCTTTCCAGCCGAGCTTCTCCTGGGCAAGCGAAGGATCGGCCCATACTTCAGTCACGTCGCCGGGACGCCTGGGAGCTATGCGGTAGTTGAGCTTGAGGCCGTTGACCTTTTCGAATGCCTGCACCAGCTCGAGCACCGACTCGGGACGGCCGGTACCGATGTTGTAGATCTCGTAGGGCTCTTCCATGCGTCCTTCCACCATGCGCGACACGGCGCAAACGTGTGCCTTGGCAAGGTCCACAACGTCGATGTAGTCTCTCAGGCAGGTGCCGTCGGGGGTAGGATAATCGTCACCGAAGATGCTCAGGCACGCTCTCTTGCCGATGGCGGTCTGGGTGATGAAGGGGACAAGGTTATTGGGGACGCCTCTGGGCAGCTCGCCGATGAGTGCGGACGGGTGTGCGCCGATGGGGTTGAAATAGCGGAGGGCTATTCCGTGCATGCCGTAGGCGGCCACGCAGTCGCGGAGGAAATCTTCGCACATCTGCTTGGTGTTGCCGTAGGGCGACGTGGCGCTCTTGCGGGGGCTCTGCTCGGTGACCGGGGTGCGGTCGGGCTCGCCGTAAACAGTGGCGGAAGAGGAGAAGAGCACGTTGGTGCCGCTCTTGCGGGAGGCCTCAAGTACGTTGAGGAATGAATCCAGATTGTTCTTGTAGTACATCAGGGGCTCGGCTACCGACTCTCCGACAGCTTTGAACGCAGCGAAGTGGATTACAGCGTCAATCTTGTGTTCTGCAAAGAGTTTCTCCACGGCCGGAGCGTCGCAGAAGTCCATTTTGATGAAAAGGGGCTTGTAGCCGAGTATGGCACATACTCCTTCGTAATTGGTGGTGTCACAATTGGACATATTGTCGGCAATGATCACGTCATATCCCGCCTGGACGAGTTCGACTGTTACGTGACTGCCTATAAAGCCGGCGCCGCCGGATACAAGTACTGTTTTTTTCATAACCTACAAATGTACTAATTTTGCGCGAAGACACAAAATTAGTACATTCGTAGCTATCCCCCTGCACCCCCAGGGGACGGGGGAAGAGTCCCCCGATTCCCCCTCTGTCGCTCCGCTCCGAACTGCTCCCGCCAACCTTATCACTAGAAATCCAAGCGACTGCTCTTGGCGCGAAGACACAAAATTAGTACATTTGTGGTCTTGATATGGGACACGATAAATTACGGAAATTTGCTGAGAACGAGACGTTTTCCTGCCTGCTGCAGCCATCGGCCCAGGAGCTTCTCGCCGACGGGTATTTCGCCCTTCGGGACCACGAGGTAAAGGGGCATTGGGGCGAGAGGTTTGAGAGTGCCGGTGCGCCGCTGGTGTTGGAACTTGGCTGCGGCAAAGGCGAGTACACCATCGATCTTGCCATGCGTGACCCCGGCAAGAACTACGTTGGCGTGGACATCAAGGGCGCGAGGCTCTGGAAAGGGGCTAAATATGCCACACAGCACGCCCTGGGCAATGTCGGGTTCCTGAGGACGCGTATCGAGTTCATCACGGCTTTCTTCGCTCCGGGGGAGGTTTCGGAAATATGGCTTACCTTTTCCGACCCTCAGGTGCGGAGCGAGAATTCCCGCCTTACGTCGCCCGTTTTTCTGGAAAGATACTCTAAGTTCCTTGCTCCGGGCGGGCTGGTGCATCTCAAGACCGATTCGCAGTTCCTTTATCAATATACCCTGGCTGTTTGCCGGGCCAACGCGCTGGAGATCGTGGCTTGTTCTGAAGATTTGTATGCCGAGGCGGAACGCTTCGATCCTTGCCTGACGCAGGTTCAGACTTTTTACGAGCAGATGTTCCGTGAGCAGGGGTATCCCATAAAGTATCTCTGCTTCCGACTCTCGGAAGTCCCGGGGGCGGAAGACTTCGCTTCGCTCATCCCTCCCACGCCTGACGGCGCGGGCCCCTCCCGTTCACGTAGCCACGGGCGGCTACGGTCTCCCGCCCCCGGGGCCTCCGGAGCCGAAACGGGGGGCAAAACGGAGCCTTCTGCACACGGGGAGGCGGTTTCCGACAACGCCGGGGGCAAAACGGGCCTTCCTGCACACGGGAGGAGCTTTATGAGTCCGACAGATTTTGATCCGGACTACTGGCGGAGCGTAGAAGGTCACCGGACCCTTTTCGGCCGCGATACCGCCGAGACCCGCCGCCAGAAACTTAAAGAAAAATAAAAGAGGCAAGCTCTTTCGAACTTGCCTCTCGGTGCGGCAGGTGAGACTCGAACTCACACAGGCCAAATGCCCACTACCCCCTCAAAGTAGCGTGTCTACCATTTCACCACTGCCGCTGTTGGGACTGCAAAATTAAGCATATTTAGCAGAATCGCAAAATTTTTTTGATATCTTTGTATAAATCGTGCTTAAATGCTGAAGTTAGAAGTTCCAGGGGGTGAATCCAAAGTGTTGTTGCACAGCTGCTGTGCGCCTTGTTCGGGCGCCGTTCTGGAGTGCATGGTGGCCAATGACATACGCCCTGTGGTGTTTTTCAGCAACTCGAATATAGTTCCCTTCGAAGAATACGAATTAAGGCTCGGTGAACTCCGGCGGTACTGCAAGGCTCTCGGCGTCGAGCTGGTGGAAGACGAATACGACCATCAGGCTTGGCTGCGATTTGTTCTTGATGAGAGCGAAGGTCTGACCAAAGAAGAACTGGCGGCAGCTCCCGAGCGCGGCCCAAGGTGCTTGCGTTGCTTTAAATTCCGTCTGATGAGGGCGGCCCGGTATGCAGCCCAAAACCATATTCCGGTGCTGACCACTACCCTTGCCTCTTCACGCTGGAAGAGTCTCGAGCAGGTCGATGAGGCCGGCTCCTGGGTCTGCTCGGCCTCCCCTCAATCCCCTGGGGGTGCAGGGGGATCGGAAAGCGCTTCAGCGCCAGTTTTGGGGCCAACGGTTCGGAGCGAAGCGACAGAGGGGGTTCAGGGGGAACCTTCCCCCGTCCCCTGGGGGTGCAGGGGGATTAGACCAGGGACACCAGTTCACTGGTGGCCCCAAAACTGGCGCAAAGGCGGCCTTCAGCCCCGCCGCTCCGAAATTATCAGGGAGCAGAATTTCTACAACCAGGACTTCTGCGGCTGTGAATTCTCTAAACATTTGTAAAACAGAATGGTACACCTCCACAAGAATATGAAGATGTCGGAGCTGGTGGAAAGCAACTATCACCTGCTCGGCATAATGTCACGCCTGGGTATTACCGGTAGCTTCTCGGAGCACACCGTCGAAGAAATCTGCGCCCGCTACAGCCTGGACGCCGATACTTTCGTACTTATCTGCACCGTTTACTCCACCAAAGGCTACAAACCCACCGAGGAAGAGCTGCGCCGCTGCAGCGTGGCCGACATCCTGCGCTACCTGCACAGCAGCCACGACTTTTACCTCAACTCGGCCCTCAAGAGACTCTCGCCGGCTCTGGAGCAGATGACGGAGCCCACAAGCCAGGTGCAGCAAAAGGTCATCAGGCACTTTTTCGACAGCTACAAAACGGAACTGGTCAAGCACTTCGCCTACGAAGAAGACACCGTGATCCCATATGTCAAGCGGCTGCTCGCCGGGCACGCCCCATCCGACTTTTCAATGGCGGTTTTCAAAGAGAACCACTCCAACATAGAGGAGTCGCTCTCCGACCTTAAGAACCTGATAATGAAATCGCTGCCGCCTGAGTGCGACGGAGAGGGGCGCTTGGACGTGCTGTCCAACATCTTTCACCTTCAGGAAGATCTGGAACACCATACCTACATCGAAGACAACATTCTGGTACCCATGGTCGAAATGCTGGAAGGCCGCGAGCCCAGCCCCTCATTCGTAACGCCCTCTCCGGGCGAGAGCGAGGGCGACGTGCTGAGCGACCGTGAGAAGGAAGTCCTGGCGGAAGTGGCGCGCGGATACCTCAACAAGGAGATTGCCGACCGCCTCAACATCTCCATAAACACCGTTATAACCCACCGTAAAAACATAACCCGCAAGACCGGTATCAAAACGACTCCCGGCCTTACGGTTTATGCTCTCCTCAACGGATTGGTAGATATAAGTTCGTTCGAATAGGCTATCCGGCAGCAACCTCACCGGCGGGTGCATCTGCCTCCTCGTCGCTCTCTCCGGCAGCCCAGTCTATGAGCTTGGTGAAGGCGCCGGTGAACTTGTTGGCGATATCCTCGTCTCCGTTCTCCCTCAACACGTCGGCAAGGAAATAAATATAGCTGCCGCACATGTCGAACTCGCTCTTTCCGAACTCGAAGAATTCAAGATAGAAGCGGGAGGTCTCAAGCAGGTCGGCCGCCATCTGGGCGCCAAGCGCGCGGGCCTTGTCGGTCTGTCCGAGCTTATAATAGCACTCGATCATACTGATTACCAGGTAGTCGTTGGTGGACATGCCAAGCGGAATCGACTCTATAGGGAAACGCTTCATAACCTCGCAGCCCCGGTCGAGCATCTCTACGGCACGCTCATTCTCCCCGGCCTTCATGAAGGCCTTGGCGCAGTTGAGGAATATGCTCCTGGGGGCCATAACGCCAAGGTTGGTGTAGATGTTCTGGTAGTCGATGAACCACCCGTCGGCGGCAACGGCGTCCCAGGAATACACCTGTGTCATCTTGCGGTACAGCTCGTCGGTATCAACGAAGCCAATGTCGGTCGTGCTTATCTTGTTCTTGATAGGAACAAACTTATAGGAGTAGCCCTCGTACACCAGATAATCCTTTACGCCCACGTTCAGGTCGCCTCCCATGTTGAGCATATGGATGGGACGGTCCCACTGGTATCCCGACAGCAGGTCGAGCATGAAGATTTCGGGCTTGGTAAGATAATCCTTGCCCTTGGGAATCTGCAGCACTATGCTCTCGGGAATCATATCCTCAAAGCGCTTGTCAAGTATACCGGAGGCGATGACGTTCTCTTTGTTGACGGGCACCACTATCTTGCGTGAAGGAATGTAGTCCATCTTGCGGCCGCTGCTCATAGGAACTCTCACGCGCGTATCGCGGAACAGCTTCATCACATCGGCGATGGGCATCTCCTGCTCGCGGGTGTCAACTATAGGCACGTATTCGTTGGTGCCGTAGAGGTATTGCTCCGGACCCACGCTCAGGGGCAGCGGGGCGCTCTCGTTGCAGGCCCACTTCATCTGGTCGATGTGCCAGTCGGTGCCCAGCAAGGAGGTATTGCAGATACGTACGTCGGTGCGCACATTCTCGACTTCCTGCGCATACCACACAGGGAAGGTATCGTTGTCGCCGTGAGTTATGAGGATGCCGTTCGGGCCTACGGAGTTCAGATAATTGCGGGCCATTTCGACCGCGGTGCGGCGGCCGGAGCGGTCGTGGTCGTCCCAGTTCTGGGCCGCCATAAGAGCGGGCACGCACAGGCACGCACCCGTAAGCAGGGCGGCCGTAGCCACGGAGTAGCGCTTCTTGAGGGCACTCTGGAGCCAGCTGTAAAGAGCCGCCACAGCCATACCTATCCACACGCAGAAGAAATAGAACGATCCAGCGTAGGCATAATCCCTCTCCCTCACCTGGTAAGGCGGCTGGTTGAGGTAGATCACGATGGCTATACCCGTCATGAAGAACATCAGGAAGGTAAGCCAGCAGCCTCTCTTGTCGCGGTCGAACTGGAAGAAGAGACCAAGAAGGCCAAGGAGGAGCGGGAGGAAGAAATAGTGGTTCTTTCCCTTGTTGTCGGCAAGCGTGGAGGGAGCGTTGCTCTGGTCGCCCAGGCGGAACTCGTCGATGAATCCTATGCCGCTCTCCCAGTTGCCGTGGAAGATATCGCCGGGCGTCGGGGAATGTATCTCGTTCTGCCGCCCCACGAAGTTCCACATAAAGTAGCGCCAGTACATCCATCCCAGCTGATAGTCGAAGAAGAAGTACAGGTTGGCAATCATGGTCGGCTTGCGGTCGGTGGCGCCGGCAATCTTCTTGCCCTTGCCGCCGGTATAGGCACGGTAGAACTCCTCGTTCTTGCCGTCCGGCGAACTGCTCCACATGCGGGGGAACAGCATCTTTCCGGAAGCACGGTACTTGGCGTCCACGGGGCCCTCGACCTTCTTGTACTTGCCGTCCAGCGGAGCCCAGTAGGTCGATGATTTGAGGTCGTAAGGGGCATCGTAATACTGCCCGTAGAGCAGCGGCGTGCTGCCGTACTGCTCGCGGCTGAGGTAGCGCACCAGGGTAAACGCATTGTCGGGCTGATACTCGTTGGTGGGCGTCTTGGCGCAGGAGCGGATGATATCGATGCTGAAAACCGAGAAGCCTATGGTAATGACGGTGAAGCACAGCAGGATGGTGTTCAGGAGCACTTTCTGCCTGCGCTCGGTCACAAAGATGCCCCAGAAGCACAGCGCCAGGAGTGCAGCCACGAAGAATGCCGCGCCGCTATTGTACGGAAGCCCGATTACGTTAACGAAGAACAGGTCGACGTAAGCCGCGATCTTGGGCAGATAAGGCACATACAGGAACACCAGGAAGCCCAGGATTACAACGCCTATCAAGAAAATCTTGACGAACTCCCAAAAGCTGAAGCGTCCGTCCTCCCTCTTTCGGTAGTAGAACATGAACACCAGGGCGGGAATAGCCAGCAGGTTGAGCAGGTGCACACCTATACTCAGGCCCATGAGGAAGGCGATCAGCACTACCCAGCGCAGGGCGTGGGGAGAATCGGCCCGGTCGTACCACATGGTCATGGCCCAGAATACCACGGCCGTAAAGAGCGACGACATAGCGTAAACCTCGCCCTCGACTGCGGAGAACCAGAAAGTATCGGAGAAACAATATGCCAAGGCGCCCACGAGGCCCGAACCTATGACGGCAAGCGCACCTCCGGCGGTTTTGGTGCTAACCACTCTCTTGGTGAGCCAGACAATGGTCAGATACAGGAAGAATATGGTAAGCGCCGAACAGATGGCGCTCATGGCGTTGACCAGAATGGCGGCGTGCATATTGTCGCCGAACATCGTGAAGAAGCGGGCGATGAGCTGGAATACGGGGTTTCCCGGGGGATGCCCCACCTCCAGTTTATAGGACGAGGCGATGAACTCGCCGCAGTCCCAGAAAGATGCCGAGGGCTCTATGGTGAGCAAGTATGTGATGGCGGAAATGACGAAAGCAGCCAGGGCCGCTATCCTGTTCCAAAGATTGAATTTCTTATCGTTCATACAAATGTTTCGAATCAATCTTCAAAAATAGTGATAATTCTGCTTTAATTAAAATAAAGAAATTGTTTTGTCCCCAAAAAGCGCTATCTTTAGCATATGAATCGCCTTATGTCTGACATGATTAAGCGCGCCGACCCTTCCCAGGTCAGCGGCTTGTCGCGCTTTTTCAAAACGGGGCCCGGACAGTATGGCGAGGGAGACAAATTCCTCGGAATCAAGGTCCCGGTGACCCGCGAAGTGGTTAAGGCCTGCTGGCGCGGCACATCCATGGAAGACATCCGGGAATGCATAGAAAGCGAGTACCACGAGCTGCGGCTCGCCGCCCTGCTGACCCTGGTACAGATATTCCATAGCAAGAAAGCCCAGCGTCAGGAGTGCGTGGATTTCTATCTTGCGCATACCGCCCGCATCAACAACTGGGACCTGGTAGACTTGTCGTGCTACCCCCTGCTTGGCGAGTGGCTGCTCGACAAAGACCGCAGCCTCCTGTACTCCCTCGCCCGCGAGGGAAAGACCATCTGGGAGCAGCGCATAGGCATAGTGAGCACCATGACTTTTATCCGCCACGGCCAGCTTGACGACACCTTTGCCATAGCCGATATACTGCTGCATCACCCGCACGATCTGATCCAAAAGGCGGTGGGCTGGCTGCTTCGCGAAGCGGGCAAGCGGGACAAAGACGCTCTGACCTCG
>JAEEGG010017417.1_pt1 | contig 14775 bp, 12 predicted proteins | sample 9134161 | NCBI WGS metagenome assembly JAEEGG01 (sample SAMN16246543, study PRJNA631951) | gut metagenome | biome: gut microbiome; feature: rumen; material: CR-attached | host: Bos | place: Iran: Karaj | collected 2018-10
TTCCATTAACTGTAAATTCTTTCAGAATAACAGCGTTTTTTATACCGTTAAGGTTACTTGGGCCACCATTAACCTGGTATGACTGATCCAATGTAACTTTGTCGGCAGCAACGTAGAAATTCTCGTTAGTGGTGAGCCAGCCGCAACCAAAGATGTTCTCGTAGCCAGTTCTGTATACCGGCTGCCAGTTAGAGCCACGATCTGCTATCTGGATAATCTTGCTTCCATCCCATGCATAAATGGGGGACTCTGGAGCCTGACTGTAGCTGGAATAGTTTACAGTACCGTCAGCGTTCTTGTCATAAGCCTCTGCACCTTCCTTCAGAGCGAGGTCGAAGCCCATGTAAGAGCGGTTATAGCCGTCATCGAGCCAGCCGGCAAAACCAGCGACATAACCAGGGTAGTTAGTCTGAGCCCATTCATGGATTATCGCCCAGCCCACGAGGCCTGCCTTGTTGTTGTGGTGAGTGCTAGAGCCTGTCTCATGATAGCCGAAACAAGATGTATCGTCAACATTTACCATCAGCGTAATCTGGTCTTTGTGAGTCGTGCCACCTACACTCTGGCCATTATCCAGCACATCACTCTCAGAGCATGTTCCTGCATTGAAATCGTTGATGTGGCTGTTAGCCTGTCCTACGGTGAGAAGGTTCATATTACCACTATTATAGACAGAACCGTTAGCAGCGGTGATACTTTCTGAAGAAGCACCAGCCCGTGCACTACCACCTTTATACACCTGCTGCACGAAGAAGTGTCGGAGTTGGGGATCTTCATAGCCAAGATTGGGATGACACTGGAAGTATGCTGTAACAACAGCCTTCTGTTCTGGGGTGAGTGCGGGAACAACCTCCCAGCCTCCTTTTTCCTTAGTGGGATCTGCCCACTCGTTGTGGTTCATATTAGCACCAGCAACAACATTGCCATTAGCATCTTTATACTCATGGGTGGTGGCATAATTAGCACCTGCGTTAGCACGAGTACGGGCACTTGCTCCAGAGCCAAAGCCCCAGTCCTGATTAGAGGCAGGTTGCCCGAATTTTGCGACAAAGGCCGCGTTGTAGGTGTCTACAACCTTCTTTGCTTGAACAGCATTAATCTCCTCTTGACTAGCTGGAGTCATGTCATGAGAACAACTTGTGAATGCAGCGCAAAGAGTAACGGCTGCGATTCCTGTCATCAAATACTTTTTCATTTTTTACTAAAGTTTTTAATTAATAATATTGGTTTAATAATTCTCAAAATTCTTAGAAAAAAACCCTTAAAGGGGAAATCGTGTGCAAAGATATAGGCTTTATCTATAATATGCAAGACTTTTGTAGTTAATAAAGGTTAATACAAACAAAATCATAGAAAGAATGGTACATTAGATATACTAAAAACAAACTATTTCGGTCTCGCGCGTGTGCGTGCAAATAAATAATGTATCATAAAAAGAAGGGTCTCTGCTCACGCAGAAACCCTCCATAGAACTATTAAAATCTTAAAACTCTAATCTATTTGATCATCGCATCTTATGGAATTAACTCAATCTTCGTTATGACGAGGTTAGCTCCTTGAACAGAAATCGTATTGTTCTGTAAGATATCAAGATTTGTACCTATAGTCCATTCACATGAACCATTCCAATCGTTAGATGCGTATACCGTAGCAATATCTTCGGTATTCCACTGATCTTTGACTCTCTTAATCCAGATTTGGCAATATCCGCCATTAGGACGTGTTGCAGTAAATTTGATTTTGCTTGTGCTTGTTGCACCCGCAAATTTCTCTTTAGGAATTTGGAGGGTGTTTAAGTTCCAATCAAGAGTAGTATTACCCGTTGTTCCTGATGCTGGCCAAATCTGCGTATCGCCAGTTTGATTTTGTGGAGTATAGGTCACTTTTTCAATGGTCACCTTGTAAATGAGGAAATTATTACCAGTAAAGGTAATACCATTTTCGCGGATTGATTCTGCCTGTGTAGCATCAACAGTAAAGCTGAAGTAATTCACTGCAGATCTTGTCCTTGCAGAAGAGATCTCTGTGCTATTTGATGATGCGCTTACAGAACCATCACCAACACCGTATACATAGAATGTGCTACCTGCACCTACATCATTGACGTTGGAAGCATCGATGGTCACATTCGTCTGAGGATTATTAGAGTAATCTCCCAGTGGAGTTCCGGTAGTGTTGAATGTTGGACCTGTGGAAGCTCCGGCGACATTTGTGTTGTCGACTGTCACACCCAGTAAAGTAGCCTTGATGCCACTGACAGCCAGACAACCTCTCTGCAGAACTGCTAAGTCAGCTTCTGTTATAGTATACTCTACATATCCAGAGTTGTTACTGATGTGTGAATCATTTCTGCCATAGTAGCTTTCAAACAACTTCGTCCAAGTATATGTCGGAGCCGCATCCTGTGTGAACAATTGAACATTGAAATCGTACTCTGTGATGACATAAGCACGGATGACACTACCTACGCCAAAGGGCTTATTGTTAGGATCTGCCTGTGCGAGGGTGTTGTAATCGATGATGACATGCTCCTGATTGTTCCAGTCGCTGCCAAGATATGAGGTGCCTTCCAGATTTTGCCATACGAGAGTCTCTGTAGCACTCGGGGTAATAGTGTATGACGTACTTGAAGAAGATAACTCGTATTCAAGGATCTTACCAGTCTGATCTTCCTTCATCTTCTCTGCCAGGTCTGTCAGAGGATAGAGGTTCTCATTGACGCCAGTGTTCCAAGGCTCGTTTCCACCACCCACATAGGACAGGAATCCGGTATAGGCGATGTCTATGGCTGTACGCTCGTATGGCCAACGGGTACCGGGATCTACACAGATCTTGTGAGGAGCCTCACCTTGATAGGCACTGAGGGCGTAAGCTACACTTGTCGTGCGTACTAAGATATTGATGTCGGCGAGAAGAGCTCTGTAATTCTCTTCTGTGATAGCATCTTCAATACCCTCAATCTCCAATTTATAGGTATTGCCTACAAGACCTTCCTGATGCGGGGTCACAAGAGTAGTGTTTGGTCTGGCTGTGTTCAGAAGGATATTGTCGGCCATTTCTGGAGTGAACATGGCATGAATGTTGCTGTTAAGCCTCTCGAACTTGATGGCTAACTCACCACCAGCAGCCAACGGAGTCAACAATGCATAATATGAGGTCGAGTTGTCACCATCATAGTTGCTTTCGTTTCCGTTCTCGTCGCGGACAACGAGGGTCTCCATGATAAACTTGGCATCGAACACCAGGTCGTTGTAGTCATAGTCTTCACGCTGGCTGGAACTGCCAAGGTCCTCACAGAATACCCACTTGTGGAACAAGACGTATTTCTTTTTGTAGACATTGGTGGTCTCGCTACCAGTGTTACCACCAATGGTCGAGGTGTTGGAATCACCGTCACCTGGAGTAATGCGGACAATCCAGTCGCTAAAATAACCGTCGGCACCGCCCTTATGGTATCTCTTACCATTATAGGTGATGTCACCATTGGCGTCTTCTGTTATGAGATACTCATTCGGATTATTACCGGTTGCCTCATAATCGAAGCCTACGAACCACATGCCGGCAACAATCGGATCAATCCAGTCACCAGGAATAATCACATATTTGTCGTGGAATTGCTGACTGGACTGTGAGGTGTGATAACCAAAGCTTGAAGTGCTGGAATTGACCAGTAACTGAATCTGATCTGAGTGATAGACTTTCCGGTCGTTGAAGTCTTTTGTTTCATCTGGGTCAAGCTGTCCGTCCCAAACATCTACGTTCTTAGCACCGCCACTGTAGGTTGCACCATTGAAATTGTACATGTGGTCATAGTTGTATTGGGTGCTACCATCCCAAGCGGTATATGAACTTGTAGCACCCGCCATCAAGTAGTCCATCTGATTTCCACTAACGATTGTCTGGCCATTTCCGGCGAGGTATGTCTCAGTCGTATGAGAACCATCGTCTGTCTTCGTTCCGCCTTTGTAGACTTGCTGGACGAAGAAGTTCGTGAAGTTAACGGCCTGACTGTTAGGATTCTGGTGAGTCTGGAACCATTTACGAACAACCGTCTTTTGCTCTTCTGTTAATGGTGCAGGAACGGAGAACTGTGGATATCTTGATCCTTGAACACCGTTTCCTCCCCACATGTTAGCATCCGGGTCAGTTCCACGAGTTCTTGATTTTTTGCTGCTGGAACCAAATCCCCAGTCCTGATTAGGACTTACTTTACCGAAGAAATTCTCAAAATTCTCTGCAAATTGCGCTTTCTTAGCCTCGGCAATGGTTGAATACTCAATACTATCATCATGGCAGCTTGCAAAGAATCCGCCTACGACGAGAGCTAAAGCACCTGTAAATAAATACTTCTTCATCTCCAATAAGATTTTAATAGAATGTTACGTAACAAAATTATTAATTCAATTGATGGTGCAAAAATACGATATTTTTTGCCAACTTGAGTTTTTTTATCGTTAAAATCTGTAAAACAAGACAAAAAATGTACTAACTATGGGGATTATTTCGTAAATTTGACCCCAAATTCACGTTATTGATATAATATTATGTTGAAGACAAGTAAAAAGGTGATGATAGGAATGGCCATCCTGACACTAGGAGTGGTCTCGTGTGATAGATCGATTTATGATGAAGATGATTACAACAGAATCATCAAGGAAAGCTCACCGGTGGACAGCGTGGATCAGCGTCATTCATGGCAGTTGACAACAAACTATTCCTTCCGTTTCACAGCTGATATTGAAGCAGATGTGAGTTCGGTGTGTGTGTTTACCGATAACCCACTCACTAGTGATGCAGCAGAGTTGATGACGCAGGCTTTCATCAAGAAAGGCGAGACGGTGCAGTTGTCTATCACCGCACCGACGATATTGACGATTTTCTATGCAGCGTTAGTAGATAAGAACGGCAATTACTACGTTACACCGTTCAATGCGTCGAGGACGAGTGTGACGTTCTCTAATGCAACCCAGGGACGTCCTGTCGGCGAACTTCAACCGCAGACATTTACCTATCTTTTTGAGGAAGACTTCCCTCAGGCGGGTGACTACGATTATAATGACCTGGTACTACGTGTCTCTCAGCAGCGCACAGGACAGAAGGAGATCACGCTCAATGTGACCATAGCTGCTGTCGGAGGTAGTTATCACATCGCAGGAGGAATCCGGCTCATTGGTTTTAACTATCAGGATATTGACAGCGTGAGGACTACTACGGGTGAATCCTTCAATGACGGCGTGCCTGCAGCCTCACTCTATATGTTTGATAATACTGACATGTTGGTGGAAGGCCGTAACAAGGAGGCTATTGTCAACCTCTTTGCAGATGCCCACTGGGCAATGACATTCAATCCTAGCTTGAGCTACGGTCTCTTCCAGCGTAAGAAATTCAATGTCTCGAATACCACAGACGATAATAACCAATTACGTTCGACTCGTACGTTAAGCTATGTGATATTCTTCAAGAGTGAGAAGAACTTGAATAACTTTACCCTCGACACGCTTGACCCGTTTGTCATTACGACGTATGGTGGCAATAATTGGGAGACACATCTTGACGTTTACCGTGATGCACAGGTACTCTACGAATATACTTGTTCAAACATTAAGGATTTGCCTTGGGCACTGAAAATTCCATCAGGCGACTTCGCTTATCCGTTGGAAGGCGTTGAACTGGGTTTCAAGAAGAAGACAGATACTGGCGCTATCGCAATGTTCGGTGCCTATGTGTATTGGGGACATTCCTTTGGCGAATGGGCAGAGGATTATACCAAATGTCTCGACTGGTATCTGAAACAGTACGCTACAACAGGAAGTGTCTGGTAGTTTACCGTCAGTAAACTCTGAGAAACCCGTCAGTAAAGTGTAGGTTTACCGTCAGTAAAGTTAGTGAAACTCCGGTAGATTGATGAGGTATCAAATAAAAGAGGTGTTCACATCGATGTGAACACCTCTTTAACTTATGATTGGGTTTTGAAATAACTATTGTATGAAGACAACCTTGCCATTAGTAGGATGATTGTACCAGTTGGTTGCTTCAACATGAACAGCGTTTGTAGCCCATTTTACAAATTGTGAATAAGCTTCAGTAATAATCGTACGTTCTGTTGGCCAAGCCCATTTGTTTGGTACAATAATACCTAAAGGTGCTTTACCGCTTCCCTCCAATTGAGTAATTGGGATAGGAGTGGTTTCTTTTTGGTCTTCCGTATTACCAAACTCACCGTCTTTCTTATATGGCCAGATCTTGAAAGGAGCACTTTCTGGATTAGAACCATTTCTTGGGATGGTTACCGTTACAGGTGTCTTTGAAACGCCTCTGCCAGTATTGATCATCTGACCCTTGGCTGCGCCCAGAGCGTCATGAACCTCTGAACCATTAGCCCAAGTGATGAGCTGATTACCTAAGTACACATAGTTGTCGTATTCGCAACCAGCGGCCACAAGGGTAACGTCAAATTTGGTGTCATCGTCCTTGTTGACGTTTACACGCAGAACAACGTCGTTCATGTCGAAGTCGCAACGTGCACGGTTATCCTCGAAGGCATAGCTCCAAACGGCAGGCTCAACAATCGTGGGAGGCGTATAGCCATGATGACAATCTCCTGTGATAGGTTCAGTGATTGGGCATGGATCTTCGAGGAACTTGAACATTACGGTCTTCTTCTCACCAGTTGTGTAATAGTAGTAAGGCTGATCGTATGGTTCATTCGGACCCTTCTGGTCAACAAATCCCTGATCAAAATGAGTGTTTGTATCTACGAAGATTTTTCCCCAATAATTCATGCGCGACTGGCCACCTGTATCGCCCTCATCAAGGACAATAGCACCTGCTTTAAGAACAGAATAACCTGAACCTAAGCCATGTAATCCCCAATTTTTATTATTATTTTTTGCAATGAATTGACCTTCCACATCAATCATGGAATAGTCTTTCATATAGAAATCACAATCAGTACCCCAGATAAATGTTTCAGTCTTTACAGAAGCATGACCATCCAATACGAAAGCAGCATGCTCACCTGATCCAAAAGTAAATGTTCCAGTACCATTTGTACCCTCAGAAGTGACAGTCAACTTACAGTTGTTAAAGACTTTAATCGTGTTTTTAATTTCAATATCACCTGTTTTGTACTCACCTTTATTCTGCCATTGAGAGTTGGTATTTGTAATGTAGGACGTACCTTTAATTAAAACTTCTGCCTCTTCATCATTTAAGAACTGACCACCAGATTTCATATCAAGAGTCTGGGCAGTAAGTTCATCGCGATTAATAAGTGCGCCATTCTGATTGAACAGGGCAATGGTTTCTTTGACCTTAAGTGTACCTTCATTCCACAATACACTATTAGTCTGGTTTTGACCATTGATTGAAAGATTGTCAACTTCAATTGTACCTTCATTCCGAACCTTAGTGCCTCCAACAAGTTCCAACGTAACAGCCTTTACAGTACTTCCTTCATTTACGTAAATAGCTGAATTGACATTCTGGAAAGTTGCTGTTCCATTTTCATGCTTGGTAAGGTCTAACGTAGCACCAGGTGCAAGATATATGGTTAAGCCGTTTCTTACCTTTAGAAGAGTAAGCGTAGAACCCGTGGTCACACAGTATGTCGTCTGGGAATTTTGCTCATTATTACCATAGAAAGTAATGTTACCATCGAAGTAAATGGTTAATGGATTATTCTGAATGTCAACGGCATTCGGCTTGTTATTGTCCCAGTTCTTGGCTTCTATGTAATATGTTCCACCAGAAGTGTAGCCATTTGCTAAAGGCGCAATACCCGAAATCTGTTTGGCGTCAGTAAGCGTATTCTTATAGGTAGTTGGCATAACAACCTCTTCACTGAATTTCGGCGGCACAGGAGCGTTGGGATAACTTGGTGTGTGCTCAACAAGAGAATAATTCACCTTCACTGCACGTGTACGTACTGCAGAAGTGCTACCGATGTCGCTGAGGGCGGTGATTTGACCGTTATTTACGCTGGAAGACTTATAAGTTGTCACGTTATTATTGTCCGTAATACCAATGACAAGACTCTTCAGATGTGCAGGATAAGAGATGTCTGCGGAAAGTTTTTGTCCGCCCTTCAGAGTTTCTTTGGTCAGATAGTAACCAATACCGTCCTCCAACGGATTGTTGGAGAAGACCATTACAGTGTAAGACTCATTGGCATCGCCAGGAATAACCAAATCGACATTTGCCTCGGAACTCATCTTCCAGTCCTGATCTTCAGGAATGTAGAATCCTAGAGTAGCCTGAGCATTGTCAAGAGCCTTCTGCTCTTCTTGTACCACGAAGTCAAAGTCGTGGGAGCAGGCTGTTGCTGCGAGACCAAGCACAATGGCAGCAGCTGATTTCATCAAATACTTACTCATAGTTTTTTAATAATTCAATAGCTATTTAGTTCTTTTAATTGCAATTCTGGGTGCAAAGATAGGGATTTTTCGAGATAATCCCGTATTTTATCTACAAAAAAAAGTTAAATCAATTAATTTGGTCTATAAAAAAGGTCCAAGACGCGATCTTGGACCTTTTGTGGACCAGCCAGGGCTTGAACCTGGGACCTCCAGATTATGAGTTGCAGAAGAATCCGCATTCTGTGAGGCTTTGTGACGCCCTATGACTGGCACTTTCTTTGTTCTTTAAATTCTTAATAATCAAGATGATAGGCAGAGATTTCTAACTTTTGTAAGTTCTTTGTTCCCTGTTTGTTCCCACACCTATATTTTTACACAATCTATGGTTTTTATGGGCTTTTTTAGGGGTCATTGTTCCCCCTTTGTTCCCATTTTTGTCACATTTTGCGAAAGAACGCTTTATGCTATACCATATTGCGCTTGCAAAGATAATAATTAAAATTGACACCCTTTTCTGGTTTACATTTTTTAACGTGCATTTAAAGATTGCTTTTGAGATTATAAGTAACTTTGATGTCGAAAAATAGTATTTAGTGAGCAAATATGACATCGAAAAATAGAAAAATAGGAAAAGGAACCCTTTTTGAAGATAGGGTAGGATCATGCACCATTGCCATGTGTCTTGACAAGAGACATCCCGATAGTGAAAACAGCAAATTGTTTCCTCTGTGCATCAGGTTCACAATATATGATTCTCGGTATTACTACAGACTTGGCGAGAAATGTTCTTACGAAGATTTGGATAAGCTTTCGAGGTCTCAGGGCAACCGCGAAAAACGGATAGGACTTGAAACAACCTTTGAGCGAAAGGTGAGACTTCAGGAAGTCTTTGCAAGTATGGTACACGTTGTAACGACTGTTAGTGAGCGCGGCATACTTACTTTGGAACGAATCAAGGTGGCCTTGACAGGTCGATGCGAAACAGCGTCTTTCCTTTCCGTGTGGGAAGAGATTATCAATGAGAAACGAGCTTTGGGCAAAGCTGGTACTGCCGAAAACTATGGGGATGCCTATAGGTGCTTCAAGCGTATTACTGGCTTCACCTATGCTGATGGTTTCGCCTTGGATTCTGCGGTAATCAACAAATGGATTGACGGTATGACAGAACGTAATATCAAATCCTCGACACAAGGCATTCAGCTTCGAGCTTGCCGAGTCGTAGTAAACCGCTGTATTGGCGAGGGCTACATGATGCCAAAGGCTTATATGTTTGGAAAGACTCGTGATAAGATAAAGATTCCAGCAGGTTCATCACGTAAGGGCTGGTTTCTCTCTGTGGAACAGATGACGGAGCTTTACTTGCATTGGAAGAACCATGATATTGACTTCCCGATTCACAATACCCGTAGAAAGGATAATCCATTGTATGCTATCAAAGATGAGAAATCGCGTACCCAGAGGTATCAGGCATTGGCAATGTTCCTGATGCAATACCTGTGTTGTGGCTGTAATCTGTATGATTTAGCGTTACTTCGATACAATAGCTTCTATTTTGAAAGCAATGGGCGCGCCTTTCGGTTTATCAGGCATAAGACTGAGGACGAGACGGTTGATGGTGAGGGAATGGAGGTGATTGTTCCAATCATTGAGCCATTGAAGGAACTTCTTGATAACTATGCTGCTGAGCCAAAGTTAGATCAGTTGGTGCTTCCTTTTATTGCTGAGGATGCCATTAGTGTAGGCGAAGAAAGGGTTCGTCGTAGAGTTAGCGACGTGAACGGTTATATATCAGACAGAATGAAGAAAGTGTCCGCTGCAATCGGGTGGACTGTATCTCCAACGGGTACTTACGCCAGGCATTCGTTTGCAACGAATCTTCATGCGGCTAAGGTTCCAAGAGACTATATCTCAGATGCGATGGGGCATAGTCTTGGCAACAGAGGACAGATAACCATGCGTTACATTTCGCCTTGGACTATCGAGGATAGGATAACCTATAATAACCTGTTGCTTAATCTTGATAACAAGAAGAGTGACCAGCCCCAAGAGAATATTACAATATTCGAGTCAGGTAAGCAAGCTATCTTTGAGAAGATGCACAGTTTCTCAGAGGCAGACTTGAAAGAGGCTTTGATTATGCTCAAAAAGAAAGAATTGCAGCAACTGGAACAAGAACTGGTAGCTATGTAAGAATAGTAAAAAACATCGATTTTTGGGTTGTTCCTCACATAGTCAAAATGGTGATAAAATTGTAATAATGACGTTTTGAGGGTATTTTTAGAATGATTACCCTTATTTAGATTTAACACTTATAAGATGACAGAAAAGGATAACAGAATAGCGGCAAACAAGGCCGTTAGGGAATGGAAAGTAAAACATGAGGAAAAATACAATAACTTCAAGCGACAGGTCACTGCCATAGGCAAAGGTGACCTGTCGCTGATGGAGCGGATGATGACGTTGCTTAATGATTGTATGCCACAGGATGCCCGTTCCTTTTACGCGTACATATTTAAATATATAGGGGATCCTGACTCCGTGAAGAATGACCAGGCTGCATTCTCCAGATATGATCAATTGGCGGCAGAGTGTATCTTCAATCACGCGCTCATCAGCATGAACTTTGCCACAGGGCGGATAGAACAGACTGATTCGAAGAACCAGGATTGTACTATCATTAGAACAGATGACTTTGAGCAGACTATATTATCAATGCCACAATCAATGAAGTGCATCCTCAATGATCTATGTTACAACCTAATTGCCGACAGGCTTCATGGCCAGCTTACGGCAAAAGAGCAGGATGCGCTTCAAAGCATTGGCTTGCTGGTAGCCAAGACAGTGTACGTCTATTCTTTGCTGTTCGTTCCAGAGTACCTTGACAGGCTCTTCAAAAGAACCATCACTGATGGCGATGAGCTTGCCTACTGCATCTACTTCTTCGTGACCTTCGACCACGGACTGAGCCAGATGGCCGATTTGTTCAGTCGCCAGATGGTAGGTAGTCACAGCTCCAGTTTTACCTCTGAGATGTTTCGACTATGCATCCGTAGTTTCATTGGCCATAGCCTAACAAACAGATACGAAACAAAGGAAAGTTGGGAGGCACTTGCCAACAAGACTTCCAATGATGACCTTTGGAAAGAGATTCATCTGGCCTTGCGTGACAGTCATACGCATGGTGGCCAGCAAAAGGACAGCCGGACACTCGACGAACTGCTGATAGGTGATACGGAAGCTGTAAAGTCAAGGATCCTGGACTATCTTCGCGAGAACCCTCAAGCGTCTCGCCTCGCATATCTGCTATATGCTCTGCGACAGACAGGAAAGATACAGCCCTGCAGCTATATCACCTTCCATCGGGCCGTACAGTCATTGTCACCTAAACCACTTGGAGGCCCGGATGTTCCCCAAAGACGCTATCATGAGTTGCAGGCAGATCCCAAACTCTTAGGCTCGAAGGGAAAGAAATGGCAGCAGGCGAAATCAATTATCGACCATTGGCAAGCAGAATTTGACAAAAAAGACATATAAAACATTAAAAAACGCAACTTAAAAGTTGCACATTTCAAAAATAATACTTAAATTTGCAGCGCATATGAAATTTGAACGTATCATAGAAGGCAAAGACCATCTTTGGGCAGTAAGAGACATGAACAAGCCCAACAACGAGTTGGCAGCACTATTCCAGAAGTGGAACGATGCCGAATACTTGTGGGATTTCTTTCTTGAAAACCAGAACGACCTTCAGGAGTTCTTCCATATAGAGAGAATCAGCGAGGCCGTTGAGGACACGATTGATGATGCAGAGCAGTTGGAGAGGCTGATCCTGGAGATACCCTACACGGAGAATCTTGACGAACTCTTCATTCCGCTCAGTTCAGTCGACATGACCATCCGGGAGTTGGCGAGGGAAAAGGCCAGGAACTGGAACCGCACAGGGCACGCAAGCTGGCTTCGTGTCTATGCCATCCGACTTGAAAAGAATGTGTTCGTCATAACAGGTGGAGCCATCAAGCTCACAAGAACGATGCAGGATCGTAGTCATACCCAAGCGGAACTCGACAAGCTCAATCAGTGCCGACAGTTTCTTGCCAGCAATGGTGTATTCGATTCAGACAGTTTCATTTCAATGATAGAGGAGGATATTATATGAAGTCAAAAGCAGTACAGTTTTTGGAGGCGAACCAGTCAGGTGAGCGTTCCACGTTCGTTGACGATGCCAAGTGGCGGCAGGAAAATGCCTCTTGGCTGAGAAGATCCCGTCGTGTAGCCTATGCCATCATGGACTATATGCAGGCGGGCGGGCTTTCCCGTAACGATGTTGCCGAGAAGTTGGGAGTCACCCCTCAGTATGTGAGCAAGATCCTTTCCGGCAAGGTGAACTTCTCGTTCAAGACAATCTCTGAGATTGAAGAGGGTCTTGGCATAGAGGTATTCCAGGCAGCAGCGATGGAGGCATAAGGCTCGACGGCTAACAGAGCTTAAATAATGGTCGGTTGAATTAAGGAGTATTTCAACCGACCATTTGTTTGATGAACATTGTCTATCTTTGCACCGCGATTCGGAAAACAGCCAATCGCAAGAATCAGGATAATAACAATTAAAATATCAAAGACATGACAACAACAAATGATTCATTGAAGCTTGCAGAGCTGCTGAAGACTCCCATCTGCAAGATGGACGGCGAGGAACTTGCATTCCTCATTACAAGTATTACATCAAACCAGCAGGCACAGATGCTGCTGACTCAGCCCAAACAGGAGGAGCATAACGTCTATGGCATAGCAGGTATCGCCCAGATATTCGGCTGCAGCATACCAACAGCCAGTCGCATCAAGAAGAGTGGCATTATCAATGACGCTATCACTCAGGTAGGCCGAAAGATTGTAGTCAACGCTGACAAGGCTCTTGAACTGGCCAGCAAACATAAGAACAACTTTAATGTAGCATGATATTATGAAGAAGGATTTTAAGAGTATCGCATTCCTGGCAGTGTTCACAATGATAGTAGGTTGTGCGTTCTACTGCATCGGTTTCTATGACAGTGCCGTTTTCACCCTCCTGGTGGGCTTGACGATGTTGGCAGTCTATCATGCCGGACTTTACAATCGTGGTATCATCGAGGATAACACGATAGCAAACCAAAAGGAAATCATAGAGCGGGACAAGAACTTGATTGATTATTTGCAAGGGCACATTGGATTCCTTGAAGATTACATCAAGGAAATTAAGAGTACGAAGACAAAAAAGTAATTCTCCAGACATTCAGAATGCACATTATCCAAGGAGTTGACAGTTGAGAACCCAAGGCGTTTTCAACTGTCAACCGCTTTATTTGTCAACACCTGTCAACAAATGGGGCCAGTGCTAACCCCAATCGTTGACATTCCAGACTTCAATGTCATAGTTCGTGGAATAGCCCTGTGTCTGATAGTTCATTTCCAGTTCTTTTCTGATAATTCGTTTTGCCTCGGCTTCAAGCACACGTCTTGATGCTCTTTCCAGCCTATCATCCTCAAAAATCTCTTCAATATCTATCTCATGGTTCTTGACGATGGCATTGATGGCAGACCGCTTGCTGGTGTAGATGCCCTTGCAGTCGCGGTTGGCGATAGTGTGCCAGGCATCAGTCTCGTATACTACAAATATTTGTTTCATGTTGTAGCTTTCTTCTAAGGGGTTACACAGCGTTTTGAAATAAATCCCCCGAAGGGGATTAGAAAGGCAGGTCGTCCTTCTTCTCCTTCGGGGTGTCTGTGGGTACATCGGGAACGTTGCTGTCCGTTGCGGCATTGGCGGCTATGCTGGCTCCCTCCTGCTTCTTGCCGATGTTCAGGAAGTCAATGTACTTGGCATGAACTCTCAGCTGTGCGTGAGGTGTGCCGTCCTTACCCTCCCACTGGTCAATCTTCACGTTGCCTTGGATGGTAAGAATACGACCCTTGGTGAAATATTCAGCCAGTTTCAGATGTGCAGGGTCACTGCTCTGAACACGTACCCACTGCGTCACCTCCTCACCCTTGGAATAGTCGTTTACGGCTAAATCCATAGAAAGGAACTGGCCGTTTACACCATCAATCACCTTTGCCTTCTTTGCAACTCTACCTGTAAAATTTGAATAAATCATAACTCTAAATGTTTTTGAGGTTTAACTTTTTCCCTCTTGGTTTGGAGCTTTTTGCTCCTTGCCGTTCGGGACTTTACTTTTCACGATGCCAGCAAAAGGTTGCCGATGGCGATAGACAATCGGAAGCTGTGGTACGGATTCAGTCAAATACTCTTGCCAGAAGGGAAAGGAAGATTTTGCTTAATCCGTACCGAATACCGAGGTTATTCGACAGCTGCGATTTACCTTTGCATCGCTGAAAAAAAAGGCTAAGAGCGGCCAAAGTAGCAAGGGCGTAATAACAGCCCC
>JAEEGG010017418.1_pt1 | contig 14775 bp, 7 predicted proteins | sample 9134161 | NCBI WGS metagenome assembly JAEEGG01 (sample SAMN16246543, study PRJNA631951) | gut metagenome | biome: gut microbiome; feature: rumen; material: CR-attached | host: Bos | place: Iran: Karaj | collected 2018-10
GAACTTGAACACGAAGGCTTTGATGCGGCTTGTTTTCTTCAGTCCGAAGGCTTTTGTGTCCAGCCTGCCCATAAGGAACTTGTAGAAGTTGCGTATGAGTGCCGTCAGCAGCAGGAACACGGTGTTCTCTGCCATGAAGGACTTTGGCAGCCTGGCCCATCCGAAGCCGTTGTTCATGTCGTCGAAGATGCGTTCCTTGCCACCTCTGAGGTTGTAGAACTCGACAATCTCCCGGCAGGTTGAGGTGTAGTCGTCAGGACGCAGCGGTATGTGTACTCGCCCTCCCACAAGTCCTGCTCACCGTCTGCTCGGCGCTGGCGCTGTATAACGAGGCTGACAGCGACCCCACAATCTCGCCGTACTGATAACCGAATGACGTACATCGAAGACCCAGTACTTTGTCGATAACCGGACCTACAAAACGGGAAAATAGTTCTCTCACGTGAAATATTCCTCCAAAAGGAGTGATTTTCTCAGATTTTATTTGTACCTTTGCCACGTCATTGATGATTTTGCTTGTCTTGAATTGCAGCACTAAGGTAAGTGAAAAATCTGACATGGCAAAATCCTGGGCAATATTTTGTTGCCCAGGAACTTATAAAAATAGTTAAACTAAAGTGCTGCTGAATTTAGGCAAAATACAATCTGCCAAGTGCCAGCAGCGTCAACAAGGCGCTGGGAACACTATTGGAGAAAGATATGGTGTACTATACTACCGAAGGATATATTGTTTACGACCGTTTTCTGAATATATGGCTGACACGAATCGTATGAAGAGAAAATGTTGTGTTCTCACCCTTTTGGCTTTATGGCTGACAACCAACCAACTGTCAGCACAACCATCATGTAAAGTTCACATGTACGACGAGACGGACGGTCTGCCGTCAGGTCACGTCACCCAGCTGCTGCAAGACGAGCAGGGGCTGATGTGGTTTGCTACGTGGAACGGCCTGTGTCGCTACGACGGGTACGACTTCCAGACCTTCAAGCCGCAGGCAGGCGACGGCTGCAACATGACGACGGACCGCATACGCATGTTTGCCATGAGGCCCGACGGCAACTTCGTATGCCGCATCGACGACGACTACTTCCTCTTCGACACGCGCACCTACCGCTTCAGCAATCTGCCGCAGACGACTGCCGAGGAGGACCTGAAGCACTACCGCACCAGCATGTCGCTGAAGGAGGACAGACCCATAGAGTGGAAAGACGCGTACGACACACGATGGACGCTGTACGTCAACGGACGCCTGACCTATCAGCGTGACGACGGACTGACAGGCGACTACCCGCTGGACATCGAGCTGAACAAGCTGTCGTTTGCCTGTCAGGACCGACAGGGCAACCTCTGGGTGCTGGGCAGGAGCAACGGCATCTATAAGTTTACTACCGACATGCAGCGCACACGCCGACTGCCCATAGAACCGCAGGCGCAGGTGAAGTGTATGTTCAAGGACAACAGCCAACGCCTCTGGGTGGCTACACGTGAAGACGGGGCCGTGCGCCTCTACGACGCCAAGAGCATGCAGCTGTCAGGCTACCTGGGAGCCGACGGCAGGCTGCACCAGCAGTACACCCGCTTTGGTGCCGTCGTCTACTGCATGTATCAGAGCAAGGACGGCACGCTGTGGCTGGGTACCAAGCCGCAAGGCATCTACAGACTGAAAGAGACGGCGGCTGGCACGTTCCACATTGACCACCTGACGCAGTTGCCCAACCTGAACGTCTATAACATACTGGAAGACCGGCAGGGACGCCTGTGGGTGGCAACACTGGGAGGCGGACTCTGTTACGCGCAGCAGCCGCAGGCTGCCAATCCGCAGTTCGTGGTGCCCAAGGGCTATCCGAAGGATACAGCGCAGCGCGTGCGTTACCTCATGGTGGAAGAGCAACAGCAGGTGCTGATGGCAGCAACGACCGAAGGACTCATCGTCAGCCGTCTGGAGCCACAGGCAGACCGCATGAGCTTCCGACTGCACCAGCGCGAGGCTGACAGGATACAAAGCCTGAGCAGCAGTGCCATGATGGATATCATAAAGGCACACAACGGACGACTGTACGTCAGTACGGAGAGCGGCGGCGTGAACCTCATAGAGGACGCTGACCTGCTGAAGGAGCAGCTGACCTTCCGTCACTATACGGTGCAAAACCACATGCTGCCCTCTGACGTCATCATGTCGATGACCCCCATGCCCAACGGGCGCTGCGCCATCGTAAGCTCGTATCTGGTAAGCATCGTAGACAGTACGACGCAATACCGCCAGCTGGACACACACTACTTCAATGCCGACTATCGCTTCAGCGAGGCACGACCGCAGATGGTGGACAACGACACCTGGATATTCGGACTCAACGACGGCGCCTTCCTGACGACGACACGCCAGATGGAGCGACAGACCTATCAGCCACAAATGGTGCTGACATGCCTGGAGGTAAGAGGCGAGAGGTCGGAGGTAAGAGGTGAGAAGCAGGTGAGCGAGTGGTGGAGCATAGAGCGCATGGACACGCTGACGCTGCAGCCCCACGAGCGCAACATCACGCTGCACTTTGCTGCCATCGACTATCAGGCACCTGAGCGCATCAGCTATGCCTTCAGACTGATGACTGACGGACAGCGCGACACCACACAATGGAACTATATTGGCACCAACCGCTCAGTGACGCTGCTCAACCTGGAACCTGGAACCTACCGGCTGGAGGTGCGCTCGACGAATGCCGACGGCGTGTGGATGGACAACCAGCGCGTGCTGACACTCATCGTGAAGCCCACGTTCTGGGAGGCGTGGTACGGCAAACTGCTGCTGGTGCTGCTGATTGCAGGATTTGTGGCTGCTGTTATATATACCTTATTATATATAAGGCGCATTAAGCGTCAGCACCGTGAGACGCTGGAGAAGTATCTGAGTCTGATAGAGGTGAGTGGCGAGAGGTCTCAGGTTTCAGGTGAGAGGTCTCAGGTTTCAGGTGAGAGGTCAGAGGTAAGTGGTGAGGAGTCTCAGGATTCAGGTGAGAGTTTGGACCCCATGCTGCAGCGCGTCATGCAGTTTGTCGAGGAGAACATTGCCAACAGCGACGTCAACGTGGGCGATATGGCTTCAGCGGCTGCCGTCAGTCGCAGTGGTCTGCAACGAAAAGTGAAGCAGGCCATGGGCATTACGCCACAAGACCTGCTTCGTGAGGCTCGCATCAAACGCGCCTGCCAACTGCTGCGCCAGACGGACAAGACCGTCGCAGAGGTGGCTTACGCCTGCGGATTCTCCGACCCTAAGTACTTCAGCCGCAGCTTCAAGCAAAGCACGGGGCTGTCGCCGACGGAGTATAAGACGCAGGCTTGACGGCAAGCGTTATTTCTGCACATATTTTTGACCGTTGATGATGACGATGCCCTTATAGGCGTTGTTCACTCGGCGTCCGTCCAAAGCGTAGCACACTGGGGCGGCTTGCTGTTGGACGGCTGTGCTTACGGTCTGGATGGCTGTCTCGCCACTCTGGTCGACGAGTTCTATCTCCTGACCTGCCGACGTTGCAATGTCGTAGACATAGGTGGTAGGCAGCTTGGTAGCAGGAATCTTCGAGGCATCAGCCACGATGGGGTCAGGCATCACGTAGGGTTGCATGAGCGCATTGCTGTTGTCGCCCTCGGCAGTTGTCAGCGCTGTGCCGTCAGCCAGCTTCAGCGGCGTGTTGCTGCGCAGACGCAGGTTGCCGCCGATGGTCGACTTCACCTTAACGGAAGCCACCTTGCCGTTCTGCCACTTCAACTCGGTCACCTCGAAGCCACCACGCGCACGCAAGCCCTTCACCTCGCCACTGGGCCAAGCTGTAGGCAGGGCGGGCAACAGGTGCAAGAAGCCTGCATGACTCTGCAGCAGCATCTCGGCAATGCCGGCACAGCAGCCGAAGTTGCCGTCAATCTGGAAGGGGGCATGTGCATCGAACATATTGGCATAGGTGCCACCGTCGGCATCGTTAATGGTAGCGTTGGGATCCATCAGGCGCAGCTGATTCTTGATGTTGTTCAGCGCATGGTCGCCGTCGAGCATACGTGCCCACTGACATACCTTCCAACCCATAGACCACCCGCGGGCGGCATCGCCCCGACCTACGAGCGACTTGTGAACACCCTGATAGACGGTGGCATTGACGTAGGGTGACACCTGGTTGCCAGGATAGGCACCCCAGAGGTGTGACAGGTGGCGGTGTGAGTTCTTCTCGCGATCCCAGTCTTCCTGCCACTCTTGTATCTGGCCGTACCTTCCAATCTTATAGGGTGTGAGCTGTGCCTTCAGGTCGTCAAGTTGCTGGGCGAAGTCACCATCGACACCCAGGGTGCGGGCAGCCTCAGCAGTATTCTTCAGCACGTCGTAAACCATCTGGTTATCCATAGCCACACCACCAAAGAGGGCACAGTTCTGGGTCTTGCCGGCATCGTCGGTATAAGAGGCCTGACCAGGATGGTTCTCAGGCGAGTTGGAGGGGCATACCACCATGTAACCTGTGTTGGGATCTTTCACCAGGAAGTCCTGGAAGAACTGGGCACAGCCCTTCAGCACGGGGTAGATGTCAGCCAGATAGGTCTTGTCGCCAGAGAAGAGGTACTTCTCCCAGAGGTGTGAGCAGAACCACGCATTGCACGTTGGCCAAACGCCCACGGAGTTGTTGTCGACAGCACCTGTGGTGCGCCAGATGTCTGTATTGTGGTGCAGGGCCCAGCCACGTGCGCCATACATCTTCTGTGCCGTTTCGGCACCTGTCACACTGACGTCTTTCACCATCTGGATGAAGGGGTCGTGACACTCCGACAGGTTGGCAACCTCAGCAGGCCAGTAGTTCATCTCGACATTGATGTTGGTGGTGTACTTGGAGTCCCAGGCAGGATACTGACGGGCATTGGGGTTCCACAAGCCTTGCAGGTTGGCAGGCTGGGTGCCAGGCTGTGACGACGAGATGAGCAGGTAACGACCAAACTGGAAGTAGTTGGCTATCAGACCTGGGTCATTGGCTGTAGAGCGGAACTCCTTGATGCGGGTCTCTGTGTCTTTCTTCTCCTGTTCGCTGTTGCTGCCCAGGTCGAGGCTGACACGTCCAAACTGCTGCTGATACTTGGCAGTGTGGTCGCTCAAGGTGGCATCATAGCTCTTCTGCTTATTCAGATAGGCTGTCATATAACCTAACGCTTTGGCTTCGGCATCAGCACTGATGTCGTTGTAGTTGACGAAATTGGTAGCTGACGAGACGATGATGGTGGCAGAGGTGGCATTGCTGACCTCAATGGTGGGAGCCTTGGGGTCACCGGCTACCAGACCGCCCTGCATGACATTCTGTGTTGTGGTGTTGGTCTGTGTGCCACCGTCGTTGATGACTTTGACAAATGTAAAGCAGTTCATCTTGTTAGCAACGTTCTCCGACTGCTCGCGCGCTGCCACGAGCGAGGCTTCTATCATGCCGTCGGCGGTTATCTTGTTGATGCCCAGTTTCTCCATATTGGTCTTGCTGGGAGCTGCATAGCAGACGTTGAAATTCAGCTTGCCTGCCTCTGAGGACTCCAAGCGGACTACGGTAACATTGTCGTCGAACGAGGTGAATGTTGTACGCGTATAGGTGACGCCATCAACGACATAGCTGGTCGTAGCTGTTGCCGTAGACAGGTCGAGCGAACGTACATAGCCCTGAGCATCGCGTGCGCCGTCAGTCTGACCTGCCTCCTCGTCGTCAAAACGCTGACCAGGGAAACCGATGAGCAGACAGCCGGCTGCCTGATACTGGGCACCGTGAGAACCCTGCGACATCCAGTTGGGGATAGCCAGCTTCTGAGCTGAGACGTAGTCTTTGTTGAAGATGTACTGACGTACCTGATTCAGCACCGTCTTGGCATTGGCGTTGTAGTTGCTGTTGGGCGACTGTCCCCAGAAGGTGTCCTCGTTAAGCTGCAGGGTATCGATAGCTACGCTGCCGCTGACCATTGCACCCAAACGACCATTGCCTAACGGCAGGGCTTCTTCCCAATAGGCAGCAGGCCGGTGGTACCACAGGCGGTTGTGGCTGTCGAGTACTGGGGGGTCGATAGGACGAACATCCGACGTGGTAAAGCTGGTGCTGATGGCAGAAGTCAGCACATTGCCGGCGAGGTCGGCAACGGCGTTGGCAGGCAGCGTCAGCGTGTAAGACGTCGTCAGGTCAAGGTCTGAATAGGCAAAAGACACCTTATTTATATTTATAACAGGCTGCAGCGACTGACTCTGAAGTGTCGTGTTGTTCGTCAGGGTGGCTGTCGTGCCGTCGCTGATGCTGACACCCTCGTTGAAAAGCATGACAACCTTGCCTTTGCTCAGAACGCCAGTGGCACCATTTGAAGGTGTGATGCTCAGCAGCTTTGGTGCCTGTGTGTCCTCAGCCAGAATGTTGAGGTACTTCAGGTTGTAGTTACTGGTCTTCGTTGCCGACTGAATGAGCATGCGCACAATGAGCTGCTGCTTGTTGTCGGCTTGCAGGTCGTAATTGGCGTCGACGTAGGTGTTCCAGTGTGAACCGCTGGTGTAGTCGTCGAGTACGGTCCAGGTGGTGCCACCGTCAACGGAGTATACTACGCCAAACTTAGTGCTGGAACTGGAACCATCGCCAATGGAGAAGTTCACCTTGATGTTGCTGAGCGACGTAGTGGGCAACGACACCTCAAAATACTGGTCGTGCTTGCTACCATCAGTATAGTCGGCTTTGGCGGTGAACTTGTCGATGCTGGCGGTGTTGAGGCGCAACAGGTAGTTGGGAGCCGAACCGCTGCTGGTCACCTGCCACTTGCCGTCGCTGGTGTGAACGGTCACCTTACAGTCTTCAGGCACCATTGCGCATTCGTTAGGCAGGAAGTAAGGCTGCGTCTGCGACCATTTGGTGTTGGCTATCTGTGCCCAACCTAAGGTGTTGGGCGTGTAGATAGCAGTTGTACCGCTTTTCTCTACATCATAGCCTGTAGAGAATTTCCACTTGGCGACAGCCGTCTGACTGGCTGAAGCTTTCACTGTACACAGGAGCAATAAAAGGAGTGCCCCCATGAGTCGTAGTGTTTGTTTTGTTCTTTTCATTTTTGTGGATAATTATAAATTAAGGTGTTTGATAATTACGCTGCAAATGTATTCATTTTTCGATGGCGGTAGGGGTGAAAAATAAATCAGTAGTTAGTAAAAATGCGTCAAAGACGATGTTTGACGCATTTGTTTTACCCGATTGACGCATTTTTCTCCCCTTTATTTTTATTAGTTATGTACTTTTGCAACCAGAATTTGCAACAAACACTCAATCTTAAAAAAAAACTACAAAACAATGAAAGTAAAACTGTTTGGACTGTTGACGCTGGCACTGATGCTCTGCACGGTAGCCATGAGTGCTAAAAAGGTGCACACGCTGGGCGACAGCACGATGGCACCTTACGACGAGTCGGCCACGGTGACACGTGGCTGGGGTATGTATTTCGGCAATTTCCTGACCAACGGCTGGACCTCCATCAACTATGCCAAGGGCGGGCGCGACTCGCGTGGCGGCTACAACGAGTTGTGGCAGACGGCCAAGAAGCAGGTGGAAGCCGGCGACTACGTCATCATCACCTTCGGACATAACGACGAGAAGATTGGCGGTATGGATCGCGACGAGGTGTATAACTATTATATAAGTAAAGGTATGACGGCTGAGGCCAATGCGCTGGATACTCGTGGTACCACACCTTCTAATACTTATAAGCAATGGCTGGGCAAGATTGTGGACGAGGTAAAAAAGAAGGGTGCTACACCCATCATCTGTTCGCCAGTATGCCGCAGCTACATCGACGGCAACGGCAAGGTGAAGCGTGCAGGCCGCCACGACCTGGGCGACTCGTTCTCGCTGCTGACTGCCGATGGCATCAAGGAGAAGCAGAGCGTGCCGGCAGACGATCATACGATGGACTATGCCTACCACTCGCAGAAGCTGGCAGAAGAGAAAGGGGTCAGCTTCATCGACCTGACTACTGCCACTAAGGAGCTGTATGAGAGCTATGGCTCAGAGAGTAAGTGCCAGGCTCAGCTGTTCGACGGCGAGGGTGCAACACACTTCAATACTACTGGCGCACTGCTGGTGGCTCGTGAGTGTGCCCGTCTGATGAAAGCACAGGGCATTCTGGCTGACGACATCGTGCTGCCTATCGACCTGAGCGTGTCACCCGACAACGGAAACTTCGGAGAGGCTTACAAAGGACAGACACTGACTAAAGAGTTTACCATCAACGGCTTTGGACTGTCACCAGAAGAGGGTACTGTGACTGTTACGGCTTCTGAAGGCATAGAGATTTCGTTCGACAAGCAAGAGTGGAAGCAGAGCTTGACAGCCGACTATGTATCGGCAACGCTGGTTAAGACCTTCTATGCTCAGATAACACTGACGGAGAATGGTACTTTCTCTGGCACGATTACCGTCAGTCAGGGCAGCAAGACGATAGAGATTCCTGTATCGGCAACTGCCGTCGTACTGGAAGGCGGTGCCGAGGTGAAAGCCTACTGGCGTCTGGAGAAAGACGACACCTACGAACTGACAGGACCAGCTAACATCATCGGCGAATCGTATAAGGGTATGATTCTTCAGAACTATGCCAATCCGAATAAGGCTACGGTATGGCCTGAGGGTACTGGTTTCGATGCTACTCGTAAGATGCAGCGCAACGTTATCGACAATCCTGTCACCGTTGACGGTAAGACTGTTTACCGCTGGCCTGCCGACGAGATTGACGACAACCCTGCTCGCTACATCGAGTTCGGCATCAAGCCCAACCAAGGCAATGACCTGAAGATTAACAACATCTCACTCTATATGTGTGGCGCTGGCGGTAGCGGCATGTGTGCACATGTGTACTATTCGACGGATAACTTTACTACACGTACCACCATCTTCGAGGGTAAGAAGATGGCTGCCAACAATCCTGTGTTCATCCAGAGCCAGCCCGTGTTGACCGTCAAGGATGGCGAACAGCTGTTGCTGCGCATCTATCCCTGGTACAATGGAACGGCTAACGGCAAGACGCTCTGCATCAGCGATGTCACCATCAGCGGTATGGCTGTCGAAGCCGGCACTAACGGCATCAGCCAGGTGAGTGCTGTAAGCGGAAAGGCTACTGCTTTTTTTACCGTTGACGGTCGGCAGCATGCCCAGATGCAGCGCGGCCTGAACATCGTCCGCATGAGCGACGGAAGCATCAAGAAAGTCATTTACTAATCAATAACTACTATGCAAAAGAAAAGCTTTTTTACAAAACTGCTGGTTGCACTCTTCGCCCTGCTGCCCATGACTGCAGCAGCTCAGGAGAGCGTGAAACTGGCTGAGTGGAACATGGAGACAAGCGACGACATCGCTGTCACATGGTTCGGACAAGGTGGGGCACCACAGGTGGCTCCCGACGAGTGTGTTGGCGACAAGGCCAATTATCTGTTGACCGGCTGGTCAGAGGGCCGCTACTGGCAGCTCTGCACCGGCTACCAGAACAAGGTGCTGCGCATTGAGAACAGCGAAGCAAACAACATCACCGACTATACCGACGGTACGAAGCACAATGTGTACTACGAAGTGCAGTTCCCCACCAGCGGCTACAAGAACATCAAGGTAGACTTTGCCTGTGCCTACGGTGCCAATGCCGAGGCTACGCTGGAGGCGGTGGTCTCTACCGACGGTGGACAGACATGGTTTGACGCAGGAGCCTACACCACTGCTGCAACGTGGTGGACCTATAACAAGAACTCCGTACAGCTCTCTGCCAACAACAAGGAGAAGGTCATCCTGCGACTCATTGCCGGCAACGGCTTCAAGTCGAACTGGAACATGGACTATGTGACCGTCTTTGGCGAGAAGATGGAGGATGCAAAGCCTGTCGACGAGAAGGATTTCACACTCTCCTGGCCCCTCGGCAAGGGTACGGACGATGCTACAGCTGCCGAAGTAAAGATCTCGGGCCTGTTCAGTGTGGCCGAGTTCGACTATGGCAAACTGACTGTCTCTACCCAGCGTGCTGCCGGCACATCGCAGCAGACGCTCTATAAGCCGTTGAACCATAATGCCGGCACGGCCAACGATGACGATGTGCTGACCTTTACCGTCAAGCCGAAGAAGGGCCTGACCTTTGCACCTAAGGCGTTCAGCTTTGAATCGTCCAAATGGGGTACTGGCGGCGGCAAGTTCGATGTCATAGCTATTGCCGGCGGACAGGAGACCACGCTCGAAAGCGGATTCAGTCCCGCTCGTAACAATGAGTTCTCGTCTGTTTCCTACGACCTGTCAAAACTGACACTGGATGCTAATGGTCTGGTGCTGAAGATTAAGGTCTATGCGCTGGCAAACAATAAGGAGTATGGCTTTGGCAGCGTAGTGCTGACGGGCGACGTGACGGGTACACCGGAGGCTGTGTCTGCCTATACGATGAGTGTGAAGCTGGGAACGGAGGGAGCCGGCTCTGTATCGTGCAATCCCGCCGGTGCAGAGTTTGACGAAGGCACGTCGCTGACAGTGACGGCTACCGAGAATTTCGGCTACCACTTTGCTGCCTGGACTGACGAGGCCGGCAACGAGGTCTCTAAGGAGAACCCCTATAGCTTTGACATCAAGCAGAACACCACACTGGTGGCCAACTACACCAAGAACAATGTCTATGCACTGAATATGAAGTGGACTGGCGGTGCCAACGAGAACCTGGTACAGTTCCTGCCTGTCGGCAACTACGTGGACGGCGTACACTATTATGAGGAAGGAACCGATGTCAAGGTGACTGCCGTCAACAACCGCATCCTGACATTCACCGGCTGGGAGGGCGACGCCCAAGGCACGAGTGCCGAATATGACATCAAGATGGATGCCGATAAGAATGTCACTGCCAATTTCTCGGCCACCGACTTCATCGTGGGGTGGGATCTCTACAACGATGCTCCTAAGAGCGAGCGTGCTGCCGACTATAAGGCCGACACAGAGAATGCCGGACTGCTCAGCCTGCGCAATGCATCCGGCGAGACCACCAGCTGGTTGGCCAACGGTGTGGCTGCCGGCATGATGAACGGCAAGTATGGTGCCCGCGTGTGGCGCCCGCTCTCCGGCAACTATTACTTTGAACTCTCGTTCTCGTCGAAGGGATACGAAAACCTGAAACTGTCGGCCAGCGTAGGCGACGACTACAATGCGCATAGCATCATCTTCGCACAGTACAGCATTGACGGAGGTCAGACGTTCAACACCTTCGGCACCTACAATCTGCCTAACCGAGGATGGGACTCGCAGGAGTTCGGCCTGCCTGCCGATGCTGCTGGAATAGACCGGCTTTTCATCCGCTTCATGCCCGACTACACATCGCCTCTGACGGGTGTGACCAGCGACAACGACGGTACTGCCATTGCCGACATCTACGTGCTGGCCGATGCCACAGGGGCAGCCAGCGAGGTGGCTACCCTCGTCTCAAGCACACCGGCCGACAAGGCTGCCGGCGCTTCACGCAACGGCTCTGTCATACTCAGCTTCGACAATAAGGTCAAGGCCGGCTCTGGTGCTGCCACGCTGAACGGTGAGCAGATAGCTCCCATCATCAGCGGCAAGAGTGCCATCTTCAAGTACAGCGGACTGAAGTATGCCACGCAGTACACCTTCTCCATGCCCGAGGGCGTGCTCGTCAGCCGTAGCGGACAGGCTGTGGCTGCTACGGAAATCACCTTCACCACCATGGAACGCCAGCAGCCTGAGGCCAAGGTCTATGATGCCGTGGTAGCCCAGGACGGCAGCGGCGACTACACCAAGCTGCAGGATGCCATCGACCATGCGCCGGCGGGACGTGCCAAGCCTTGGCTCATCTTCGTCAAAAACGGACGCTACAACGAGCATATCGACATTCCTGCTGCAAAGACTCATCTGCACATCATCGGACAGGATCGCGACAACACCGTCGTCTATGACAACCGTCTCAGCGGCGGCGACAACGCCTACCCCGTAGACCCGGGTGCCACGGTGGTGGTGAAGGGTACGGACACCTTCCTGGAGAACATCACCTTGGAGAACAGCTATGGCTATGAGAAGCTCGACGGTCCGCAGGCACTGGCGCTGAACACCGTAGCCGACCGCGTCTGCATGAACAACGTGGCACTGCTCTCCTATCAGGACACATGGATTACCAGCAGCAGCTCCACGGCCCGCCATTATATCAAAAACTCGGTCATCGAGGGTGCCGTAGACTTCATCTACAACAATGGCAATGTCTATCTGGACGGCGACACGCTGCAGATCAACCGTCCCAGCGGCGGCTACATCGTAGCACCACGCCACACCGCAGATACCAAGTGGGGCTATGTGTTCCAGAACAATATCATCCGTCCGCGTAAGGGCATCAACGTCACTGACGTATGGCTGGGGCGTCCCTGGCATGACCAGCCGAAGACGGTGTATATCAACACACAGACCTTCATCAACATCCCTGCCAAAGGATGGTACAACACTATGGGTGGTCTGCCTGCCCTCTGGGCTGAATACAATACCGTCGACAAGGACGGCAACCCCGTCGACCTGAGCCAGCGCGAGACATACTATTGGTATTGGATCGACAAGGAGGCTGGTACGAAGGCTGAGGTCTTCAACGTCAAGAACACGCTGACGGCCGAGGAGGCTGCACAGTACACGCTGAAGAACGTGATGGGCGGCGACGACAACTGGCAGCCCGACTTGCTGTGCGAGGCTTGCGACGCTCCCGTAGTGAAGGGGGCCGACGGCAAGCTCTCGTGGGAGGCTGTGCCCTATGCCATCTGCTATGTCGTGACCAAGAACGGCGAGGTAGCCGGATTCACCACCGAGACGTCGTTCGCTGGCTACACCACTGCCGACACCTGGCAGGTGCAGGCTGTCAACGAGTTTGGCGGATTGAGCCAGAAGGCAACTGCCAATGCTACTCCCACCGCCATCGAGACGGTAGCCGGCAACCATGCCGCACGGCCAGAGGCCATCTATGCCATCGACGGCAAGCGCATCGCACGGATGCAGCACGGCCTGAACATCGTCCGCATGAGCGACGGCACCGTCCGCAAGGTGTTGGTGAAGTAACCGCCCCGGCACGGACGGGTTGGACAAGTCGTTGACAGAAACAGTAACTGTTCTGCCTGAATTACACCCAAAGAGGGGTCTGTCACAGCGACAGGCCCCTCTTTGGGTCTTTACGACACGGGCTTTTCCTCCTGCGCCAAAATACTATAAGATTATGCAACAACTGAAACAACTTATGATGACGCTCGTGCTGCTGACATATCTATTGCAATGCATAATTAATAATGCATCGCTCGAGTTTTGCTCGCTTGCTACCGAAGGGACGCAAGAATGCATAATTATTTTGGGGAAATCGTGATAATATCGGAAAATTGTTGTATCTTTGCACGCGAAAGCGTAAAAAGGTACGATTATGGGCGTAAGATTCGACAGCGAGCAGCAGCGGTTCGTGTTCGATTTTGAGCACGACGGACAGGGCGACATCGTCAGTCTGACTGGCGAGGGCTACCAGGTGGAGGCCTTCGGCCAGTGCTTCTACTACGGCTATGAGTTTGGCGACGAAGTGGACGGCAGCGTCCGTTCGGCATTCATCAAGTACGTCAAGTTTACCCAGAGCCTGCAGGACGAGCCTAACCTGACGCAGTTCATCCAGAAGGCGGTGAACAACCTAAACAGTCGTATCAACCTATATGACTACGACCTCGTGGTGATGCCGCAGTCGTCGAGCCGCGTCAACAACTACATGTTACGCTACATCTACCGTTTCGCCCAGCCCACACTGCGCAAGATGGAGCTGGTGAAGAACCTGCCCGCCAAGATCTCGTTCGACATGGATGCCTTCACCGAGGCATACCTCGACGACGTGCTTGAGAACGGTCGGCCCCGTTACACCGAGGCCCAGAAGGAGGAGGTGCGCCAGCAGATCGGCCACATGCTCGACCTGATTCACCAGAAGGACTACTTCACCATCGCTAAGGATGTGAAGAAGAGCCGGTTCCGCCCTTATATGACGCAGTTCCTTCGTTTTGCCACAAAGGCCGACGAGGAGCTTTGCCAGACGATACGCGAGCAGAACGTGCTGGTCATCGACGACGTGACCACCAGCGGTTCCACGCTGGGCGAGGTGCTGCGCACGCTGCGTATCCTGAACGAGGACAACCGCATCACCATCTTCAGCCTCATAGGTCGTAGCGACCTTATGGCCGACGTGACTACCTGACGCCACCGACATTATAAGGATATACAAGATAGACGAGCAAGGTCGTATCTACCATCATCTAACCTCGTTGCCTCGCTCACTGCGTGAGTTCTTCAATATCAAATATGAACTTGACATATCCAATTCTCATCCTTTAATTATTGTATCAAAATAAGAAATCAGCCCTCTAATAATCAGTATGTTACGTTTAAAAAGTACGCTGTTTTAATAAATAATTCCAAGAATCTTGCCCAATTAAAAAAATAGTTGTATCTTTACACCAAAAATTAGAGAATACGATGAGTACGATAGAAGAATTGCAGAAACTCCGTGAGCGTGAAGACCACGTAGAGTTCAAGAAGGCAGAGCATAACTACCCGTTTGCTGGAGGCCAGAAGACCGATTCTCGTGATCGTAGACATTGTGTATTAGGATCAGGTGGATTTGCGCTTCTACGGTGAAATCCCCGACGATGCTTTCTACCTCTTTGCTCAGGACATTTGCCATACTCCTGAACTTGAAAGCCAGATGAACACATTCGACTGGCTGACACTTCACTA
>JAEEGG010017420.1_pt1 | contig 14774 bp, 12 predicted proteins | sample 9134161 | NCBI WGS metagenome assembly JAEEGG01 (sample SAMN16246543, study PRJNA631951) | gut metagenome | biome: gut microbiome; feature: rumen; material: CR-attached | host: Bos | place: Iran: Karaj | collected 2018-10
AAGGCAGGTTCAGGAACCAGTCCAGGTAATTCCTGCTCACTGCATATTCCGGGGACGTCGGCTGCATCAACTTCATGCGGCCGATTTCCTCTTCAAGCTTTTCCTGGATCGCCGGGGAAAATTTTTTCGCCTTGACTTTCTTGAGCAACTGATCCGGTTCCGAGGCGTTTCCGCTTTCGCCGTCCAGTTCGTCCTGCAACTGACGGATCTGTTCCGAAATGAACCATTCCTTCTGCTGCTGAGCCATCTTCTGGCGCACATTCTGCTGCACCTTCACCATCATGGTATCGGTGTCGGCAGCCACCTGCATAATTTCGATCAGGCGCTGCGCGAGTTCGTCAATTTCGCCAATTTCGAGCAGGCGCTGGCGTTCGTCAAGCGACATCTGCAAGAAAGGAATCATGCCGTAAAAGGCGTTGATGTGGCTATCCATGGTAAACAGCGCATCGACCATGCCTTCCGAAATGTTCCTGTGCAGGGAATATTCCTTGAAGTGCGAAAGCACCGTCTCCAGCTGGGAGCTCTTGTCCGTAGACGTAATCGTCGGCTTATGCGGCGAAACCGTCGTCATCAGGAACTGGTCCTTCGTCGAAATCGAGCGGAGATCCACCACCTGTTCGCCATCAAGCACTACCTTCACGCAACCGTTCGGGAAGGGGGTCACGTTACTCACGTGCGCAATGACGCCCACCGAATAAAGGTCGAGCATCGGGTTCTCGATTTCTTCCTGTTCAATATTTTTCTGCGCCGAGAGGATAATCTCGCCGTCATGCGATTCGGCATACTCAAGGGCGCGCAAAGAAATGTCTCTTCCCACCAGAATACGGCGGGTCGTGTGCGGAAACACAACAGCATCCCTCAGAGGGAGCAGGGGGAACGTTTTCGAAAAGTCTATAGCCATAGCACTACAAAGATAGTATCTTATTTTCATCCGCAGGTTTATGCAAAGGCAATCTTTCGCCGGAGCATTTTAATTTTTTATTTTTTAGAAAAAAGATGAGTCGCCGCGCTAAACCAAGGCTATTGCGGCGAGGACAAAATAGAGGTTTCTTATGAGCGTTTCGATGCAAGAAGTAATGAAGCAATCCGGCGTGGCATTCGGCACCAGCGGAGCCCGCGGACTGGTAACGGCGATGACCGACCGCGTATGCTACGTGTACGCCCGCTCTTTTATCAAGTACTGCGAAACAAGCTACAAGTGCGAACATACCATCGCGATCGCGGGCGACCTGCGCCCTAGTACCGAACGCATCTTGAAGGCGCTCGTGAAAGCCGGCGAAGATTCCTCGTGGAAGGTCGTCTACTGCGGACGTATCCCGAGCCCGGCCATCGCCCTTTACGGCATCGACAAGGCGCTCCCGACCATCATGGTGACGGGCAGCCACATTCCCGCCGACCGCAACGGCATCAAGTTCAACCACCCGCAAGGTGAAATCACCAAGGCCGACGAACAGGGAATCGTCTCGCAGTCCGTCGATTTCGACGAGTCTATTTTTGACAGCAAGGGCATGCTGAAGAACGCCCCTGCACTCCCCGCCGTCGAAGCGGAAGCCGAAGAAAACTATGTGAAGCGCTACCCCGAATTTTTCGGCACCAAGGCACTCTCGGGTCTTACCATCGGCGTGTACCAACATTCCGCCGTGGGCCGCGACATCGTGGTGAAGGTGCTTGAAAGCCTGGGTGCAACGGTGAAGCCGTTCGCCCGCAGCGAAACGTTCATTCCGGTCGATACCGAGGCTATCCGCAAGGAAGACGAAGACCTCGCCCGCGACTTTGCGCACAAGGATTTTGTGGATGCCATCTTCAGCACCGACGGCGATAGCGACCGCCCGCTCCTGGCAGACGATGTAGGCATGTGGCTGCGTGGCGACGTGCTGGGCATCCTCGCTGCCCAGGCGCTTGGGATCAAGCGCATTGCAACTCCGGTGAGTTGCAACACGTCGCTCGAAAAGTCGAACAGTTTCGAAAAAATTTGCCGCACCCGCATCGGCAGCCCTTATGTAATCGCCGGCATGGAAAGCCTGGTGGACGCCGCCGACAAGAGCATCTCCGTCGCAGGTTACGAGGCGAACGGCGGATTCCTGCTGCAGACCGACCTCACCCGTGAATTCGTGGAACGCGACAGCAGCGGTAACGAGGTGCGCGTGTCCCGTACGCTCAAGGCGCTCCCCACCCGCGACGCCCTCCTCCCGATGCTCGCCGTGATGGTGCGCGTCCGCGAAGAACGCATGTGCGTCGTGGACCTCCTGAAAAAACTCCCGAAGCGCTTTACGCTCTCCGACCGCCTCAAGGAATTCCCGACCGATATCTCGAAGGCGAAACTCGCCGAAATCCGCGAACAGAAACTCGGCAAGAAACTTTTCGGCAGCCTCACCGCGAAGCCCAGCCGCTTTAAGCCCAAGGACGGCTCGACCCCGGCACCTTTCCACGGCGAAATCGTCTCCATCGACGAGACCGACGGCTACCGCATGGAATTCGACTCCGGCGACATCGTGCACCTGCGCCCGAGCGGCAACGCCCCGGAATTCCGCTGCTACGTGGAAACCGACGACAAGGCTCGTTCCGCAGAACTTTTGGCCGGCTGCATGAAGATCATGGAAGGCTGGAGATAGTTGAAGTTAGTTGACAGAACTTAGGTGGTAGAGCTTAGATTTGTTCCAAACCTTAAATTCTAAACTCTAAGTTCTAAGCTCTAATCTCTTTTTTTTGTATTTTGTACCTATATGCTGAAACGTTTCGTCGCCTTTGCTTTCGTATCCGCCTCCCTCGCACTCGCCGGGGAGCATTGGAACGTTGACGCAGGCGATGTCTCGATGAAGTTCCTCTCGATGCAGGTCTCGGCCCGTAGCGCCGCCCTCTCGGGAGCTGGAACTGCCGATGCCAAGAGCGCCTCCGAAATTTCCCGCAACCCGCTCGCCATGGGTGCCGTGCAGGAATCCGAAGCGGGTGTAAACCACGTCATCTTCCCCGAAAATACCGCCGACGACTTCTCGACGGCCTACTTCGCCCTCCCCTTCACCCTGTTCGACTTCCCGCTTACCTTCTCGGCAGGCGCCGAATACCTGGGCTACGACGAAATCGAGGGCCGCGACGAGGAAGGCTTCAAGACCTCGGAATACAGCGCCTACGCCTGGGCAGTACAGGCAGGCCTCGGTAACCGCGGCAAGGCATTCCGCTGGGCCGCCACCGCAAGGTTTGCATCGCAGACCATCGACGACGAGACCGCCATTGCGATCCTCGGCGACATCGGCGGCGCCTACAAGCTCGGCGAATACTTCGCCCTGGGCGCTACCCTCACGAACTTCGGCTACATGAGCGACTACGACGGCGAAACGGAACACGAACCGATGGCACTCCAGGCGGGCATCACGGGAATCGTCCCCGTCGCACGCCTCCTCGGATTCCAGAGCCAGTGGGACCTGCACCTCTCCGCAGATGCCTACCGCCGCGCCGACATGGAAGACCCCGAATGGCGTTTCGGCGGCGAACTCAACTACATGGAAACGCTCGCCCTCCGCGTAGGCTACGCGGCACGCCCAGACACCGAAGACGGCATCAGCGCAGGCCTCGGCGTCACCTTCGGCATGATTACCTTCGACTACGCCTACAGTCCGAAAAAGGCTTTCGACGGCGGCTACCATTACCTGACGCTCGGAATGCGTTTCTAGCGGCATTCAGCTGCTGTGCTTCTTGATCTGGTAGTTCAGGCACCCGCGACTAATCCCCAGTTTCTGCGCGGTCACGCTCCGGTTTCCCTCATTTTTCGCGAGCTCCGTACAAATTAAATTCCACTCGGGAGAAGCCGAATAGCGCCTCGCCCTTTCACTCACTTTTTCGTAGGCAAACTCGAAGTTCCTGAATCCGCCCATCATCAGGTGCTCCGGCGCCCCTGTACTATGGGGCGCAACGAAGCCAGCTTCTTTTGGGGGCAGGGGCGCCTCGCCGAATTCCTCGTCCATTACTTTAGACAAAGTAACGCCATACGACTGCAGCAAAGAGAACCGCTGCAAAACGTTCTTGAGCTGCCTCACGTTCCCCGGCCACGGTTTTTTCCGGAGCAGCGCCATTTCATAAGGGTTCAACATCCTCGCAGAGGCCCCGTTGACATCTCGCCACAGCTCGTGTACGATCCGCTCGAAATCCTCGCGTTCCCGCAGCGGCGGGATTTTCACCGGAAACACGTTCAGCCTGAAAAACAAGTCCTCGCGGAAGCGACCCGCCGCGATTTCGCTACGCAAATCGCGGTTCGTCGCACATACGAGCCTAAAATTGACGGGGACACTCTCGTAGCAGCCGAGTGGCATCACCGTGCGCTCCTGCAAGATGCGTAGCAGCTTGCACTGCGTCTCTAGCGGCATTTCGCCGATTTCGTCGAGGAAGAGCGTCCCGCCTTCGGCCGAACGCACAAGCCCCGCGCGTTCCTCGCCCGCACCGGTGAACGCCCCCTTGCGATGCCCCTCCAGAATGCTCTCGGCAAGTCCCCTGGCAATCGCACCGCAATTCAATGCGACAAAGGGGCCGCCCGCCCTTTGGCTGTGCTCGTGGATAAAACGGGCCGCCACCTCCTTCCCCGAACCGGATTCCCCGAGCAGAAGGACCGAGATGTCGGAATTCGCCGCAATCCGCAACATGGATTCGTGTCTATTCATATAGCCTCCACTCTATACACGCTTTTTTCGCACCGCCAACGAAGAAAACCGCGATTATTTTACACAACAGGCATTTTTTTTACATGGCACGCCGCCCTGCCATATTTCTATATTGGCACGCTTTACGTGCATACAGATCGGTTCGGTCATGACAAGCATATTTTATGCTTGTCGTGGCTCTCACCTTATTCTATATTTGCCCCCATGTTACGTTCTAGGTACGAAGCATTTGACTTCGTGGAAAAGAAGGCCGAAGTCAAGAAAAAGTCGGGCAACCCGATCTTGATGATCGTGTCGGGCTACCTCGCGCTGGTTTCCTTGGGAGCGCTCCTCTTGTCGCTCCCGTTTGCGCAGCGTGAACCCGTCGGCATCCTCGACGCCTTCTTCACGGCGATGTCCGCCGTATGCGTCACCGGCCTTTCCACGATCGACATCAGCGCAAGCTTCACCCCCTTCGGCAACTGGGTGCTCGTTCTCCTGATGCAGGCGGGCGGTCTTGGAATCATGACGATTTCTACCGTGATTATCTTGCTTGCGGGCATGCACCCGGGATTCAACCACCAGTCGGCCCTCCTTGCGAACTACACGCAGGAAGGCAATGTCGACGCAGGCCGCATCCTGAAGGCAGTGCTCCCCTTTACTTTCGGCCTCGAGGCCATCGGCGCCGTCATCTACTTCACGCAGTTCAGCGGCATGGCCCTTTACGACCGCATCTTCTGCAGCCTTTTCCAAGCGGTCAGTTCCTTCTGTAACGTGGGTTTCACGCTGTTCCCCGATTCGCTCGTGCAATTCCAGCTGAACCCACTCATGAACATCACCACCTGCGTGCTCGCCCTCGCGGGCGGCTTCGGCTTCCTCGCGATTACCGAAATGCGCTACGTGTTCGACCTCAAGAAACGCGCCATCCGCAAGGTATCGTTGCATACGCACATCGCCACGGGCTTCACGCTGATTATCGTCCTCGTGAGTATCGCGTTCTTCATGTTCAGCGAGTGGAGCAACACCTTCGAGGGTCTGAACTTCGGGCAGAAACTGGAAACCAGCGCCTTCATGGCGTTCACCAGCCGCACGGCGGGCCTCAACACGGTAGATGTCCCCGCCCTCAGCGTGGGTTCGCTCTTCTTCTTCGTGATTATCATGCTCATCGGTGCTAACCCGGGTAGCTGCGGCGGCGGTATCAAGACCACCACAACCGCCGTGATTTTCTTGCTCGGGTTCAACCGACTGCTGGGCCGCAACAAGACGCAAATCCTTGGCCGCACCATTCCCGAAACCACCGTCGACAAGGCCGTGCGAATCTTCGTGGTGGCCATCGTGGTAGTCGTGGTCGCAACGCTTGTCCTGCTCGAAACCGAAGCGGCGGGCAACTCCATCGAACAGGTATCGTTCCTCAAGGTGTTCTTCGAGGTCGTCTCGGCCTACAGCACCTGCGGACTTTCGATGGGACTGACGCCGGACCTCTCTATTCCGGGACGCATCGTGATCTGCCTCGTGATGTTCGTCGGCCGTATGGGACCGCTGTTCCTTATCTCCGCCGTGGCAAAGACGCAGGAGCAGGGTATGTGGTACGCCGAAGAAGACATCATGGTGGGCTAACTGCTTCCCGCTTTTACTAAATTAGGGTCATGGCTTCTAAACAATTCGTAGTAATCGGTCTCGGAAACACGGGCTATTTCTTGGCCCGCCATCTGACCGCACTCGGACACGACGTGATGGTCGTGGACCCGAGCCCCGAAAAGATCCAGGATATCTCGAACCAGGTGTCGCAGGCGGTCGTTGCCGACGGCACCCGCAAGAAGCAGCTCCAGTCGCTGCCGCTTTCCAAGGTGGACAGCGTCATCTGCTGTATCGGTGAAGACCTGCAGGCATCGCTCCTGACGGTCCTCAACCTCAAGGAACTGGGCGTGAAGCACATCATCGCGAAGTCCAGTAGCCCGGCCCATACCATTATCCTCGAAAAGCTCGGCGTGGCGGACATCTTCCACCCCGAACGCGACATGGCCATCTCGCTCGCGGAAAGGCTCAACCGCCCGAACATGCTCGACTACCTGCCGTTCATGGAAGGCTTCTCCATCGTCGAAATTGCATGCCCCGAAGGCTTCCTCGGCAAGACCCTGAAGGACCTCTCCCTGACGCACAAGTATGGCATCCAGGTGATCGCCATCCGCGACCCGCTGGAACCCACACCCAAGATCGGTAACATCGCCGACTACGTGCTCAAGGAAAACGACGTGCTGTTCGTCATCGGCCCGAACGAGGCCCTGGACAAGCTGAAGGCGTAAGACCCGTCGTACACTCCTTTACACAAGGATATGCATAAAAAAAGCCGGTTGATGACCGGTTTTTCTTTTGCCTGCTTTTAGGCGTATTGTAAACAAACGATGTAGCTAGAACACCGGCTGATTCGAAACGGCCTTTTCGGACTTGCGGCTTGCACCCGTATTCTTTTCGGAGGCGAGTTTGCGGTGCGTTACCGAGCCGACCACGAAATAGCGGCCGTCCTTCTGCACGAGCGCGGTATAGATGTTGAGTACCTTGACGGAGAACCACTGCTGGTAAAGGTTCAGCAAGTTTTCTTTCAGGGTGGAGGTTTCATCGATCGCGGGGTTACCGGAAGCCTTGCCATACTTGAGCGTAAACTGCTCGGACATATAGGCGACCGCCTCGAAGGACTTGCTCAGGCGCGCGCGCTCGACACGACCGGTACGGATTTCGAAGGAATAAAACTTGTCGTTCTTGTTGAAAATGAAATCGACCTGGACCGGCAGTTCACCGAACATGAACACGGGGATAACCACACGTTCACCTTCGCCACTCTGACCGTAAGGTTCATATCCGAGTTTCATCACCTCTTCGATCACGGTTTCGCGGGAGGCTCCGAACGGAATTCCGGCAAAGTCGTTATAACGCTGAGCAACCGCCTCTAAAGACAGAAGCAGCGTCAATATCGTTATGATAAATCCGATTCTTTTCACAGGAATCTCCTAAATCCAATGTAAAAGATAGTAAACTTCTTTCGGTTGTTAAGTCCTTATGGGATAATTTCTTATAAAAAGTTGCGATTATCTATATTTTGGGGCATGTCCAGCACTTTTGGTAAAATTTTTAGCGTTTCCACTTGGGGTGAATCCCATGGTCCGGCCGTCGGTTCGGTCCTGGACGGATGCCCCGCAGGTCTTGAAATCTCCGAAGAGGAAGTCCAGGCGGAACTCAACCGCCGCCGCCCCGGGCAGGGGAAAATGACCACCGCCCGCGACGAGAAGGACCAGGTGAAAATCCTTTCGGGCGTATTCGAGGGAAAGACCACCGGCACCCCGATTTCGTTTGCCGTCTTTAACGAGGACCAGCGCAGCCACGACTACGCCGAAATCCAGAAATGGTACCGTCCCGGACACGCAGACCTGTGTTACGACCTCAAGTACGGGTTCAGGGACTACCGTGGCGGTGGACGCAGCTCCGCCCGCGAAACGATCGGGCGCGTGGCGGCAGGCGCCGTCGCGAAAAAACTTTTGAAGCAGGTGAACGGCACCGAGATTATCGCCTGGGTGAATTCCATCGGCGAAGTCGACTGCGGCCCCGTAGACCTGAACACCCTTACGCTTGAACAAATCGAAGAATCCCCCGTGCGCTGCCCCGACAAGGAAGCGAGCGCCAAGATGGAACAAGCCGTACTCGATGCACGCGCAAACGGCGACAGCATCGGCGGCACCGTATGCCTCTTGGTGAAGAATCCTCCGGTGGCGCTGGGCGAACCGGTGTTCGACCGCCTGGACGCGCTACTCGCGCAGGCGATGCTGTCCATCCCCGCCTGCAAGGGATTCGAAATCGGAAGCGGTTTCGCCTCGGCACGCATGCACGGAAGCAAGCACAACGACGAACTCTACTTTGACGGTCACCGTTACCGCACCCGCACCAACAACGCGGGTGGCAGCCTCGGCGGCATCAGCAACGGCGAACCCATCTACTGCCGCATGGCCTTCAAGCCGACCGCCACGATCTCCCAGGAACAGAAGACCGCTGGTCGCGGTGGCGAAAACGGAACGCTCGCCGCTCGCGGACGCCACGACCCCTGCGTCGCCGTACGTGCCCCGGTGATTGTCGAAAGCATGGCCGCCCTCGTTTTGGCCGACTTGTTCCTGCAGCAAAAGAGAAACTGCCTGTAGGAGCGAGGTCGCGGCGTTGCCGCTTTGAGGTATGAGGTTTGAGCAAGAAGAATGAAGAGCTTAGCCATTGTCCTCTGTTACCGTGCCGCCTACCTGTTGCATCACGCAATTTGCCTTAGGCCAGGGAAACCGCTAAGGCATTCGCGGTTAATCGTTGTCGGGGCGTACCGAACCGGAGGCGCAGGAAAGACGCCCTTCTGCACCTGGCTTACAGAAACACTCGCCGCACAAGACAAGCGAGTAGCCATTCTCTGTCACGAATACGCCTACGACGAAGCGGCAATGCTCCGGAAACATTTCCACACAAATCCGCGAGTCGAAGTTTTCGAGACACGCAACCGCTACCGCCTCGCCCACGAGCTCGACCAGGCCAAAAAATTCGACTTCATCCTTTGCGACGACGGTTTCGAGGACAGTCGTCTGGCAGGCGCAGTCACGTTCGTCCTCCTGTGGGAAAGGGCTCCTGTCAAAATCCAAAATCTCTGGCCACTCGGAAATTCCAGAAGCCTCGCAAAGGACCACCCTTCCGACTGCATAGAAATCCACTGCACGGGAAATGATCCCGACCTGCACTTTATTATAGACAAAATAACCAACAGGGACGAAGACGCCCTCAAAACGGAAGTGAACGCTTTTTGCGGAATCGGTGACCCGGAACGTTTTTGCCACGATATAAGGGCTCAAGGCATTACCATCGCCTCGACAACCTTCCTGAAAGACCACGACCGAAATTTCGCACAAAGATTGTTGCAGGAATCCGCCGCACACCCCGAACAAGCTTTCGTCATCTCGGAAAAAGATGCCGAACGGTTCAGGATTTTGCACGGCACGGCACCGGATTTTCCCAAAAATATCTACATTGCGCGCCAAAAAATGATCCCCGGTGAACGTCTAGTCCATTTAGTACAAGATGTTTTGTTAAATTCTACAATAAGCGAATAAAGAAGGATCGAATCATGACGCTGACACAACGTATTCAAGAACTTTTGCAAGTCCTGTGCGCCGACTTCCCCGAAAGGGAATCCTGCCTAAGCCTAGGCTTTCTCTCGGTAGTCAACAACGAGCCCTTCTACCTTTACGGCCGTACCGGTTCGGGAAAATCGTTTCTTGTCAAGCGTCTGTCGTCCGCATTCAAGGACAACAAGGTCTTGCAGGTAGGTTCACGCCAGCACAGTTTCCCGACCAAGCTCGGCGTATTCGACCTTATCATTTTCCAGAACTTCAACCCGATTGACGACATCACCAAGGAAAATGTCCGCGCCGCCCTACAGGACCGCGAAAACGCTCCCGTCATCTTGAGCAGCGACATCCGCCCCGAAAATGCCATGGGCCGCGCCGAAATCGCCGACGAAATCACGCTCACCATTTCGATGCCCGACAACCTTTCGCCAAGCGCTCTGTGTTCACTACTCCAGAGCCAGGGCAAAGCCCAAAACTTCGAAGTTCCCGACAACCTGAAAATTTCGCTAGACGAAAAAAACGCCTGGAAAGAAGAAATCAAGAAAATCGAGCTTTCCGAAGACACGCTTTCCACCATCGGGAAGCTTGCAGAAATCTGCACACAGAACGGCATCTACGTTCCTATCAGCAAGTGGCTTGCGCTCACCAACATGGCAAAGGCGATCGCCTTCTTTAACGGCAGGACGCACACGACCTTTATCGACACGCTGTTCCTGGGAGCCCCCATCTGGGGACGTTCCACCTCGAACAAGGCCATCAACGAAAGTTTCAACGAAATCGTCAAGTCGGTCATGCTCAAGGAGCTTGCAAACGTCGCCGACAACGTCTACGACGCCGCAGGGCTTTTCCGCAGAGTAAAAACGCTACTCCACAGCAGCAACAACTTGTACGAAACCAAGGATTTCAACGGGGAACCCTGCATCTGCTACCGCATCACCGTCGCAGGCGAACCGGCCCCGCTCTACGTGCCGCTACAGTACGTCGAAACCGATGAAGACTTCAACCCCTACAATGAGCTTCGCCAGGTCGAAAAACACGTCCGCTGCAATTTCCACGGAACATCCAGCTGCACCATCTCTATCGACTCCGCCGTAAAGGGAATCGGACTTCGAAACAACGCCATGAGGAACAACAATTCCTCGCCATCCAAGTTCGAAGACTTCGCGACGTTGCCGACCTATATTCTGCGCGAAAACGACCCCGACGTGGCAAGACAGAAAAAGATTCTGCTCGAAGAACTCCGCAAGGAAACGCAGACGCAGATGGAACAGCAGGCGAAAATTCTCCGCAGCCTGCGCGACCTGTACCAAGCGAACAAGGTTTACCGCAACGATCTTTTCTGCGACATTCCGCGCTTCGACAATATTCAGGGAGAACTGCGCGACATGTTCGACACGATCAACGGTGTTGCGACCAAGTTAAAAGAAACCCTGGAACTGTATAAATAGTAGGCCCTTCGACATGGTTCGGCAGGCTCACCAACCGAGCTCAGGGACCTTAATCTAGTTAGCAAGTAGTTTGCCGAAACAAAATCCTATTCTCTTAAAATTCCTTCGATGTCGTCGGGGACTTCGGGGCGCATCACCAAGAGCACCGCATTCTGCGAAATAATCACGTAGCGTTCGCCGTCGATCTCGATTTCGTGTCCGCTCGCATGCAGATAAAGGGCCTCGTCGCCTTCCTTGACCTGCAAGGGCAAGTACTTCACGTTTTCGGGATTTTCGCTGCGAAAAATTTCGTCGCCATCCTGGTTTACGGGAATCGGATACCCCGGCCCCACGCGCACCACAAGCCCCGTATGCACGGCATCGTGTTCCCGGACACTTGGAGGCAGGTAAAGTCCACTCCCCGTCTTGTTCGAGGATTCCAGGGGCTTCAAGAGGATTCGGTCACCAATGACCACGACATTCTTTAATGGATTCAGCATAGCGACAAAGATAAAATTAAAACGCTTTTGCTATAATATAGGACGTGATTTTTGTTGCATTGTGGACACTCATTTTGGTATTTCTCGCCATTTACCTCGGGCGAAGTCCCAAGGTGCGGGGTTGGCTAAAAGTCCTTTCGCGAAATCGGAGAATCTGGCGAACCCTGATCGCGACCGTCCTTATCCTTGCAACCATCACGCTCACCTACGTATTCCTCCCTGCCGCAAATCGCGAAGACACCGACGAGAGAATGCTCTTTGAACGTTACGCCGCAGAAGCCGTACTGAAACTCGATACGCTGCAGAAAATCGAGGTAGATTCCAGTTGCGACCTGACGCACGCCGAACCGGAACTCGCCTACGTTTTGCCACTCGTGATTGCCGCCTATAACGAAATCGTCGAAAAGCCCACGCTACCCATAATAACGCGCCTCGATGACACGCTCCACTTTACCATGAACGGCTACAAGCAATTCAAGAACAGGGGCATCCGTCTAAACAAGCTTTTGCAAAAAAAACTCGGCAACCGCTACACCACGAAAATCACAAGCGAAGAAACCACCCACACGCTGGAAATTACATATAACGGAAACCCCTGGGATACCGAGCAACTGACGGCGCTTCCCGTTATGGAGGCCTCACGGATTTACAAGCTGGACCCGGCACTTCTCATGTCGCTGATACGGCACGTGTCGAATTTCAACTTCGACTTCCGCGGACAAAAAGACGCACACGGAATCCTCGCTCTCGAAAAAGGCGAAGGGCTCGAACAAATCTTTATCGGCGCAGATCGCCTAAGCAAGCAGCTGCGAGTGGGAATCAGCCAGGAGAACGCCATCGCGACATTCTACCCGGAACCTGAAATCGGTGCAAAGCCCGAAAACTGGCACAAGTCCCCGCTCACCAAGAGCTGGGTAGACCAGGTACTTTCCGACATCCAATTCTACAGGGCGAACGGACTGAAATAAAATCATTCCAATAGAACTGGAGATTCCCGCCTTCGCGGGAATGACATTTCAATATTAATGTTTCAGGTGCAGCTTGCGGAGCACCTTTCCAAGGAGTTCGTTCAGGATATCCTTCGCATCCTTGCTGCCCAGGTAACGCTGGACAATGAGCGTGAGCGTAAACAGCAGGATTCCCGCCGCACAGGCATAGACGACAAGCACCACGAAATTCGCGTTCCGGACAAACTCGCCAGAGACGCGGTCAAGGCCCACTGCCGCCGCAATCATGATACCGAAAGCGACCAGGGCACGCACCATGTTCAACAGGGCATCCTTCATACCGTCGGTGCCGTTCTTTTTCGCCCACATGAAGATCATCGAAATGACCTGGAGAATCGCACCCGTCGCACCGATAATCGGCACGCTCTTGATGCCGAGCCCCACCTCGGGAGCGCCGAGCAGAATGTAGGCAGGAATCGTCGCCGCAAAGATGCCGGTATTGAGAAGCGTCGGTACCCACATGCGTTCACAGGCATAGAAACTACGCACCAGCACCGCCTGCAGGCAAAGGCCAAGGCTTACAGGCAGATACCAGCGGAGAATCTCGGAAATCGCCTCGGTAGTTTCGCGCTGGAAAGCTCCGCGTTCAAACAGGATACGCACGGCAGGGAAACTGAGTGCCCATACGGCGACCACTGCCGGAATCAGAATACAGAACATGCGGGAAAGGCTCTTCCAGATTTTGCGATTCAGCTGGCCAAAATCCCCTTCCTTAACGAGGCGGGCCATGTCGGGGTAACTCGTAACGCTCACCGAGAATCCGAAGACCGCCACCAGCGTGTACATCACACGGTAGGCGTAGTTGAGGCTCGAAATGCCGCCCGTACCGAAATTCGCTCCAAAGCTACGGATAATGAATTCGAGGCCGAACATGGAGCCCACACCCAAGGACATCGGGAGCATCATCTTGAAATAGCGGACGATATCAGGGTGAGTCGGCTGCACCAGAAGCTCGTAATGCACCACGCCACGCCGGGCGCCAAAAATCTGCAAGGCAAAGAAGCCGATAAAGGCGCCCACCGGTACGCCCCAGGCGAATCCTTCGAGGCCGTAACTCGTGCCGGTGAACTTCTCGAGCGCAAGTCCCAAAGCGCCACCGCCCACAATCGCCACGTTATAAATCAGTCCCGTCAGTGAAGGAATCAGGAACTGTTTGCGGGTATGCTGCACCGCAACCAGAATGCTCCCGACAAAAATGAACACCTGCCCCGGCAAGATAATGCGGCCATAGTAAGTGGCGCGCTCGATCAGTTCCGGCGTGGCCCCGTCAACAGTCAACAGCTGCAAAAGCTCCTTCATCCAAATAAACGCAGGCACCACCAAAATCAGGAGCGCAATCCCGAAGGTGTTCAGCACGTTGCTGAAGAACTTCCAGCCGCCACGTTCGTCACCTGCCACCTTGTAGCCGGTGAAAATCGGGATAAAGATAATCGAGAGGAACCCAGTACTCACCACGTGATTCAGGATGTCCGGAATCATGAAGGCAAGGTCGAGGGCATTCTTCTCGAGCGACACGCCCGCGGCATGCGCCAAAAGCATTTCACGGAAAATTCCGAGCACACGGCTCAGGAGCATCGAAACGGCAACGATAATAGCGGCTTTATTCATAAAAAAGTAGGCAGTGGTTAGTGGCTAGTGATTAGGTTTCAGGGATCAGGGGTCGGATGTAAGGTCCCTGAGCCTGCCGAAGGGCCAAGAGATGAATTTGACAGAAGAAGGCAACATTATACAGCGACCTTGAGCGCATTCAACGGACTTCTTGCGGGAATCTTTTTCTGCTGCTGCAACCGCGACACGATAACGCCCGGACGCACATGGAACTTACCCGAGAAAAATTCAATGCAGCGCCTTTCGGCAAAACGCCCCGTACAAATAATCTCGCATTCCTCGGCCTCGGTCAGCAAAAGATTTTCCGCCGTACGTTCCGCTTCCTTACAGCAGGAATCCTTTAGGGAGTCACGGTTATTTTCACGCAAGCCGTTTTCTGCAAATTCCGCCGCAAGTTTCGACGTCAAGAGACACGGACGCTTGCTATGCGACTGCAAGAGATGCCCCACCATGTGCGACA
>JAEEGG010017421.1_pt1 | contig 14773 bp, 12 predicted proteins | sample 9134161 | NCBI WGS metagenome assembly JAEEGG01 (sample SAMN16246543, study PRJNA631951) | gut metagenome | biome: gut microbiome; feature: rumen; material: CR-attached | host: Bos | place: Iran: Karaj | collected 2018-10
CTTCCGGAAGGTTCTTGGAGAGCGCGCTCACGGTGATGGTGGTCGCCTTGGTGCCGGCATTGACACGGGCGGTGGCGCCGAGTTTCTTGAGCGCCTGCTCGAGTTCGACGGCCGTGTGCTCGGACGTACCTTCGTTCATCATACTCGCGTTGACCGAGGCCGTTCCGCGTTTGCCGGCCGGATCGAGGATCGCACCACCGTCGATCGAGATCGTCAGGTTGACCATCGGGATCTCGTTCTGGGTGATGCCGGCCACATCAATGCCATTAGAAAGCGTGGTCCGCCAAATCTGGGGAATATTCGTCTTGGGGGCATTGGTCAGATAGGCGGGCTCGACGCTGCGGTCGATCTTCGAGGGCGTCCGCTCGTAATCGTCGTCGACCACGGCGCCGGCCACGCTGCGCATGGTCTGCTTGCTCTGGTCTTCCATCACGAGGTTCGCGGGTACGCTGCTTTCGGTGGAGAGTTCAACCTGGCCTTTCGGCACGGCCACCACGGCCACGTAATTCTTGCCCTTCACGTATTTCTCGTACACGCGCATCACGTCGTCGGCCGTCACCTTGTTGAAGTCTTCGATGTCGTCGATGAATTTGTCGGCCTTGCCGTAGAACTCCTTGCTGCGGGCGAGCATCTGTGCTTTGCCAAGCACGCTGCCGAGCCGGCGGTAAGCGGAAGTCTCGTTCTCGGCCTTGATCGTAGCGAGTTCCTCCTCGTCCACACCATCGCGCTCGAAGTCGGCCATGGCCTGCTCGACGGCCGCCATGATCAGGTCGATATCCACGCCGGGGTAAGCCGTGGTGCTGATGGTGACCTGGCCGGCGCTTTCGCGCGACCGGTTGCTGGCCATCACCCGCGGAGCGAGATTCTTCTCCACGATGTTCTTGTAGAGCGGAGAATTCTTGCCGCGGCCGAACAGGCTGCAGAAGGCGTCGAGCGCCGCCTCGTCATCGGCGCCGTCGGCTACGGCCGACCAGGCGATATTGACGGCGGGCATGCTGGCGAACTGGTCCTCGTAGTAGAGTTCCTTCGTCTGGTCGAGCGTCACGTCCCAGACGGCCGGTTTCTCCACGGGATGGCTGGGGATCTCGCCGAAATATTTCTGGATGAGTTCCTTCGCTTCCTTAGGGTCGAAGTCGCCAGCAATGCAGAGAGTCGCGTTCGAAGGCACGTAGTAGGTTCTGTAGAACTCCTTCACGTCCTCGACGGTCGCCGATTTGATGTCGTCGAACTCACCAATCACAGTCCAGCTGTAGGGATGCTTTTTCGGGAAGAAGTTCTTACACATCACGTCGTTCATCATGCCGTAGGCGTTGTTCACCTCGGTCTGACGCTTCTCGTTGCAGATGACGTCGATCTCGCGCTCAAGGCCGCTCTGGGTGACGGTATTGATGAAGAAGCCCATCCGGTCGGATTCCATCCACAGGATCTTCTCGAGGGCATCGCGGGGAACGCACTCATAGTAAATCGTGTAGTCGTTGGAGGTACCGCCGTTGAAGTCGCCGCCCATCGCGGCGATCTTGTTGAAGAAGGCGTTGCGCGGAAGGTTCTCGGAGCGCTGGAAGAGCATATGCTCGAAGAAGTGGGCGAAACCGGTCTTCCCTTCCTTCTCGCGGGCGCTGCCCACGTGGAAGGCGATCGCCTGGGCGACGATCGGGTCGCTGTGATCCTCGTGGAGTATTACCTTGAGACCATTGTCGAGGGTGTACTCCTCATAGTCGATGTGCATCCCCTCCTCGTTGCTCTTGCACGAGACGAACGCACCGATGACCGCAAGCGCGGCCACAAGAAATCTGACGACGTTTTTCATAATGGAGAATATTTTGTAAATAATTAATACTCTTTACGTAACAACAAAGATACTGTTTTCTTCCGTTAGTTGATCCTCCTATTCCAGCACTTTCGTCAGAGTGTCCGCAATCAACCGGTGCCAGAAGTAAGTTTGTCTACGACAGGCTGAATACACCCACCCCTACCGCAGGGGGTGTATTCAGCCGAGCGATGCCAGAGGCCACATATCCGTACTTCGCTGAAGACACCCTGACGAACTGGCACAACAAGGCAGCACAGCGTGAGAAAACGAAGGCGGCACAGCGTGAGAAAACGAAGGCGAGATAGCCTGAGAAGACGGCGAAGAAATAAGGCAGAAATTGATTATCTTTGTTTAATGAAAGATTTTCCGAAAGTCAGAAAACCGGCCGTTGCCGGATCGTTTTATCCTTCTTCGGCGAAGGAAGTCCAAGAAATGACGGCCGCGTGGCTGCCTGCGGCGCCGGGCGGACCGGCCAAGGGCGGGCCCGCGCAAGGCGGGCCCGCGCCGCAGGCGCTGATTGTGCCGCATGCGGGGTATGTGTTCAGCGGCGAAGTGGCCGCGGCGGCGTATAGCCGCATTCCGCGGGGGCACAGCTATAAGCGGATCTTCCTGATCGGGCCGAGCCACCGGGTCGGGTTTGCCGGGGCGAGCGTAGATACGCTATACGATTATGCCGGAACGCCGCTGGGCGAGGTCCGGATCGATGTCGCCACGGGACAGGAACTCATCCGCAAGGGAGAGGGAGCGTTCACCTGCCGGAACGATGCGCACGACCGGGAGCATTGCCTGGAAGTGCAACTTCCTTTCCTGCAGATGGTTTTCGAGGAAGTTCCGCCCATCGTGCCGATCATCATCGGGACACATCGGCTGGGCATCCTCCAGCAAATCGCCGAGGTTCTGGAACCCTATTTCAACGAGGAGAATCTCTTCATCATCAGCTCGGATTTTTCGCACTATCCTTCGTATGAAAATGCCAGGACCTCCGATCTCTTCCTGGCCGAAGCCATCACCTCCGGGGGCCTGGTAGAGTTCCTCAACGCGATTTCCGATCTCGACAAGAAAGGCTTCCCGGGAGAAGACACGGCGGCCTGCGGGGCCAGCGCCATCGCGATCCTGCTCTCCATAATGGATGCGCAGGGGCGGGGCGGCTTCACGGTCGAGCACGTAATGTACCGGAATTCCGGCGACTCGCCGTACGGCGACAAGGACAGCGTCGTGGGATACAATGCCATCGTCGTGACCCGCGAAGACGGGCATCTCTTCCATTTCACGGAAGAGGAGAAGGCCCGGATGGTCGCCACGGCCCGTGCGGCGATCTACACCGAGCTCGGCCTCGCTTATGAGGGCGACGCCTCCCCCGTCGGCATCCTGAAAGAAAAAGGCTACGGCGTGTTCGTGACGCTCAATCTCTACGGACGCCTGCGGGGCTGCATCGGGCGCTTCACTTCATCGTCCAGCCTCCGGTCCACAATTCAGGAGATGGCGCTGAGCGCCGCGTTCGACGATCCGCGCTTCCCCGCCCTGTCCCGGAAAGAGGCGTCCCAAGTCGAAATCGAGGTTTCCGTGCTCTCGCCGCTCAAGCGGATCGCGTCGCTCGACGAATTCAAACTGGGCCGCGACGGCATCTATATGATCAAGGGATACAACCACGGCACCTTCCTGCCGCAGGTCGCCACGGAGACGGGCTGGACTACGGAAGAATTCCTGGGCCACTGCGCCCGCGACAAGGCCGGCATCGGCTGGTCCGGATGGAAAGACGCCGAGCTCTACACCTATCAGGCCGAAGTGGTGAAGGAATCGGATCTGGCCGGGAAATGATGAAAGAAGCCAGGTTCTATACCTCGACGGAAGAGGGCGTGCAGTGCCGGCTCTGCCCGCACCACTGCCAGATCAAGGAAGGCGGCCGGGGCATCTGCCGCAGCCGCGAGTGCCGCGACGGCAAACTCTGGGCACTTTCCTACGGAATCCCCTGCGCCCTGGCCATCGACCCCGTCGAGAAGAAGCCCCTGAACCGGTTCCTGCCCGGGACGTATTGCCTCTCCCTGAGCTGCACCGGCTGCAACCTGTCGTGCCGCTGGTGCCAGAACAGCGACATCTCCCAAGTCGCCCCGGAAGAAGCCGAGCGCACGCGCCTGTCCCCCGACGCCGCGGTGGACCTCTGTCTCCGCCGCGGCCTCCCCGCCCTGGCCTATACCTATACCGAGCCCTTCACCTGGTGGGAATATATGTACGACATCGCAGTCCTCGCCCACGCCAAGGGCCTGAAGAATATCCTGGTCTCCGCCGGCTATGTTGAAAAAGAGCCGCTCCGCGAACTCCTGCCCTACCTCGACGCCGCCAACATCGACATCAAGGCTTTCGACGACACCTTTTACCGCAAATACTGCGGCGCCACCCTTGCGCCCGTGCTGGAGAACATCCTGACGATGAAGGCGGCCGGCGTCCACGTCGAAATCACCAACCTCCTGGTCACCGGCATCAATGACTCGGTGGACTATGTGACCCGCCTCTGCCAGTGGATGGCCGACAACGGCCTCCAGGACGTCCATCTCCATTTCAGCCGCTACTTTCCGCGCTACCGGATGAAAGAGCCCGGCCCCACGCCGGCCGCGACGCTCTTCGCGGCCCGGGAGACGGCGCTGTCATTCGGAATCAAGGATGTGTTTCTGGGGAATATCTAGCCCATTATCAAAGCAAAGAAAATGAAACAGTACATCGCCGATGCTTTCACCGATCGCCTTTTCGAAGGCAATCCGGCTGCCGTCTTACCGTGCAAGGCCATGCCGTCGCCCGAATTGATGCAGGCCATCGCCATTGAGAACAACTATTCCGAGACGGCCTTCGTCGTGAAGACGGCGCCCGGGCGATACCACCTCAAGTGGTTCACGCCGGGTGGAGAGGTCGCGCTCTGCGGCCACGCGACGCTGGCGACGTCCTTCGTCCTGCATCGCTTCGTCGATCCCGGCACCCGGGAGATGCACTTCGATACGCTGAGCGGCGAGCTGATTGTAACGGCTGGCGAGAAAGGTTACACCATGGATTTCCCGGTCGGACCTTACAAACGGATCCCGCTGACCGAAGCGATCCTCGCCGCGACCGGCGGCCTGGCGCAGGAAGCCTATTACGACGGCGGCGATATGATGGTCCTCGTCGATTCCGAGGCTGCCCTGGCCGACTTTGTCCCCGACTACGACGCGATGAAAGAAATCGACGGCCGCGGACTGATTATGACGGCCGCCTCCCAGGCGTATGATTTCGTCTCCCGCTGCTTCTACCCCAAACTCAACGTCCCGGAAGACCCTGTCACCGGCAGCGCCCACACCCAACTCACCCCTTTCTGGGCCGAACGCCTCGGCAAACAGGAAATGACCGCCAAACAAATCTCCCGCCGCGGCGGCATCCTCCGCGTCTCCCTGCAGAACGACCGCGTCTTCATCACCGGCAACGCCGTCCTCTTCATGGACGGAGAGATCCCATTCGACCTGTGATCCAGCGGGGATCCGAAGCCTTGATTCATTCTCCGGGGCTTGATCTCATTCCTTGGCAACGAAAGGGACGGTTTATCCATCTCGTCCCTTTCGCTGCCAATAATGCGGGAGTTTAGGCTTTTTCTGGCAACGAAAGGGATCAAGCGGCGCCCTCATGGATTTCGCTGCCACCTCAACGCCGCATATCAATTAATTGCTTTTTCGTCGGTTCGCTGTGGAAAGTTTTGCGTTCCTTTGCAAGCATCGAACAAAAGATATTATTTGGAGTTTGTTTACTAATTAGTTAACTTTGTGCCGGATGAAGAAGGAGTTTGTGAGACAGGTAGTCGTATTTGAGGACCACTTCAAGGAGTTTAGAAAGACACTGAACAGGGACACTCTCAAAAAACTATATCAGGTGCTAACCTTGATTATGATGGTGGAAGAAATTCCAGCGAAGTTTTTGAGAGCTATCGTGGGAAGAAAAGGACTCTTTGAGATACGAGTAGAGCACGGAAACAGCAACTATCGGGTATTCTGCTGCTTTGATGAAGAAGTATTTTGACCTGAAAAGCAAGCAAAACAATGGATAAGAAAGACCTCAAAAAGATGAATCTGACCCCCATCGAAGACCTCATCGAAGAGGACTTCGGAGCGGTGGGGACTCCGGAACGTGACCAGTTCGAGATGGAGTGCGATGTCTTCGTCATTGGCGAGCAGCTAAAGGATGAACGCCTTAAAGCTGGTCTCACGCAGGAACAGCTGGCAGAGAAGATCGGCACCAAGAAGAGTTTCATTTCCAGAGTGGAAAGAGGCCATGCCGACATTCAGCTCTCCACCCTCGTCAAGCTATTTCGAGGACTAGGCCGCCAGGTAAGCATTCGGGTTTTTTAATCCGATGCCAGCGACGATAGGATGGAGCCAACTCACATTCCGAAATACTCCCGATACCGCTCATACAGATGTCCGGCCTGCAGGTAGGCGGACTGGGGGCTCATGAAGTGGGAGAATTCGAAGGTAATGGCTTTGTCGTAGCCGCAGCGCGCGGCGGCTTCGAGTTTGAGGCGGAGTTTATCGAATTTGATGGGGAGGAAACGGATGGGCATGTCGCGGTCGAAGGTCTCGGCGTTGGTCCAGCACTGCATGCCGTAGCGGTCCGCCAGCTTTTTGTTTACGGTGAAAAAGGCGTCGAGTTCGTCGTAGTCGATGTGGCCGTCCTGGAAGGCGCAGGCGTCCACGTAGTCGTGAATGCCGTCGAAGATCTCATTCCACTCGCGTTCGTGCTGTTCCACCGACACGGCCTGTGCCCGTGTCAGGGAGCCGCTCGCGGCATCGACGGCTTTCTTGCCGTCGATCCACGGCGAGATGAACGTGGGCAGGCCGCCCGACACTTCCTTGCACTGGCGGCCCATCGTGCGGAAGCTCTCAATGGCGCCCCGCGTGGCGCGGGATATCTCCCCGGAGATATACCAGCCGCCGAAACTTTCGTACCGGCTTCCGTACCGCTCCCACACTTCGTCGATCACGAACTTGTTCGCCTCCACCTCATAGCCCATATCGCCCGTGTCCCAGTAGCGGCCGGAGTCATAGAGGCCCAGCATGAACTGCATTCCGTATTTCTGCGCCAGGCGGCAGAACATATCGATCAGGTCGACCGACGGCATATAGCATCCCTTCTTCAGGAGATACGGCGACGGATACGTGATGAACTTCCGGTAGCCGCAGCGGATGTCGATGACCGTGTCGATGCCGATCGCTTTCATATAGCGGAAATCCCGGTCCCACTCCCGTTCGCCCCAATTCTGATGCGGGATGTCGTGGGAGATCTCATCGAGAAACGTCCCTGTAATGGGGAGCGCCCTCCCCTTGCCCGGTTCGACGAGCAGCCGGCTCGTCACGGACGGATCCGCCTCGATGCCCCACCGGTCACCGTGTTCTACTTCAGGCTTGCAGCCCGCCGCAAGCAGCGGCGCGGCCGCCGCCGCCAGCGCGCCTTTTTTCAGGAAATCTCTTCGGTTTGCCATAGATTACTATTCTGGATTCTGTATCAAATATATCGAATTAAAACGACAAAAGGAAATCTGTAACATGGGAGAATCCGAGCGATCCGAAACACTCCGCCAGAGTGTCTTCAATTCACCGGCGCCAGACGGGGAGATGGCCGCGGTCGGTTGAAGACACCCCCCGTTGTAAAAGGGGTGTCTTCAGCCGGGCGGCGCCGGATGCCCCATATCCGAAGCTTGCCGAATACACTTTGGCGAAACCAGGGCAGAAACCGGGCAGAAAGCAAAACACTTTGCCGAAACCGGGCAGAATTTCGTAACTTGCACCCCGTTGTATGATGTACCAGTCTAAAGGCATAGCTAACAGTCGGATCGAGGTCGCGGACGCCCTGCGAGGGCTGGCCGTGGCGGGGATCATCCTCTACCATTCGGTGGAGCATTTCAACTTGGGGTATGCCGACGCGGTCACGCATACGCTTCCGTGCGACGGGACGATGTTCAACGTTCTCACGGTGCTCTTTTCGGGCAAGATGTACGGCATCTTTGCGCTGCTGTTCGGCCTGAGCTTCTTCATTATGCGCGACAACCAGGCGCAGAAGGGCAAGGATTTCTCCGCACGCTTCTTCTGGCGGATGGTGCTGCTGCTCGGGTTCGGCGTCCTCAATCTGGTGTTCTACAACGGCGACATTCTGACTTTCTATGCCCTGCTGGGACTGCTGATGATTCCGGCGGGATACCTGAGCACGCCCCTACTCTGGGCCGTCACAATCTTCCTCCTTGCGCAGCCGATCGAGATCTACAGTCTGATCACCGGCTGGAAGCCCGACCTCTCCGCGCTGGGCGGCTACTATCAGAAGATGGGGCCCGCCCTGGAAGAAGGCAGCTTTTGGGAGGCGGCCGCGGCCAGTCTCCGCTACGGCTTCCGCTGCTCCTGGCTCTGGTTCCTGGCCCACGGCCGGATTACCCAAACCGTCGGGCTGTTCTTCCTCGGAATCCTCGTCGGCCGGCACCGGCTGCTTTACAACGAAGGAAAAAACCTGAAGATCTGGCGCATCGTGCTGGCGTTCTCGCTGGCCGCCGTCGTGGCCGGCAGCGTGTTCGGCGCCGCCGAACACGGCAGCGTCCACTTCGGCCCGCTCGACGCCCTGCTGCATCCGCTCTACAATCTGGCCATCCTGCTGCTGATCGTCTCCGCCGTCGTTCTGCTCTGGTACGGCTTCGCCGGCTTCCGGCGCAGCCTCACCCACATCTGCTTCTTCGGTCGGATGTCGCTCACCAACTACCTGCTCTCCTCGCTGATCGGCTCTTTCCTCTTCTACGGCTGGGGCCTCGCCCTCTACAAAGAACTGGGCGTCACCTGGTCATTCCTCGTCGGCATCGGCATCGTCACCTTCCAGATTCTCATCCTCCGCCTTTGGGCCCGCAAACACCCCCGCGGCCCCCTCGAGACCATCTGGCGGAAACTGACCTGGATTCAGATCAAGCCGCAAAAAGCCCGGAAATGAAAGCCCGTTTCATTCTGACCCTCGCCTTTTTCCTGCTGACATTGGGCTATGTTGTCTGGCACTTGTGGCGGATCACACCCGCAGCGTGGCCGGGGAAACTGGGCGTGGCTGGGTTGTTTTTGCTTTGGTTATTGACCTTCGTGGCGGGGATCGGCTTCAGCGAGCAGTTTTCCCTGCGAACGGCCACGGTCCTGTACGAAGTGGGATCGCCGTGGCTGATTGCCTTCCTGTATCTGTTCCTGTTCTTCGTCATCGCCGACCTTGCGTCGCTATGCCATCTGATTCCCAAAACGCTGCTGAGAAACAGCGCTGCCGGCCTCGTATTCGCTGCGCTTCTGGTCGCGTTCCTGCTGATTGTCGGGAATCTGCACTACAAACATAAGTATCGCGAAGAGCTGACAATCGAGACGGAGAAACCGCTGGAGCGACCACTGACAATCGTCCTGGCCAGCGACCTGCACATCGGCTATCACAACCGTCAGGCCGAACTGGCCCGCTGGGTCGATCTGATCAATGCCGAGCAGCCCGACCTGGTGCTGTTCGGCGGCGACATCATCGACCGGAGCATCCGCGCGGTCGAAGAAGGCGGTTTCGCCCCCGAATTCCGGCGCATCACTGCGCCGGTCTACGCCATCCCGGGCAACCACGAGTATTACAGCGACCTCGCCCGCGCCAAGCAATTCTACGAAGAGGCCGGCATCACGATGCTGCGGGACGAATGCCTCGACGTGGCCGGCATCCGCCTCATCGGCCGCGACGACCGCACGAATCCGGACCGGAAGCCTCTGGCGGAATTGATGGAAGTGGCGGAGCTGACGGAACGGCCGCAACTGACGGAACTGGTCGGCGATGCGACCCCCTTTACGATCCTGCTCGACCACCAGCCTTACCATCTGGAAGAAGCCGAACAGGCCGGCATCGATTTCCAATTCAGCGGCCACACCCACCACGGCCAGATCTGGCCCGCCAACTGGGTCACCGACGCCATCTACGAAAAGGCCTGGGGCCGTCACACCCGCGGCCAAACCCAATACTACATCACCTCCGGCCTCGGCCTATGGGGCCCCAAAGTCCGCCTCGGTTCCCGCTCAGAATATCTGGTCGTAACCATCCGCCGCGTATTCCCGGGGTAATCTTAAAGGATGACCAGCTGGTCATCTTTTTTTGTGGCTTTGATTTCATTTTCTGTCAGCGACGCACATGGTTTATCTATCTCATGCCTGTCGACGACAGAAATGCGGAGTTTGAGGCTATTTCCCGGCAGCGACGGGCATAAAGCGGCGGCGCCATGGATTTCGCCGCAAGGGTAACGCAGCGGTGTTGCAGCGACGGCGCAGCGGCGGCGGAGCGACGACGCAGATGTGACGCAGCGGTGACGCAGGGACGGATCCGTCAGGGTGTCCGCGCGGAGAACGCCATAGAAGGGATTAATTCTCAGACGGGTTGAAGATACCACCCCCGGTAGCAGGGGGTGTATTCAAGGGAGCTATGCAAGAAGCCCCCCACTCGGAGGTCAGTTGAAGACACTTCGGCGAAAATGGCCAAATAATAAAATCCTGAAGGAAAAGCCCTTCCGATCTACGAGTTTTTACCCTCTTCCTTGTCGTCTGAGTGGATCAGGGCGAGAACAAAGCTGACGATCATGGCGACGAGGCCGATGCCGAGGAGGATGAGGAGTATGGTGAAGAAGGTCTGCATAAGTCGGGGGCGATTCGAAGGGGGTATTGCGAAGGGAACTATTCGAAGGGGTACTGCGAAGGGCTGTTGCGAAGGGCTGCTGTGCTTTTTCTTTACAAAGATAGCGAATCGGGGGCTTTTCTTTCTCAAAAAATCATCGTATCTTTATAGGTTGTTTGCAGCAATCAAATCACTCATCATATGGAAAAGACCCCTTACCCCTGGACCTTTACCTCCGTCGGCGGAACCGTACGCGTGAAGATCACCTCCGGCGCCGACATCGCCCACCTCGGCGAACTGGACCGTAAACTGTGGACCGTCCTGAGTTGCCCGACCCGCAACCTGGAATTCGACCAGAAGACCCTCGACCTGCTCGACACCGACCACGACGGGAACATCCGCGTGGACGAAGTCATCGCCAACGCCCAGTGGCTGACCGGAATCCTGAAGGATCCGGACCAGCTCCTGACCCGCGGCACCGAAATCCCGTTCTCCGCTTTCAACGAGGAGAATCCCGACGGCGCGAAGCTGCTCTCCTCCGCCAAACAGATCCTGAAGAATCTCGGACTGGAGAAAGACAGCATCTCCCTGGAGGACACGGCCGACAACGTGAAGATCTTCGCCGACACGAAGTTCAACGGCGACGGCATCATCACCCCGGCCAGCGCCGACGACGAGACGCTCGCCGCCCTGGTCACCACCATCACTGAGACCATCGGCAAGGCGATGGACCGCAGCGGGAAAGACGGCGTGACGGCCGAACACATCGAAGCCTTCTACACCGCCCTCGGCGAATACGCCGCCTGGCAGGACGCCGGCACGAAAGAAGTCTTCCCCTTCGGCGACAAGACCGCCGACGCCCTGGCGGCCGTCGAGGCGCTGAAAGACAAGGTCGCCGACTATTTTATGCGTTGCAAGCTCATCGGCTTCGACGCCGGCACGGCCCCTGCCGTGGACGTCGATGTCGAGAAGATCAAGGCCATTGAGGGCAACCTGGCGCTGGCCTCTTCCGCCATCGGCGAAGAGCCGCTGGCCAAGCCCGCGGCCGACGGCAAGTTGCCGCTCGACGCCGTGAACCCGGCCTGGAAGGCCGCCGTGAACGCGATGCGCGCGCTGGTGCTGGAAGAAGGCACGAAGACGCTCACCGAAGACGAATGGGCGGCGATCGTGGGCAAGTTCGCCCCTTACACCGCCTGGATGGCCGAGAAGAAGGGTGCCGCGGTGGAAGGCCTGGGCATCGAAAAAGTGAAGGAACTGCTGAAAGCCGACCGGAAAGACGCGCTGCTGAAGCTCGTGGAAGCCGACAAGGCGCTCGAAGAGGAAGCGCTCTCGATCGAGGCGGTGGACAAGCTGCTCCGGCTGTATCACAATTTCTACGACTTCCTGAACAATTATGTGGTGCTGGCCGACTTCTATGCGGAAGACCGCAAGGCCATGTTCCAGGCGGGCCGTCTCTACATCGACCAGCGCTCCACGGACCTCTGCGTCCGCGTGGACGGGCCGAATCCCGACATCACCAATCTCAGCGGGATGTACATCCTGTACTGCGCCTGCAAGAGCGAGAAGATGGGCAAGACGATGAACATCGCCGCCGTGTTGACCGACGGCGACGTGGACGGTATCCGTCCCGGCAAGAACGCCGTGTTCTACGACCGCGACGGGAACGACTGGGGCGCCGTGGTCACGAGCATCGTCGACAATCCCCTCTCCCTCCGCCAGGCCTTCTGGTCGCCCTACAAGAAAGCCGCGCGCTGGATTTCCGACAAGATCGGCAAGATAGCCTCCGACAAGGCCGCCAAGGGTGAAGGCACGCTGAGCAACATCACGGAAAGCGCCACGAAGGCACCCGCCGCCGGCGCCGAAGCCGCCACCAAGGCCGCGCCGTTCGACATCGGCAAGATCGCCGGCATCACCATCGCAATTGCCGCCGTGACCGGTGTGGTCACCGCCATCGTCGCCACGCTCAAGACCCTGGCCTGGTGGCAGTGGATCGTGCTGATCGTCGCGCTGATGCTCGTCATCTCGCTGCCCGCCGTATTCATCGCCTGGAGGAAGCTGCGCAAGAGAGATCTGGGTCCGGTGCTCAACGCCAACGGGTGGGCCATCAACGCCGCTTCGTTCGTACGCGGCAAGTTTGCCAAGGGCCTGACCAAACTGGCCAAATATCCGAAACTCACCGCGGTCGATCCTGTCGCCCGTCGCAAAGCGGCCTGGCGCAAGTTCTGGTGCTGGCTGATCGCCATCCTGGTGGTCGCCGGGCTCGGACTCTATTTCACCGACCACCTCAAGTGCATCGGCCTGCCGTTCCACAAGGAGAAGCCGGTCGAGGAGGTGGTTGAAGAAGCGGCCGAGGCCGCCGAAGAGGCCGTGGAAGATGCAGCTGCGGCAGCAGAAGCCGTTGAAGCGCCTGCCGAAGAAGCTGCCGAGGGCTAGGCTTTCTTCTTCTGTCCGTGCCGCCGGTTGGCGGTCGCGAAGTAGTATTTAAGGTCTTGGTTTTTCAAGATCGGCTCGCGGAAGCGCTCGAACCATTCAGCGAATGATTCGAGCGTTTCGCCTACGTAGAAGTCTTCGTCGAGTTCGCGGGTATAGGTACCGCCGCCGGAGACGCTGGCAGCCCATCCGGTGCAGACGTCATCATAGTAGCGGTAGGGTTTCCCCTTGTCATCGAAGCGGATTTCGAGGCGGGTGCCGGTGTCGTGTTCTTCGTCGCGGTACCAGCCGATGAAGATGTCGGCGTGGCGGAATTCGAGGCCAAGTTCTTTTGCGAAGCGTTCTCCGAAACTGTCGTACCAGCCGCGGATGAAGACGTGGTTTTTCTTGAGGAGCGCTTTGAGTTGCGGGGTGACGGCGATGGACTGGACGTTATAGTGGATAATAATGTATTGGAGGGCCGGGAAGGCTTCGAGGAAGCCGGGGCCGACTTCGGTGATGCCTTTGGTGAATTCGACGCCGGTATATTCTCCCGTCCAGGCGCGGTCTCCGGCCTTATCGCCTTGGCGGTCGAGGTCTTTTTCACAGACGTTTCCTTTACCGAGGACTTCCAGGGCGTATCGCCAATTGGTGCTATATTCGATTTGGGGGTTATTGGCAGATTGTCTCATATCGTTTATGCTTGGATTTCATATTCCCGCATGGCATCGAGGGTTTTCTGGAGGACCTCATCGAGGGGCCAGCCGAGCATTTCGGCGCCCTGTTCGATGACCTCGCGGGAGCATCCTGCGGCGAAGCCTTTGGATTTATATTTTTTCTTGAGGGATTTGAGTTCCATATCCTGGACGCTTTTGGAGGGGCGCATCAGGGCGGCGGCGCCGATCAGGCCAGTGAGTTCATCGGTGGCGAAGAGGACTTTTTCCATCGTATGTTCCGGTTTGACATCGACGTGCATACCGTAGGCGTGGCTGCAGATGGCGTGGATCATTTCTTCACTGACGCCCGCTTGGCGGAGGAGTTCGGGTGCTTTGATGCAGTGTTCTTCGGGGTACATTTCGAAGTCGATGTCGTGGAGCAGGCCGACCATGCCCCAGAAGTCTTCTTCGTCGGCATAGCCGAGCTGGCGTGCGTACCAGCGCATGACGCTTTCGACGGTCAGGGCGTGGTGGATATGGAAGGCGTCTTTATTGTATTTTTTGAGGAGTTCGAGGGCCGCTTCCCGGGAGATGGGTGTTGTCATAGGGCAAGGCATTCATTCATAAATTGGATCATACGGGCGTTGACGCTCCGGGATTCCGGGAGCTCGGGGTCGGTGACGTTATGGACGTGCCCGACTTTCTTGTTGTTCGAGGGGACATCGACGAAGGTCAGGGGTCTGGCGAGGGAGTCACAGTCGGCTTTCAGGAGCAAGGACTGGGAGCGGATGAAGTCGCGGGTGCAGGTAGAGACGAGCAGCGGGCCGCTATAGCTGCCGATGAAGGTACGCGGGGAGATGGATTTCATCCACGCGTCGTCTTCATAACGCGGGCCCAGGAACCAGGCGCGGGCGCTTTTGGAGAATCGTTCAGCTTTGGCGAACGAGGCGAAATCATAGGCCGGGCAGTTGAGCATTGCACCGCGGGATTTGAAGACGGCAGGCCGGATGGGCATCGCAGGATTCTCCGTGCCTTCGGCCATATAGAGTGCCAGGTGTCCGCCGGCGGAATCGCCCGTTAAGAACATCCGGTCGGGATTGAGGCCCAGTTCTGCAGCGCAGGTTGCCAGGTAGTCGAGCGCCGCTGCGCAGTCGCGCAACTCATCTTCCACATCCGTCACCCCGTCGTTTACCCGGTACTCGAGCAGGACCACATCGTAGCCAGCCTTCAGGAACACTGAAGCGAA
>JAEEGG010017425.1_pt1 | contig 14771 bp, 3 predicted proteins | sample 9134161 | NCBI WGS metagenome assembly JAEEGG01 (sample SAMN16246543, study PRJNA631951) | gut metagenome | biome: gut microbiome; feature: rumen; material: CR-attached | host: Bos | place: Iran: Karaj | collected 2018-10
CATCCTCGTCATCGGTGAGAGCCAAGGAGGCGGGCAGGCTGTGGCAGCTGCATCATTGGACAACCGTGTATCAGCCGTGGTGCTCAACGTCCCAGCCATGCAAGACTTGGGTGGCGCACGTGCTGGCCGTCGGAGTGGCTGGCCCCACCCCATCGAAAACCACCCCAACCTTGAAGCGGAAATGCTCGACGGCACCTTGCCCTATTTTGACGGTGCCTTGCTTCTCCGTCATTCCAAAGCCGAGATTTACTGCGAGATAGGACTTATCGACACCACTTGTCCACCGTCAGCCGTCTGGTCGTCCCTCAATGGTGCCAAGGGGAAGAAGACGGTCAACTGCGTGCCCTTCCGCACCCACGCCTGGCCTTCGGGGTCAATCCGACCGTTTTGGGACGAACATTATCTGCGTCCACGCACGGAATTCATCAGCAATTATCTGAAAGGGTCTTCTAAAAATGCCCATTCCCATCATTAATGAGGTGAACTCGATGCTTTTCATGTTGAGAATAAACATGAATGGCCACAAATTCCACATGAATTATTATGTAAGCAAAGCCTTTTTGTAATGCTCATGAATTCGTCGAGCTGACGTTAGTTTATTTGGGAACAACATATCACAACTATAAACAACAATATCCATGCTGGTGTGGAGGGGCCGCCGCGGACGCGACGGAACAACTTGACACAATTAGCTTTTAGGTTTTAGCTTTTAGCTGCTAGTTTTACCCCACCCCTGCCCCTCCCCTTAGAAGGGAGGGGAGTCGATAGAGCCGCGGATGCGACGGAACAACTTGACACAACGGAATAGGCGTTAGCTTTTAGCTGTTAGCTGTTTGTATTTCGCAGGCTGGCAGCCTGCGTACCCTGCAATGAATTGGGTGATTTGCATCCGCGGCGGTCGCCACGGATGTACGGCTCTACGGACTAAAGGACATAAAGGACTTAAAGGACTGGCCGCAAGCGCGGCCTGGGGACTTATCCCGGATTAACGCGAAAACGGATAAACGAATAAACGATGATTGGTTCTACGGACTATAAGGATTTAAAGGACTGAAGGACAGGCCGCAAGCATAAGTGCAAAAAAAGAGGCGCGACTATTTGCCGCGCCTCTTTTTTCAGTATATGATGAGATTACTTATACAGAATCTCGATCTTAGTAGGAATGTTCCAGGTCTGGTCGCTTCCCCACCATTCGATTCTCAAACCATTCTGTTTCAGGTCGGAGATGTAATTCGAGAGGTCCTCAGTGCAGTAGTTCTCCAGAATACCACTTGGGTTGAGGACAGTGGCACCATTGATTACCCAGTTCGACCATTTCCAGTTTTCGTTGTCGTTATAACTCAGTTTCACGTAAACTGTTGTGCTGGCGGCAGAGAATGCTGAAGCAGGTATCTCGTAGTAGTCAGGGTTGGCAGTGGCGCTAATGTTAATTGTGGAGGTTGTCATTTGATCAGGATTGGTACCTCCACCGCCACCACCTTGATTGCCATTGTTTTCAGGCCAGCTCTTGTCGGAATTCCAACACCAGTCATACCATGTCTTGTCACCGTGTTTGTCCTGCTTGGCCACCCATTCGTTGAATCCGTCGAGATAGTTGCCGATGAACTGACGCTCAAATCCCGGATGTACGCGTGTCTCTGGGTTGTCATTGCTTTGTTGCTCGCTGGCGGCAGTAGATGGGAACCAGAAAGCGTAAGGTATCTTGTCGGTGTTATGTCCGATGTTCACTTCCACATTTTTCGGGCCGGAGATACATACCACTTCCTCGTCGGACTCACCCTCGTTGTACTTGACGTAAATCTTGAAATTGGGGATGTTCTCGATGATGGAGAATGTGGCCTGGTCGTTCGAAGTGAAGTTGTGAGCGTCGAACCAAGTTTCAATATGTCCGTTTTTGGCAGGGTCTCCCAATGACCTCACGTTCGTACATTTCACGATGGCTCCGTCGGTGAAAGTGACAGTGGAGATTTCTCCAGGAGAGTAAGCCGGCTCGACGTTTACTGCGTTCTGTGGATTCTTGGAGTCGCTACTGCTTGGGTCGTAGGTGTTGATGGTTGACCTTTGTCCCACAGTTGCATATTTCATCTCGTCGCCGGCGTATTCCAAGCCGAAAGCCTTGTGCACATCCTCGAAGAGGGTCTGGTTGAGGTGAGAGCGCAGCTCGTCCTCGTAAGTGATCTTCAGCGGCAGGATACCACCAGCCATATCGATAATCACCTTGGGAGCGGCGTAGTATTGCTCGATTACTGATTGATGTGTCTGTCCGTCAGTGGAAGTGATTTCCTCATATCCTTGGATGACAACCATATATAGGTCGTTGTAGTCAAGGTCGTCGATGTCGCCAAGGTCCTCCATGCACATGGAGAAGGCGAGGTCTTGTTCGTTGATTTTTGGCACGTCGAAGTTACCATTGACGATGAAGACACAGTCGTTCCAGTCCAATCCATTCCATTCCTCCACAGGTGTGTCTTCAAAACCTATCACGTTGTAGCCTGCGTATTTGAAAGCCACCATAGGTTTGTAGTTGCCCTCGAACTCTTCCAGCACTCTGTGGTCGGGTCTCAGTCCATTGTTGTCCTCGATGTTGTAAACGCGCTGGATAGCGGGGTCGTTGATGAGTGCACCATGGGAATAGCAAGCGTAGTAGGCATTGAGTGTCCATCCGTTGGCTGCATTGCTGTTGCGTGCAACGAATTGGTTGCCGTTCATCATAAGGTCACCCACTGATGTGTCGTAGAACAGCCACTCGTATCTTGGTGACTGCCATTCAGGATGGATATTTGCATTTTCTCCATATCCTTCAGTTGGGTCTTGCGTTCCCCAACTGGAATGTCCGCTGTGGGGGTTGGGGCTCCCTGAAGAACTGTCACGGCCATGCAGTACGAAGAAGTGTATGTTCACACCTGCTGGGAAGGTATAAGTTGGCGTTCCGTTACCATCTGGTCCGTAGTAAGTGAGTGGGAATGTATCGCCCGACGTTCTGTTGGTACAAGTAGCTTCAAGCAAGAGATACTTAGGAGCGGCGTTGCAATCGGCCTCAGTGTCACTTCCTTCGGTGTAGTAATAACCCACATAGTCTCTTGTGGTGGTCTCGGAGTAGAACCAAGACACAGTCACCGGACCCTCTCTAAGGGTTTGAAGACCTTGGTCTCTGTTGTAGTCTCTGAGTACTTCGTAGTTTCCTTCTGCTCTCTTCACGATGTCCGTGATTTCATCGATGATGTCACCGTTGAGGTCCACGTTGTAGAATTTCTCAGTTGAGGCAAGTCTGTCGCCACCATAGTTAGGTGAACCTGGGGCATCGCTGATGTCGATGTTGGTCGTGTAGAAATGTCCGTAGTCGCCTTGCTGGTGACTCAGCCAGGAACCACGCTTGCCACAAGGCCTGAAGTTGTAATAAGTCTCCTCGTTACCGAGATTCAGAAATCTGATGCCCCATTGTTCGCTGATTGTATCCCAGTTGCCGTTTGTATCCATAGGCAAGAAACTACAGCGTTTACGGTTTACTCCGATCGTCACCTTTCTCCAGTTTGTGTTCTCTTCATTGGCTGAGAATCCCGTTCTGGCGAGGAAGTCGGCGTCACCATTAAACAGAGACGTTGGCAGGTAGTACTTCAGGTCGTCATCTGGGAAGTAAGCGTTGTACCAATAACCGTCTTTGCCCTGGAAGTAAAACGACTGTCCTGCAGTCGGACGGCGTGGAGGATTAGCGTAAGTATCAATACTTTGGTCGGAAGCGAGGATGGTCAGACCATTAGCGTCCTTTGTATAGATGTGTGGGTCCCACACGCATCTGATGCGGTTGTTATCCAAGTGAGGCATGTTCGTTTCCCATGGAGCGACCACACCATATTGATTCCACACGTTGGGAATCTCCTGTGCAGCCTGCGGTGAGAGGTTTTGGAGGCTGGCGGCTCTGGTGCCCGTGCTGATTAGCAGTATGGCCTCGTCGTTCTCATTGTTTGGGTTGAGTGTCTTGTAAGCATCTCCGTGCTCGTTCCATGCTCGGATGACCACTTTCTCGCACCCCATAGGGATGTCGTAGTGTACTTCTTGTGTTCCCTCAACGACACATCTTTTGAGGCGGAGCAGTGTCCCGTCGCTGCGGCCTAGGCCGTAGACGACGATGTTGGCTTTCTCGTCGGTGGTTACGATTACTTTGCCTACTGTACCGTCAATCCATGTGTGGTTGGGGTCGATGTTGTCGAACCTCGCCTTGAAAGCCTCGGCGAAAGCACGTCCTCTTTGTGTCTGGCTCGCGTCCAGAATCAACTCCTCGTTTGTACATGACATCAATAACAATGTACATACAGGAATCAGGGTCTTAAGAACATTTTGTAATCTCATTTTTGCTGATTTTTTATATAATACTTAATATTTTTGTCTTTATATAATTTGTATATTTATACCATGTTGCTCTGTCTGCCTTTGGCTTGTTGGTCTTTATGGTGCATATTTATTCGCATTGCAGAGAGTCGAATGTGATAATTTGTTAAATTGTTGTGCAAAGTTATTAATTTATTATCTAAAATGCTTGCTATTTTAGAATGAATTTTATACGATATGTTTTCAGTGTGCAACATATTTTTGCAATTATGATACAAGTGACATTACTGACATATTGCAAGTTGTCTGCCATACAGAAGAATTCTTTTTTTCTCTTCGTAAGGTAGTCGATAGAGCCATGGGTATGGGGAAGGGCTTTTTTTATTCTGAGGAGTTGAGGAGTAAAGGAGAAGGGAATGCCTGACGGCATTCTGGTTATGCGGATGGACACACCGAGCTTAAAAAGCTCGGGCACAGGACTCAAGGGAGGATGATTTCAAAAGATTATAGAGGATACAGGATATCAAAGGGGTTTCTACGAGGCTTTTTGGGACTGGTGGAGGTGTCAGATGGAGAAGGAGAGTCTTTAGGGTCCTTAGGGTTATTAGGGTCCATAGAGTCCTTAGGGTTATTAGGGTCTTTAGGGTCGGGAGAGGGGTGAGAGTCGGGAGAGTCTTTAGGGTCCTTAGGGGCTATAGGGTCCTTAGGGGTATTAGGGTCTTTAGGGTCGGGAGAGGGGTGAGGGTCTGGAGAGTCTATAGAGTCCTTAGAGTCTTTAGGGTCTTTAAGGTCAGGAGTGGGTTGAGGGTCTGAAGGTTTGGTGTTGTTTTTGATGTACTTTTTGGCCCATACGGAGAGGCTGCCTCTTGAGGCGAATCCCATGGCTTTGGCGAGTTCGTCGCCTTTGACTCCTCCGTTGCGGAGGCGGTTGTATTTCTCCACTCTGTCTGCGATATAGTCGGGCATGAGTGTGAGCGTGTCGATGTCCACTCTCCTGTATGTGTTTTTGAAGGTGAGGTTTGGTGTGAACTCGAGCATGTATGATTTGTTTTTCTCGCCGTCGGGAGTGTAATTGCCTTTGACGACGCAGAGGTGTTTGAAGTTTCTCTGGAAGGGGTCAGTTCTCAGTTCGATGACGGTTCTGCATTTGGCCTCTAAGGCCGGTGAGCCGATGAGGTTGTACTTGCTAGGCCTTCTGTTGTGCGCGTATTTGTTGGTGTGGTGTGTCATGATGATGAGGCACTGATGGTCTTCCGCGATGCGCTGGAGTTTGGAGAGGAACTTCCTGATGGCGACGGCAGAGGTGGCCTGCGTGGGCAGGATATCGTTGAGGCAGTCGATGATGATGAGGTTGGTGTGGTGAGTTTTCTGGAACATCTCGATTTTCTCGATGATATCGTCGCTTTCGAAGATGACTTTGAGTTCACTGAGGTGCCTGGGTTCTATTCTGAAGTCCTTGCACTGTCTTCTCAGCGTGGCGGCGAAATACGCTTGGTTGTCTTCGGTTGAGATGTAGAGCGCTCTTTTGTGCCACTTGTTGTTTTCGAAATTCAATCCGAGGAAAGTACCGAAATTATTGAGGCAGTTGAAGATGGCGAGTTGTCTGAGGAACGCTGATTTTCCGCAGTCGCTTTCCCCCGCCAAGCAGACGAGTCCGGATTTAGGGAGGATGTTGCCCCAGAGGTAAGGTATGTTTTCCGAGTACGCGGTGACTAGCTCCTCGCCAGCGTAATACTTGAGTTGTACTTTGCTTTTCTTTTTCTTTTCTTCGTAGTTGTCGGAGAAGACGCCCCATCGGTCGGCGTCGTAGTATTCAGGTTCGTACATATTAAGAAATGGGAGTTAATTAAGAAATGGAAGTTAAAAGGGGAGTTAAAGAGGGAGTTAAAAGGGGAGTATGGATAAACGAGTAAACGGATAAACGAGTAAACGAAGATCACGACGGAGCAAAGTTATGAATCATGTGGGTGAGGACGGGAATAAAGGGAAAGGGAATGTGAGAATTGGGGTGAAAAAATGTGGGAAGGAAGGGGGGAGGACCATTGACCATTGAGCATTGACCATTGACCATTGACCGTTGACCATTAGATAAAATGCTCACGCTCGGCATAGCTCAAGCAAGCTTGGCTCTGCCCTCGCTTGATCGCATTTTTGACCATTGACCATTTGGCTCTGTACTCGCTTAATCGCATTTTTGACCGTTGGTTTTAATTGGGAACAACTTAGCACAACTATAAACAACAAATCCCATAGAGTAGAAGAAGCCGCCGCGGACGCGACGGAACAACAGGGAACAACTGGTAGAAAAGGAGTCAAAAGTGGTGGTGTCAAATGTTTCATGTTAAATGTTAAAATGAGGGATTGTATGCAGAATCTGCATTGATATGCATGACAATGGGCGCTTTTTGGGCGATTTTATGTATACCTATGCAATGTTATATGCAAAAATGTTTTATGGATATGACATTTTAAAACATTGGCTTTAATTGGAAAAACAACTATTCACAACATTAAACAACAGGATCAATGGGGTAGAAGAGGAGCCGTCGCTGACGCGACGGAACAACGTATTATTGCCATTGACCATTGACCATTGACCGTTGACCATTAGATAAAATGCTCACGCACATGGCTCGAGTGCTGGTATTTCGCAGGCTGGCAGCCTGCGTACCCTGAATGCTTGTGAAAACCCCGTGCTTGAAAAGCCCGGGCACACGGTTCTCTTACTATGATTTACCCCTCCCCTAAAAGTGGCGGGGAGTAGAGAGTGCCGCAGGCACTCGATGCATGTGATGAAAAGTCAATGAGATGTGAGGAAGTGTTGTGGGCGCAAACATCCATAGAAAAGGCTTGGGAAAAATAATTATAAAAAAGGTGAAAAAAAGTTCGTGAAAATTTGTTCATTTGAAAATTTCTTGTTTTCTTTGCATCAGAATTGAATGGCTCCGTTGCAAACCAGCATATTTTTTAAGGTGCCTGTTTTTGGGATTAGTCTTAGGTTACGATATCAGAAATATCAAGAACCTCCTCTCATTTTAATGTCACTTTTTTCATCCAATCGCCGCAAGACGATTCATCATCATTTTAACCTAATTCATGTATCATTATGAAAACTAACTCCTTAACCCTTTCGCAGCTGCTATCCCATTATGACGGCAGTTTTGAGCAGACGCTCATTTTGTTGAACCTCCTGAAAAAAGAACCTGAGGAGACTCAGCTTCTCATCTTACGTCTTATCCTTTCTCTTTGCGAATTAAAGCATATCTCTCAGGATAGCGTTACTAATTGTTTTCCTCCCGCAACGACTTATGTCGAAAGCGTTCGTCTTTTGAGAAACACGGGTCTTGCCAAAGGTGTCATGGGGCACTACAAAGTGGTGGCGTGTAAGCGCTGTTCCGACGGTACCGAGGTCACTCCCCGTGAATTACCATTTTCCACTCGTTCCGGCAAGATGCTCTATCTGCTCACTTTGTCCCTGAGTTCTTCCGAACTGGGTATGGGCCAAGGCCTGAACAGGGCTGATATTCGTGTGAACAACATCCAGCAGTACGATGCCATCACCCGCTTGTTCCGTCTGGTCTATGGCGATAAGGTGAAGGATGCGGTCATCCTTAAGTTCATCGTCAACGTTTCTCGTTATGCCGATGACCACAACTTCTTCTCGCGCACCAAGCACGATACCAACATGGCGATTGCCAAGCGAATGACATTCGAGTCCACTCCTTTCCTCATCAATGGTGACAAGAACGAAACCCGTCGCATCAAGGCCAGCATCGATATCGAACGTTCCGAACCTGAGATTATCGACTGCCTCCGCGACTTCGCTCAGGCCACCCGTCCCTCATGGCCGAAGGCAGTGTAAGTCCTTCTTCTTTTGATAAAGTTAACGGCTGCAAGTCTTGGACCTGCAGCCGTTTGTTATGTTTAGGTGACGGTAGTCACCTGCGTGATGTCATTTCTGCTACTTAACGAGTACCTTCTTAGAAGTGCCGTTCTTGTAGCGGATGATGTTCACACCCTTCTGGAGGTCATCCATTGTGGTGCCGTACTTAGTACCGTTGACAGAGTAGATGCCGCTGATTTCGTCGCTTCCCTCAGCGTCCTCGATAGCGAAGATGCTAGTCGGGTCTTCCTCGCCGTCAACCACGAATCCGATGCGGAGGTTGCTGTAGTCGTCGTTGTATCCGTTACCAGTCATCTTGATGTACCAGCGGTAGATACCGAGGGTAGCACCAGCGCTCTTGTTAGGACAAATCTCACCTCCTGACATCCAGAGCAATTCCTTAGGACTCTGGGTCTTGTAAGGCTCGTAAGTACCATAGAAGTCGTAGATGTAGTAAGATGTTGACAACTTCAGACGAGTTGAAGGCTCAGGTTTGGCAGCATAAATCTTGGTCGACTCTTCTGTGAAGTCGAAGTCACCAGCTACCTTAGGCGTAATCAGATATGGTCTGTTGCCCTTGAGTACATCGTCCTTGTCCATGGTGTAGACGTGAATCCACACTTGCATGTTGTTTTCACTGGTCTCATCAGCCACACCACCCTGATCGCGTGAAGCTGCGACCATGTGAATCTTCCAGAATGTGAAATTCTCGAGGTCCTCATCCTTGATGGTGTAGTCCATAGGAACGAACCATGGCTGGTACTTGTTGACATGAGTGTCCTTGAATGTACGGTGGTAAGTCACCTCAACATTGTCCATGTCAACAGTGCCCTTGTAAGGATACTCGGCATCGGCGTCATGATTGGTGTAGGTGTCCCAAAGTTCGAAGATGCCAGCGTCTTCCATCGACTTCACAGTGTAAGGATACTGAGCCTTAGTGGCATCGTCCTCGTTGTCTGTGCAGATATAGCCAGCAGCGCAGTATTCTTCAGGAACTTCTTCAGTGTAGATACCGCCAGTGATCTGGATATCGCCAGCAGCGTAGTGGCTGTCGGTTACCCAAGTCACGTCGAACTTACCGTTCTCGATGTTCAGCTTACCGCCTGTAGCCTCAATTGGACCAGAGATGGTGCCGGTGGTGTTGATGTTGACAGTCGGGATAGCGTAAGAACCGAACTTGCAAGTGTCGAATGCGCGTCCGCCTTCCTTAGCGATGATGCTGGTTGAACCAGTCAGGTTGATGGTTCCGCAGTTGTTGGAGAGTGCGTAAGCCCATCCTGAGAGTCCTCTACCGTCAAGAGTAACGTCGGTGAGGGTCAGGTCGCAGTAGTTCTGGATGAGCATCTGAGCTGTAGTTGCAGTGGCCTTGAGTGTACCGTTCTGGAACTTCACTGTGGAGCCCTGGAGCAGCTGGAAGCCCTGGGTCTCAGTGGTAGAAGAACCAACTGTCTCTCCAGATACATTGTATGTCAGGCCGTTGAGGTCGAAGGTGATGTTGCTGCCCGAAGGAACAACCACACCGTCGCCACTGATGACACCGTCGTCGGTTGCAGCCTCTGTGAGCAGAGTGATTGTAGCGGCACTTGTGCCAGCTGCAGCCACTGCCTCAGCGAGCGTCTCGTACTTGGTTGTGCCGATAGCGCAGATGTACTCGCAAGGAACGAGAGTGCTGGTGCCATCGCCGTTGTCTTTCCACTTGAAGTCAGCAGGAGCGTCAAGGTCAACATCGTTGTTCTTGGTAACAGCAGCCTTGTCCTTATGCTCAACGATTGCTGTTGCACCACCTTCAGAGAGTATCAGTTCGCCATTGATAGTTCCACCTTCTACAGTCAGGTACATGCCCTCGCTAGGATTACCACCGCCAGCGTAAACCTCGATGTTGCCGTTGATTTCGCTTGTACCCTGAACAGTCACGTTGACAGAAGGATAGCTGCTGTAGCGGCAGACGTCGAAGGCAATGACATCATCACCAGCGATGACCTTAGTGTCTTTAATCACACTAGTACCATTGTTGTAACTCAAAACATAGTCTTTTCCACCATACTGGTTGGTACCGTCGATGGTCATGTTGTCGAGTGTCAGGTTGGCGTAGTTCTGAATGATACGCATGATGTTCTTGGCAGGAGCAACTGCTGCTGTAAGGTTCTCCTCGGAGATATTGATGGTACCATTCTTGAATGTGATGGTAGAATTCATCAGCAACTGGAATCCGCTGGTTTCAGTTCCTGTTGAACCTGCACCTGGCTTGTTCAGTGTGTAGGTGTGTCCATCGAAGTCGACTGTGAAGTTCTTTCCGCTTGGCACGCTCAAGCCGCCAGCGCTAGGAACATCAGCAATCATTACAATAGTCTCACCATCCTGAACAGCTTCCACAGCGTCAGCAAGGCTCTCATACTTCACGTCGCCAATCTGAGCGACATATACGCAAGGCTTCAGTGTGCTTGTGCCGTCGCCGTTGTCCACCCACTTGAAGTCTTGAGGAGCGGCTACGCTGGTCAAGCTGTTGCTCTTCGTAATGACAGCCTTTTCAGGTGTTGAGTTGAGAACTGCCTTGGCACTTGCATCGAGAACGATGGCGCCGTTGAATGTACCAGTCTCCAATGTCAAGCCGAATCCGTCTTTGGGGTCATTACCAGAGGCGGAAACCTCGATGTTGCCGTTGATGACGCTTGCACCCTTGACTGTTACGTTGACAGAAGGATAGCTGCTGTAGCGGCAAACGTCGAAGGCGAAACCACCGCCAGTGTTGGCGTTGATGGTTGTACCATCGATAACAACGGTGCCGTTGTTGTTCGACAATGTATAACCATAGGCATAGCTCTCGTTGTTCAGCGTCAGCGTCATGCCCTCGAGGGTGAGGTCACTGTAGTTCTGAACGAGCATGAGTGCCTTCTCAGAGTAGATGGTACCGTTCTTGAAGGTAATCTTGTTGTCCTTCAGGAGCTGGAAGGCCTGGGTTTCAGTTCCAGTAGAACCAACTGTGGCACCGTCAACAGTGTAGGTGAATCCACCAAAGTCAACGCTCAGACCGTTGGTCTTGAACTTACCTTCTGGAGCAATGATGCCGTTACCAGAGGTGCTCTTCAGCAGAGTGACGGTGCTGCCGTCTGTGGCGGCTGCCACGGCAGCCTCGAGAGAAGCATAGTTGGTAACAGTTTCACCGACTGTAACAGTAGCGACAGCATCTCCGATACCGTTAGGTGTATCTGGTGTATCAGGATAAATTCCGTTCACACCATAGAGTCCCTCGGCGATGAACTGTGCGTAAGCTGAATTTCCAAGAGGAGCGCTGAAGCGACCACCAGAGATGACAATCTTACCAGTGGCAGCGTCAGTTTTAGTAATATCACCGTTGTAAATACCGCTAACAACATTGATTGTGCCAGCTGTAACGCTTGTTCCCTTACCAAGAACCACGGCAGAAGCTGCAGTGAAGTTGTTGTCAGTGAGTGTGATGACTGCGCTTGAGGCGCCGTTTTCACGGATACCATAGCCGCTGGCGCCCTCAGCTGAGGTGAAGGTGTTGCCGGAAACCGTGAAATTGCCAGTACCACCGCTCACATTCACGAAGCTCTCACTGCCAGTAACAGTACAGTTGGTGATGCTTCCGCCAGTGGTGCCAGTCAGCTGTGCAAGACTGTGCATCATTGTACCAGAGGCTGTACAGTTGGTGATGGTGACGTTGTATTCACCTGCGCCAGAAGGTGATTTATAGCAAACCACATCATATATATTAGATGTGCTGGTGCTTGTGAACGAGCAGTCAGTAACGATTACATTGTGAGCATAGTTGTAAGCACCTGTAGTCCAAGGTTTTCCTGTTTCCTTGGTGCTTGGCACGAGGATGAACGCATCGGTACCAGAATAGAAGTTCGACGTGTTGCCTTCGAACTTGAAGTTCTTGATGGTCAGCGTCTCTGTGCCGCTTGCACGTCCGTTGCCGTCGATGAAGATTTGTCCAGCCAAAGTCTTGTCTTTACCGTCGATAGTGAGGTTCAGGCCAGCCTTCTGATGAACGATGGAGTAGCCCTCGATGTTGGCACGCAGTTCGACAGTCACATCGCCTGTCATCTCATGAGCGGCATTGAGGGCGCTCTGCAAGGTAGGATACTGTGTCTCACCAATCTGAGCTACATAAATAGGATAGATGAGGACATCGTCCTGCCATACCTTGATGTTGTCGACTCCGTCGGCTGTGCGGTCGTCCACCTGAGCCAAATTGTTGAGAACAACGAGTGCATCACCCCAGTTGGCCTCTGGGAATGCACCTTCAGTGGTGCTGTTGTTGATGATGACATCGTAGGCAAGTAACTTCGTTCCACAAGTAGCCTTCACGTTGAGGGCAGCCTTATTGGAAGCACCTTGGTTGATGAAGTTACAGTCGGTAACTGTCACCGTGTACTTCGTTGAACCTCCATCGCCCTCGTTATAGACATTGAGGAACTTACCTGTGGCAGTGTTGGTGAACGTACAGTCAGTGTAGGTAAGATTGCCCGCGTATGCCCACATGTGGTAGTCGGAGTTGGACTGGTTGAACGTACAGTTGGTGAAGTTCATGTCACCATAGGAGAAGAGCTTGCCATTAAGTGTACAACCTTCCATATTGATGGTGCCAGCATGCTGGAAACCTGTATAATTGTTGTTCCCAAATGTGAATGTCACATTCTTGAAAGTAGCGCCATTGGGGATGGCTGCCACATTGCCTGCAGTGGTATAGCTAAACACTACACCTTCCACGCTGCCTTCGATGGTCACATTCTTGGATATGCCAGGCAGTGCGTATTCGCCAGCAGCAATCACCTCGATGGTCTCGTCAACTGCGGCAGCTGTTACAGCCTCAGCGATTGTCTCGAACTTGAGCGTCTCCTCACCTCTGACAATCTGAGCTACATACTCACAAGGAGCGAGTGTGCTTGTGCCGTCTCCATTGTCCACCCACTTGAAGTCGGCAGGAGCGGCAACACTCGTCAGTGTGTTGCTCTTCGTGATGACAGCCTTCTCAGGTGTTGAGTTGAGGACAGCCTTAGCGCTTTCATCAAGCACAATGTTACCGTTGAATGTTCCAGCCTCCAATGTCAAGCCAAATCCGTCCTTCGGGTCATTACCTGAAGCAGAAACCTCGATGTCGCCGTTAATGACGCTTGTACCCTTGACAGTCACGTTGACGGAAGGATAGCTGGCGTAGCGGCATACGTCGAAGGCAAAACCACCGCCAGTGTTGGCGTTGATGGTAGTGCCGTCGATTACTATGGTGCCGTTGTTGTTCGACAGTGTATAGCCATATGCATAGTTTGCGTTGGCCAGTGTCAGCGTCATGCCCTCAAGGGTCAGGTTGCTGTAGTTCTGAACGAGGAACTTGGCATTTGCAGAGGTGATAGTACCGTTCTTGAAGGTGATGGTGTTGTCCTTCAGAAGCTGGAAGGCCTGGTTCTCTGTACCAGTGGAACCTACCAAAGTACCGTCAACCGTGTAGGTGAATCCACCGAAGTCTACAGTCACGCCTTCAGTGAACTTGCCCTGAGGAGCGATGATGCCGTTACCTTCGGCGTCAGCGAGCAGAGTCACAGTCGAACCGTCAGTGGCGGCAGCGAAGGCAGCCTCGAGGGAAGCGTACTTAGTAACAGTTTCACCGACTGTCACAGTAGCCACTGCATCGCCGACACCATTCTTAGCAAGTTCCTCTTCTGGATATAGGCCGTTCACACCGCATTTACCCTCGGCGAAGAAGTCTGCGTATTCAGCGTCTCCAATGGGAGCGCTGAATTTTCCGTCGGAGATAGTGATAGTGCCAGCTGTCTTTGAGATCTCACCTACGTAAGTTCCGCTCTCTACGTTGATGGTACCAGCACTGCCAAGAATGATAGCGTCATGAGCCTTGAAATTATTGTTAGTCAATGTTGCGACTACAGTTGAGCTGCTCTTTTCGCGATAAGCATAACCATCAGTCTTGTTGGGGTGAGTTTCGAAAGTACAGTTGCTGATGATGTAGTTTCCGTTACCTTGGCTAACAGATATGAAGCTACCTGTTTCCGTTGCAGTACAGTTGTCGAATGTTGCACCTACAGAAGAGTTAAGTTGCGCTAAACTGTGCAAATTAGTCGCAGTTACATCCTTAATTACAAGATTGTAGCAATTACCACCACCATTGTTTGATTTAAATGCAACCACATCTAAATCACTTGACGTACTGGTGAAAGAGCAATCCTTTACTGTTATGTTGTGTGCATAATTATTACCATTTGTATAATATGGAGTGTCTGATGTCTTCAAACTAGGAACCTCAACGAAGGAGCTAGTACCTGTGCAGAAGTTAGTGCTATTACCCTCAAACTTGATGTTTTGAATGGTCAAGGTTTCGGCACCATTGTGTCTTCCCATACCGTCAACTACGATGTTACTACTCATAGTCTTATCCTTACCATCGATTGTAAGGTTCAAATCAGCTTTTTGCTTTACGATAGCATACTCAGCAATGTTGTCAATCAGTTCGATGGTCACATCGCCTGTCATAGCATAAGCAGCATCAACAGCGTCCTGCAGTGAGTAATACGTGGCATTTCCA
>JAEEGG010017438.1_pt1 | contig 14759 bp, 18 predicted proteins | sample 9134161 | NCBI WGS metagenome assembly JAEEGG01 (sample SAMN16246543, study PRJNA631951) | gut metagenome | biome: gut microbiome; feature: rumen; material: CR-attached | host: Bos | place: Iran: Karaj | collected 2018-10
CTCAGCAGAGTAGACTTTCCGGCTCCGTTGACGCCAACCAGACCGAAAATCGAACCTTCACCGATTTCCAGCGAAAGATCCTTCAAGACCTGCTTGTCGGCAAAGCTTTTATAGATATTGCTGATCTTCAACATGTTTCCTCCTTGTAGACTTCCTTCAGAAGTTCTTCCAGTTCTTCTTTCGAAAAACCTTCTTCTTTCAATGTCCTCAGCATTCCCAGTGCATCCGTACGGTCGCGCAGCTTCTGGTTTTCGGAATGTCCCGCAACAAAAACACCTTTCTTGTTCAGCGTGTAGATATAGCCATTCTTCTCCAGTTCCTGATAGGCCTTCATGACCGTATTGGGATTGATTCCCAGATCATTGGCCAAGGAACGGACCGATGGCAGCTTGTCATCCGGCTTCAGGATCCCGTTCTTGATGAACCTCTCGATCTGGGAACGGATCTGTTCATAGATCGTTTCTTTTCCTTGAATATTTAGTAAAAACATAATGCCACCTATCTGTATTATCTGTATTAATTGTATTATCTGTACTAGTCGCTGTCAACATGCAATAAAAAAGCAAGCCTAGGCTTGCGTATATGGGACAGATATCAGCGATATCTGTAATCAGGAGAAATGCACAGTGTCATCATAACAGTGTACCTCCTTTAATGCTATTGTATCACATCATCCGCCGATCAGAGCGATCGTGATGTCGTTGACATTGGTTCCGGTCGGCCCCGTCCTGATCAGACCGTTAATCTGATCCAAGGCGTGATAGGAATCGTTCTCTTCCAGCATCGATACATAATCGATGCCTTTTTCTTGGAATCGGTCATGCGTATGTCCGTCGGCGTAGGCGCCTGCAGCATCCGTCGGTCCGTCCGTGCCATCCGAGCCCAGCGACATGATCAGGACATCGTCCATGCCTTTGAGATGTTCCGCCTGCGAAAGGACCAGCTCCTGGTTGCGTCCGCCCAGACCATCGCCTTTCACATGGACCACCGTTTCCCCGGTCATGATCAGCGCCGTCTTTCCCTGACCGCGATGCTTCCTGATTTCTTCGAACAGAAAATCCCCGGCATCCCTTGCTTCCATGGCGATATGATCGCTCAGCAGAACAGGCTTGTAGCCTGACGCTTCAGCGATCTCCATGGCTTTCTGTGCCAGCAGCTTGACCGATCCTATGATATGGACGTCGCTTTCATCGACCTTCGGCGTTTCGCTGTTTCCGATCGCTTCCATTGCCTGTTTGGAAAGCACAAGTCCGTATTTTCTGACGATCGCCAGCGCTTCTTCTCTGGTGGAACGATCCTGTACGGTCGGTCCCGAGCCGATGCTGTCGAGACGGTCCCCCAGGACATCGCTCAGGATCAGCGAATAGACTCTGGCAGGCTGACACAGTTCGTAGAATCTTCCCCCTTTGACCTTCGACAGGCGCTTGCGTATCGTATTGATCTCGTTGATATCCAGGCCTTTTCTTAGCATCTGTTCATTGAGATCCTGCAGCTCGGTCAAAGGGATCAGCGGATCCTCGAACAGCGCGCTGGCGCCTCCAGACAGCAGGAAAAGCACGTTGTCCTGCGCTTTCAGACCGGAGCACATTGCGATGATCTCCTGGCTCGCAAGGATCCCGTTTTCATCCATGATCGGATGACCTGCTTCATAGGTCGTGATATTCGGCAAAGACCCCTTGATATGGCCGTACTTGCTTAAAACGATACCCTTTCTGACTCTCAGCAGATCGCAAGCCGCCTCCGCCATCGCAAAAGCCGCCTTGCCTGCCGCAACCAGATAGATATCGCCTTCCATATTCAGCTTCGATAACGTATTCTTTACGCTCTGTTCCGGCAGCGAAGCCTCGATCGCTCCCAGACAGATCTTCAGTGCATCACTCAACATAGATCTCGATCCGGCTCAATTCATCCTGATCCTCGTTCAGAATATCCCCATGCAGGATCACGATGTTCAGTTTCTGGTCCACCTGTCTTGTGATCAGACAGGCATAGCCGTTCCGTTCGATATATTCCCCATCGAAAGCCCTGCAGTTTTCTTTGACGCTTCTGTCCAGTTCGATGCCGTCCAGCCTGTATGTCGTCATGCCGGCATTGGCCAGATACAGATCCAGACCGGTGATGACCGCATCGTCAGGACTGATCGTCTCATCGATCGGGTTCGTGATATCGATATCGGCAAAATATCTGCCCCAGAAAGTCATTTCGATGTCTTTCAGCGTCTCGTTCGCTCCCATTTCCTCCGGGAGATCTGCCTCGAATACGAGTTTCAGATAATTCACATCGTCAAAACCGACAGCCAGCGAATAGTCGTCGAACTCCAAAACATAAAAGTCCTCCCTCTCGGGACGACAGGAACACAGCAAAAAACAGAATAATATGATCCAAAGCTTCTTCATTTCAATATCGTTTTCGAAGCTATTATATCACTGTCCAGATGCAGAACGTCTTTTACGATCACATCTCCGTAATGAACGGGAGCTTTGACCTCGACATCTTTGAGTGCCTTGATGATCTCGAACTGTTTATCTCTCGGAATCGGCCTTGAAGTAATGACCGGGAGACGCTGACAGGCATCCGATCGGATCGGGACGGTCGTGGTCAGGGTACGCAACGGATTGGTGATCTCGCTGGTCGCGTAGGTGACGCCTCTTGGACAGGCGTTCCCTTCGACTCTGATCTGATCCCCTTCTTTTTCCACGGTCAGGTGGCATCCTCTCGGACAGTTGATACATACCAGTTTCATGAAAGGACCTCCCAGAACAGTTCGCCTTTCAGCTCCTGCAGTTCTTCTTTCTTCAGTTTCACTTTCTGCATCTCGCTTGGAACGATGCCGGTCTTTTTGATCTTTTTATCGATGCCATCGCCATAGATGTGGATATAAGAATCCTTGAACACCCGGTTCACCCGGAACATGAATTCGTGGTCGTCATCCGTACGGAACGACTGAGGGATGACATAGGAAATGCCATCCACGGTTTTATTCAGATGCAACGGAGCATCATCGGTCTGATGAAGGATATAGGCGGCAGCCGCCTTTCCGGCTTTTTCGCCTTCGATGGAGACATAGTCGACCAGATCATGGACATGCAGTGCGTTGCCGCAGGCAAAGATGCCTTCGATTGAAGTCATATAGGTGTCATCGACGAAAGGACCCTTGGTCCTGGGATCGATCCTGACGCCGCAGGCTTCCAGCAGCGTATTGTCCGGAATGAGCCCGACACTTAACAGCAGGCAGTCGCAAGGGATCTCCTGTTCCGATCCGGGGATCTTCTGCAGTTTTTCATCAACTTCGATGAGAACGATCTTTTCCAGACGGGATGTTCCCTTGACCGCTTCCACGGTATGGGAAAGATACAGCGGAATATCGAAATCTTCCAGACACTGCTTGATGTTTCTTGCCAGGCCGTTGGAATAAGGCTGCAGCTCCGCGACACCGATGACTTTCGCTCCTTCCAGCGTCATCCTTCTCGCCATGATCAGCCCGATATCGCCGCTGCCTAGGATAAAGACTCGCTTGCCGACGAGATAGCCCGCTTTGTTCAGATATTTCTGCGCCGTACCTGCGGTATAGATGCCTTCGCAGCGGTCGCCTTTCAGACCGATCGCACCCGCCGGACGTTCTCTGCATCCGGCCGCCAGAACGATGGCTTTCGCTTTGTATTGAATCTCTCCTTGTGGAGAGAGGACTGTAACGATATGATCCTCGATCTTCAGGACGGAACTTTCATAGATGAAACGGATGGAATCGTTGTCTTTGAGATAGGCATAATACTTTTCTGCGTAGGCAGGTCCCGACAGTTCCTCGTTGAAAGTGTGCAGGCCGAAACCGTTGTGGATGCATTGCTGAAGAATGCCGCCGTATTCCTTTTCCCGTTCAACGACCAGGATATCCCGGATGCCTGCTTCATAGGCTCCCCTTGCGGCAGCCATGCCGGCCGACCCGGCACCGATGATGATCAGATCATGTTCCTGCATCACAGATCCTCCTTCGAGGCAGCTGCCACGATTTGCGATCCATCCTTATCCAGAAGGATGTCCCTGATATCTACGCCCAGTTCCTCCGCCAGGATCGCGGTCACTTCCGGTTCGCAGAAACCGCCCTGACATCTTCCCATGCCGGGACGGCATCTCCGTTTGACGCCTTTGATTGTCTTTGCGCCGCATTGGCGGTGGATGACATCCTTGATCTGAGCTTTGCTGATCTTTTCGCAGCGGCAGACGATCCTGCCGAAATCAGGGTCCTTTTCGATCAAAGCATTCAGCTCATCGATGGACATCTTGCTGATATCGATAAACGCTCTGCGGCGTTCGTAGTTTTCTTTTCTTTCCGCACGGAACTTGGGAAGGACGATCCGTTCCGCCACGTCCCTGGCGATCGCAGGCGCAGCTGTCAGCCCCGGCGATTCGATGCCGGCGATATGGATGAATCCTTCGATCTGATCGTCTTCCTGGATATAGAAATCGTTGAGATCGATGTGCGGACGCAGACCGGCGAAGGTATGGATCATCCGATGATACGGAATATCCTTCACGGTCTTGTTGATCTCGTTGCGCACATACTCCAGTCCTCTTCCGGTCGTCGAGTTGTCATCGACATCGACGCTGACTTCGCTGTCCGGTCCCAGCATGACGTTTCCGTGCGTGGTCGGTACGGCCAGGACGCCTTTGCCTTTGTTGCTTGGAACGGGATAGATGACTCTGGATACGAACTGTCCGTCCAGGTGGTCCAGAACGAAGTATTCGCCTTTGCGCGCTTCCACATGGTAAGGCGTTTCCCTCAGCATCTGCGTGATATCGTCGCAATGGACGCCTGCGCAGTTGACCAGGATCTTTGTTTCGATCTCATCGTTGATAACGAAATGATCATCTTTTACAATCTTGCGGACTTCAAAGCCCAGACGCAGTTCGACGCCGTTCAGCATCGCTTCTTCCATGGCGGCGATCGCCACTTCAAAAGGCATCACGATCCCTGTCGTAGGCAGGGAAAGCGCTCTGATCACTTCATCGCTCAGGTGCGGTTCCTGTTTCCTTGCTGTTTCGCCATCCAGGATCTCGTAAGGGATCCCGCGTTCATCGCACTGCCGGATCAGCTTGTCAAGCGTTTCCAGTTCCTCATCGCTGACCGCAACGACAAAAGCCCCTACCGGCTGATAATCGACCTGCAGTTCCTTGCACAAAGCAGGATACATCCTGTTTCCTTCGAGATTGTATTTGCATTTCAGTGTTCCGGGTTTGGGGTCGTGTCCGGAATGGATCATGGCGCTGTTGGCTCCCGTGGCTCCCATGGCGACATCGTTTTCCTTCTCCAAAACCAGCACCTTCAGCTGATATTTGCTCAGTTCGTGTGCTAGCAGTGTTCCGGTGATCCCTGCCCCGATGATCGTTACATCATACATCATCTTTATTATAGAATAGAACGAACGGATTTGATCAGCAAAAAGTTCATCGGTCAGAACAATTTCCCATCCATCAGCATCACGATGAGAAAACCAGTGCAGATGCAGAGGCCGAAAGGGATCATGCGCTCCTTTTTTCTCAGATAGAACAGCGACAGAATCAAACCCGTCAGACACGCCAGCGGCAGTGCGATATAAAGACCGTTCGCTCCATGGAAAAAGATTTCTTTCATGGAGCTGCTCCCCAGGATCCTTCCCAGGATCAGAAACACATAAAACAGATCGGGAATGACGTAGGAGCGGAAATCAAAAAAGCTTATGCCCAGCATCATCGTCAGGAGGAATATCGTCATACCTCCATTATGGATGCGCACACAAGCTTTTTCTTCTCAATGTTTTTTCAGATGGTTCTCAGTCTGTTTTCAGTTTTCTTCCTTCAGCAGACGCAGGCCTTCTTTGAGATATTCCGCCGGGCTCTCATAAGCATAGGTGTTCAGCTTCGGCAGGATCCTGTTGATATCCGCAGTCTTGTATCCCAGTTCCTTGAGACCCAGGACGGCATCATCGATATAGGAATTCTTCAAGGTGACGGCTTCCATCTCGAACGGCTTGATCGCCTTGAAACTGTAGGAAGGAGACATATTGATCCTGTTTTCAAACTTCAGCAGGAAACCGTATAGATCATCCAGCTTGCTGAGATCGGTCTTCTCGAAGACATCCCTCATATACTTGACGGAGTACAGATACAGGTCGATTGGATCGCCGTCGCTGTTTCTGGTCGTGGTAAAGCCGGAAAGGACGATCCTTGCTATATAGGAAGAAAGATTGAAATAGTTGGCGCTCAGGAAGACGCCCAGAGACATCGCCATACGGGCATACTCTTCTTTGAGCTGGGCGGCGGTCTTCTTCTTGTTCACAAGCCTGCCATTGATCGTGGAAGGATAGGTATCACTCAGTTCCTCGATCTCCGGGAGATCCAGATCCACATAGAGCGTATCGTCTTCCAGTTCGTAGCTGACTCTGACCTCATAGGCGAGCTCGAGATTGTTCATGAAGGTGCTGACCAGGTTCTCGACGATATCCTCGTCGCCCATGGCGCTGTACTGATAGATCTCCTTGCTGGCTTCGGACTGCAGCTTTTCGATATTGGCCTGGAACTGTTTCCTGGTCAGGACATTGTCGGTATATTTGTGCAGATTGACGATCTCTTCTTTTTCCTTTTCATATTCCAGAAGGATATCGTCGACTTCAGTCAGTTCGTTCTCTGTCACGGTCTCTGCCGGTTTTGCCGCATCGTCCGCTTTGACATAGTTCTGCTTCTTGCCGCTCTTCTTTTTCTTCGTATTCCCGCTCAGAAAACCGGAACCGATCCGCTTGCGGTAGGAGATTCCCGTTCCGCTGATGCCTGCCAGAGCCGGAGAAAGATTGAGATAGGTCCCTCTGTTTCCAAAACTGACGGAAGCGCCTTTCTTTCCGACATTCAGGCTGATGCCGTAACGCGAAATATTCAGACGCAGGTATTTTCCTATTTTGATCGATTTATTGAATCTTACACCCATGCTTGTTTACCTCTGTTTCTATTATACAAAAAGATCATCGCTTATTCATCCGCCAGGAGATGCACGAATCCTTTGGCCATACGCAGCCAGGGATCGGTAAAATGATTGCCTGGATTGAATTCCAGCGTACAGTCGCAGCCTGTCTGTTCATAGTGTTCATAGAGCTCCGTGATCCTGTCTCTGACGGTAGCCATGATAGGATTGCGGGTCTTGTGCTCCTTGTCTCCTAAAGACAGATAGATCTTCTCTACATGGATCGCATTCTCTCTGGCATAGTCTGAAAAATCAGGGAACCAGACCGAGGGCGATACGGCTGCGATGCCGGCAAACAGTCCTTTCTGATAGGCCTGCCACAGCGTGAAGAGACCGGCCAGCGAATATCCGCCGAGATACAGCGTTTTCTTCTGCCTGATAAAACCGGAAAGAGCCTGTTCCAGTTCTGCCAGCGTCTTTGCTGCGCCGCTGCCGAACGTTTCCTTGCCGAAGACGGCAGGCGCTTCCCAGGGCGAGAGTTCCTCGTTCCAGTCGCCGATCATCGCCCCAAGCAGCAGGAAGTCCTCCCCTTCCGCATTTTCCCTGATCCATGCGTATTCCTGCTCCAGAAAGGACAGTTCATAATCCGAAATCAGCTGAACCAGAACGATATTAGCATTTTCATTTCCGTAACGATATGTTTTCATCTCAATGTCATTCTAACATTTTCTTTTTTTATGGATTCCCTTTTTCTTTTCGGTCATCTTTTTTATAATGAAACTATGAAGAAACTGCTTAAGCTCATCCTTATCGTCCTTCTGGGGCTTGGTCTGTTCTATTTCTATGAGAATTACTTTCATCGCGATATCATCGAATATCCGATCGAACAAAGAGAGATCACCGAGGACGGACAGTATACCACAAAAGACGATGTCGCGCTGTATCTCTTCACATATGGAAAGCTCCCATCCAATTTCGTCACGAAGACGGAGGCAAAGAAGAAAGGCTGGGATCCCGAGAAAGGCAATCTTGGCAAGGTCTGTCCGGGCTGCAGTATCGGCGGCGACCGTTTTTCCAACTATGAAGGCCATCTTCCTGAAAAGGAAGGAAGAAAGTACTACGAGTGCGATATCGACTACAGCGGCGGCGCCCGGAATGCCAAGAGGATCGTCTATTCCAATGACGGCCTGGTTTACTATACCGACGATCACTACAATACGTTTGAACTGTTATATGGAGAACCGTGATGAATACCGTTAAGATCCTGATGAGCGAACTCAATCAGAAACATGAAGACCTGCTTAAAGACATCCGGGAAGACGGAGATCTTTCCGCCATGGAAGATGTAGCGATAGAAATCGTCCTGGATGAGATCCCGGATGAGAGAAGCAGCGAGATCCTGAAGGAACTGAATCAGCTTTCAAAAGACAAAGAAGACATCGGGCTGGAATTCTATTATCCGGAAGAGGCCATCGAAGATGTGACCGTTCTCGATATCAGGGAACTGAACGAGCGCAAACACGAATATCTGAAGGAACTGTTCCGTTTCCCCGAGTACTACGGGGAGAATCTGGATTCCCTGTATGAGTGTCTGAGCGAAGCGAATGACAGGAAGATCGTCGTGACCGGCCTTGATGCGATCGATGATTTTTCTTTGAAGATCCTCAGCGTCATGGAAGATGTGGCGGAAGAGTATCACAACATTTCCCTGAACTATGACTATGACGAACTGTTGGAGGAAGAAGAGTAAGACAGGAGGAAACTATGTCGAAGATATTGATCAGCGTAGATATGCAGAATGATTTCGTGGATGCCGCTTTAGGTACGAAAGAAGCGGTCGCGATCGTCCCTGCGGTATGTGAAGAAATAAAGAAAGATTACGACCTGGTGATCGCTACCCGCGATACCCATCATGAGGATTACCTTGAAACCAACGAAGGGAAGCATCTTCCGGTCGTCCATTGCGTTCAGGACAGCGAAGGATGGATGCTGAATAAGGAAGTCGAAAAAGCTTTGAGCGAAAGGACTTCCGTCCGGATCCTCGACAAGCCGACCTTCGGCAGCGAAGAGCTTGTCCGGATACTGAAAGAATATGACGAAACGGAAACGATCGAAAGCATCACCCTGATCGGTCTATGTACGGATATCTGCGTCGTAACGAATGCCCTTCTTATCAAGACCGCCTTTCCGGAGATCCCGGTCATGGTCAAAAAGGACTGCTGCGCGGGGGTGACTCCTGAAACGCATGAGGCCGCATTGAAAACGATGCAGATGTGCCAGATCGAGATCATCTAGAGGTCGGATATGAACGAAAGCATCTTTACGAACGGCTTGAATTACTTCCTGATCAGTTCTGCGGCAACGGTCCTTTTCGCATCGGCCATCGATTTTCTTTGCAAGAGAGTAGCCCGCCGCTTCAACAAGAAATTCGCCGACAAAGTCACGACGAACCAGTACCTCTACCAGACGATACGTGCTCTGGTCTGGATGGTCGCCATCATCGTGATCATCCGCCAGATCAAGCCGTTAAGCAGTCTCGGGGATACGATCCTGGGAGCCACCAGCATCATCGCCGTCGCCGTAGGTATTGCCGCCCAGGCGACGTTCGGAAACTATATCGCCGGATTCTTCCTGGCCGTCCATCAGCCTTTCAAAGTCGGAGACATCATCTCCATCAAAGAGAAAGACCTCTCCGGCACCGTTCAGGAGATCACCTTCCGTCATACCGTCCTGCGGACTCAGGAGCAGACCGAGATCATCATCCCGAATACGGTCATGAATTCCGCCATCATCGAAGACATGTCCAACGGCAACTATTCGAAAGCGATCGAACTGAAGGTCGCAGGCGATACGGATCTAAAGAAGCTGCAGAAGATCATCACGGAACTGCTGAAAAAGGAAGAGCTGGTAAATCATGAAAAAGAAGCGACACTGATCGTAAAAGGGCTGACCGCAGATGGCTACCAGCTCAGTTTCCCGGTATATACCGACAGTCTCAACGATTTCAGCGAGGCAAGAAACCGCCTGCTTCCGAAACTGTCGGAAACCCTAGCCAAAAACAAAATCAAGCTGATCTAATCCGCAGAAACAAACATAAACAGGCAGTTCCGAATGAACTGTCTTTTATTTGTTCGCTGTTTCTTTTAAGCCGTTGATCAGATAAGAGATGCCGTTGAACAGGTTGAAGAAAGAGCCGACATAGCTTCGGATCGACCAGTTGAACGCGGTCCACAGCAGACAGGCGATCCCGAACGAGATCTTTACCCTTCTGACATCCGATTTCTCATCAAGCACCGCCAGCGTCTGGATGATGTTGGCGATGATCGGCAGATAACCGAGAAAGCCATTGCGGTTGACGGCTGTACCGAAAACGACCGTAAATACGATCAGTCCGTAGGTGATCCATCGGGAACCGATCCCTTTCATCGACAGACAGTTCCGGATCACGCAGACCACATTGGTAACGATCGCGCTGTAGCCTTTCAGAAGATAGCTCGCAACACTGATGATCAGCATGAACACATTCTGAAAGAACAGCACCTGGTTCTTGCTTTTTCTGGTCGAAGCATAGAAGGAAACCAGCTGCGCGATCAGGGTCAGCAGATTGGCAAGCAGTACGATATCCATACGTTTCTAATGTAGCACAGTTTCCTTTCCGCGGTACAGAATAAGACTGCGATAATCTGCTATGATAGTGTTATGAATGAAATCAGGATCATCCCGATCGGATCGGGTTCGACGGGAAACTGCTTCTATATCGAGATCGGCGGATATCGTTTTCTGATCGATATGGGAATCGGCTACAAGAAGGTCAGAGACGCTCTGGCGATGCATGGACGTTTGCTGGAAGAAGTCGATGCGATCTTCGTGACGCACGGACACTACGATCATGTGAAAGCAGCGGTTCCTATCACCAATCATGTGCATTGCAACGTCTACGCCAACAAAAGCGTGATGTACAGTATCCGCGACAGCAAGGCAGAGAGAGTGGTCCTGAACATGTTTGAAGATATCGGACTGTTTCCCGGTCTGACGATAAGGATGTTCAAGGTGCCGCACGATTTCGCATATACCTGCGGCTATACTTTCAACACATCAGAGCGCAAGATCGCTTATGTGACCGACTGCGGCAGGATGAATGAGAAGATCCTGCAGGAACTGGCCGGTGCAGATGTCGCGATCATCGAAAGCAATCACGATGTGGAAATGCTGAAGAACGGTCCGTACCCAAAATCGCTGCAGGCCAGGATACGCTCGGAAGCGGGACATCTTTACAACGACGAATGTGCGGAAGCTGTCGCTTTCCTCAAAGAAAAAGGGACAAGCCATTTTCTGCTTGCCCACTTGTCTTTGCATAACAACACTCCCGGGATCGCTCTGGAGACGGTATGCCAGAGGATCGCCGATCCGGATGTCGATATCTATGTCTGCCCCGATGAGGGAAATGATCTGCTGGTCTACTGATCAATCGCAGATACGGGCGATGAATGCGTCGATCTGTGCTTCTTCCATTCCTGCCCATAACAGATAATCACGGGCATGAACGGAACGATCTGCTGTCTTGATATCGGTCCCGTCATCATTCACCAGATACTTCAGCATGGCGTCGATATTCTGCTGGAGAATGACCTGATACTTGTCAGGTTCTTTTTCTTTCGTGATGCCGTAATAGTTGGCATACGTCAGCATGTAGTCGTCGACGATCTCCTGGTAGCTTGCTCCGCACAGCGCTTCGATCAGCATGCATACGAAACCCGTACGGTCCTTTCCTTCCGTGCAATGGATCAGATAAGGACCTTCCACCGTTTCCAGCATGACCAGTCCCTGCGCGATCTTCTCTGCAAAAACATCCGACTGATAGTTCATGCTCAAAGCGATCGGGAAGACCTTGCCGTTTTCATAGAGGGACAGGAAATACGGGGAAGCGAAATCTTCTTTTTCAAGATAGCCCTCGATCTTGTCTTCGTCATCAGCCAGATCAAGGATCGCGTTGACTTTGGCGTTGGCGATCAGGGCATCCACATAGTGCGCCCGGTTATGGGAATTGTCGCAAGGAGATGCGGAACGATACAGGATGTCCTCTCTGATGTTTCCCATCCGAATGCTGCGGAAGTTCGCAAAGACCGTATCGCTGTCATAGCGTTCCCGTTCGTCGTAGTAATGGATGTCCCGCGCTCCCTGGATGGCAAGGTATTTTGCCTTTTCATGCAGAGTGACCTTTGCCGTACAGTGTTCATCCAAAGCGGCTGTCAGCCAGAGATTGTTGGCGGTGGAAGCATAGAGCTTTCCGGTATTCCACAGGTCGTCTCCATAGTTGATGGCGGCTTTGATATAGTCGTAACCCGGATAGCCTACCAGCAGCGGTTCTCCCGCTTCGACATAATAGCCGTTGTAGTATGGGATGTCTTCCAGCGTATAGCCGTTGGAGAATTCCACATCGACGCTGTCCCCGAATGCGAAACCCTGCTCATTGAAATCGTCGATCGTGATCCCGATATAGACGCCTCCGAATTCCATTTCGTGAATGGTCGGATATCCTTCGATCGCGACCGGCTCCTCCCGGTCCGGTTCTACCTTCGGTGCGCATGCCGCACAAATCAGGACCATCAGCAGTATCAGCAATTTCTTTTTCATATCAAGACCTCTGTATGCCATCTATTCTACCCTTTTCCAGTTCCAGCAGTTTCTTTTTACGATCCAGACCTCCCGCATAACCCGTCAGGGAGCCGTCGCTTCCGATCACCCTGTGACAGGGGACGATGATGGAGATCGGATTATGGCCGACCGCATTCCCTATGGCCTGGCAGGACATCCTTCCCGTCTCATCGATTTGCCGGGCGATCTGCTTGTATGTCACGGTCTGCCCGTAAGGGATCGCCAGCAGGATCTGCCAGACTCTCTGACGGAACGGACTGCCCCGCAGCTTAAGCTTCAAAGAAAATGACGGTTCCTGTCCCTTAAAATAGATATCCAGCCAGCGGATCGTTTCTTTGAAGACGGGAAGTTCCTTTTCCATGCGTTCCTCTTTCAGGACATCGCCAAAAAGCTTCTGGCCGTCAAACCAGAGTCCGATCAGCGCCTCGCCATCGGAAGCCAAAGTGATACCGCCTAAAGGGGATTCATAATGAAATGTGTAATCCATATCCTATGGAAAAGGATCCTTAGATCCTTCTGTTTCAGCTTTCCAGCGCCCTGCACTGTTTCAAAAGATCGATGATCGGAAGATGCTGAGGGCAGGCTCCTTCGCACTGGCCGCACTCGATGCAGTCGCTGGCTTTGCCTTTCCCTTGCGTCACGATCGAATATTCCCTCTTGGTACGGAATTCCGGCGAGCCTTTCTTGCGGTTTTCCACGGTAAAGATATCCGGGATCGGAATGGACATCGGACATCCCTTGGTACAGTAGCGGCAGCCTGTGCACGGGATCGTCTGATCCGCATTCAGCGCTTCCTGCACTTTTGCGATCACTTCCTGTTCATGTTCGTCGAGAGGTTTGAACTCTTTCATGAAACTGAGGTTGTCTTTCATCTGTGCGAGATTGCTCATGCCGCTCAGGACCGTCAGGATCCCCTCCTGCGAAGCCACGAAACGGATCGCCCAGGATGCATAGGAAGCATCCGGATCTTCGCTGTTGAAGATTGCTTTGACACTGTCGATCGGATCCGCCAGGATCCCTCCCTTGACCGGTTCCATGACTGTGACCAGCTTGCCATGCGCACGACAGATCTCCAGGTTCTTCTTTGAATTGACACCCGGATTCTCCCAGTCGGCATAGTTGATCTGCAGCTGGACGAAGTCCACATCAGGATGTTTGCTCAGCAGTTCCTCGAGAAGTTCCGGATCGCCATGGAACGAGAATCCGTAATGCCGGATCAGGCCTTTCTCTTTCTGTTCCTTCACAAAATCCCAGATATGATAGTCTTCATATTTCTGATAGTTGCTGCGCTGCAAGGCGTGCAGCAGATAGTAGTCGAAGTAGCCTGCCTGCGTCCGTTCCAGACTGGTATAGAATTCCTGTCTGGCCGTCTCTTCATCGGCGACTTCGCTGTTGCACATCAGTTTGCTTGCAAGCGTATAGGAATCACGCGGATGTCTTTTTACCAGGGCATCCCGTATCGCTTCCTCGGAACCCGGATACATGAAAGCCGTATCGAAATACGTGCCCCCTGCTTCCAGGAAAAGATCTGCCATATCGGCGGTCTGCGCGACATCGATCGTCCCGTCTTCCAGCTTCGGAAGTCTCATCAGACCGAAACCGAGTTTCATCTTGTTTCTGTCGGTATAATTATCCATCTTATGTCACTCCTCTTTCTTTTATCATAATACAGATCATGCAGTTTCATTCTCCAGATGCTTGCGTATCTTTTCGTTGATCTCGCCGCTTTCCAGCCATTGCCGGATGACCGCAAGACCTTCCTCGTTCTTCCTGCATGGCATCCATAGTTTCAGATACCCATTTTCTCCGTACTTTTCCTGAATGTGCTCAAGGATACGGGAACAGGTTTCTTCCTTCGTTTCTTCCGGATGACTGTTCAGCGCATAGGATACGCACCTTTGTACGACGGTCTCCGGGTCGATATCCCGATCCGCTTCCGCGATGATGCAGCCGTAAACGGAACGAGGTTTAACTTTGCGGGAAGCACGGTGATCTTCGATGGCTTCTTTCATGACGATCTTCTGTTCCTTTGAAAACCAGCGATCCAGTTTTCTGTCTTCATAGAGCCATTTTGCGGAAGTCAGTTCATGGTCGTCGCGTCCGTAGCGGATCCCGATATCATGGAATGCCGCGATACAGGAAACCATCGATGGGTCCGCATCGAGATCTTCGATCA
>JAEEGG010017439.1_pt1 | contig 14758 bp, 4 predicted proteins | sample 9134161 | NCBI WGS metagenome assembly JAEEGG01 (sample SAMN16246543, study PRJNA631951) | gut metagenome | biome: gut microbiome; feature: rumen; material: CR-attached | host: Bos | place: Iran: Karaj | collected 2018-10
TACGCTGCGGCGAGGCAGGTCGTAGCTGCCCTCGGAACCTGTGAACGAACTGGTGATGATGGGCAAACCGCCATAAAAACGGAAAGCAATAAAGTAAGCATACGACATGAGGCAGCGAGCCTCGTCCTTAATGCGAGCCTTCTCGGCATCGGTCATATTGGGCACCTTGTCGATATTCTCAATCAGAATCCAGCAGTGGCGCACATTCTCCCAGATGTACTCGTTGGTATAGGGGTAGATATTACCATTCTTATTACCATCGATGGCTGATGTGAGCGAACCATTGTAATACTTACCAAACACAATGGTATTGTTGAACAACAGGTGGAAATCGTCGCCCAGTGCATCGGGCATACCCTTCCAGTAGTTCTGGCACTGAGGTGCTGCGTTGGTTGAGTTGGTAGGCAGGTTGTAATACTGGGTTGCATAGATACCTGCCAGGAAGTTGCGGGTGTATTCAGGATTGCTGAATACAGTATCCGCTGTTACCGTTCCACCGGGAGCCTTCTCAAGGAAAGCATTTCCGAACTTAACGGTATCGGTGCAAGCGCCAAGGCTAAGCGTTAGCAGGCTTACACCTATTATATTTTTAATATTCAGTTTCATGTAGCTTTTAGAAATTAAGTTTCAGACTTGCTGTATAGGTTCTCTGGAGTGGGTAAGAGGGCGACGAGCTGGCTCGAGTCTCAGGGTCACCCCAGATGTACGGCGTGAAGGTAAGCAGGTTGTATCCGCTGAGTGCTACCTGTGCACGGTTGATACCCAATGCCTTGAGGAATGGGAAGTGCATGTTGTAGGCAACCATCAAAGTCTTCAGACGCAGATACTTGGCATCCTTCTCGTAAAGTGCGCAATCCTGATAGTTGTTGGTTGTACCATTGGTCCAGGTGGCACGTGGGTATTCGTAGTCCTGACCAGGGGCATCGGGATTCCAAGTGTTCTCAAGATGATATTTCAGCAGTCCGCCACGGTCCTTTGTGGTACGATCCAGGAATGGGTAGCGGAATACGTCGCTGATGACACGAGATACGTTCCAAGCGGCAGTCCACTGCATATTAAATTCGAAGTCCTTCCATGCAAAGCCGGCATTAATACCTGCCATGAACTCAGGATCGTCGGTATAACCCAGGTCGCGGGTCTTATCGTCCTCGTTAATCACACCGTTGCCATCCAGGTCAACAAATACGGCGTCACCATCCTTCAGGTCAACCAGCTGCTTTGGGAATGGCTGTCCGAAGGTCTCCTCGTACAGGCGTGGTGTATCAGCATCGTAGAAACGGAAAAACTTGTACATGTAGCGTGCGCCAATGCGGTGGCCCTTCTCATACTGATATTCGTTGGTGTAAGGTGCCTCTTTCTTTTCCTTAATCTCATTCTGGTTGTGCGAGAGATTAACAGTTGCCCAGTAACGGAAGTCGCTACCAATCTTATCGTTCCACTTCAGCGAGAGTTCCCAACCCCAGCTGTCAACAACACCAAGGTTAGAATAAGGTGGCTGGAAACCTACAACTGATGGCGCAGAGTAGTCGCGCAGCAGAATGTTGGTACGATGCTCCTTATAGTAATCGAAGGTAGCACGCAGACGGTCGTCGAGGAAGTTCACATCTACACCATAATCCTGCTTAAAGGCCTTCTCCCAAGTAACCTCGGGGTTGTTCTTATTGTTTACATCCTCGTAATAAGCAGGGATAAGGGTAGAGTTCTCGATACCGAAGTTATAGGCGTAACCGCCACGGGCAGCCATGGCTGTGTTGTACAGATAGGGGTCGGAAAGATACATGAATCGGCTACCACCTACCTTATCGTTACCTACCAATCCCCAAGAGGCACGCAGCTTCAGGAACGAAACAACACTCTTAAGAGGCTTGAAGAAAGGCTCGTCGCTGGCCACCCAACCAATAGATCCGGCAGGGAAAGTACCAAAACGGCGATCGGGGTGGAAGTTCTCCGAACCGTTGTATCCTACGTTGAACTCTGCCATATAGCGGTTTTTCCAGTCGTAAGTTACACGGCCAACCAAACCAACGTAACCACGAGGAATATCAGAGTAAGATGAAGGATAATACTCCTTGCTCTGGTTGTACAGGAACAGGGCTGTTACAGTATGATCGCCAAAAGTACGGTTATAGTTCAGCGAGGTCTCGAAATACCAGTTACGAGCCTTACCTGTGCTCTCAGAGAAGCTAACAGGTGTGTTCTCGCCGCTCTTGCGGTAGGCAATGGTACCATTGTCCTGAATAACGGGATAGTAAGTGGCACGACCAACGGTTCCCTCCTTGTTTACTGAGAACAAGCTGTTGTACGAACCCTTAATCTTAAAGAGCAGACCCTTTGTGAGGAAGTCGAGTTTCTGCTGCAACTGCAGGTCCATCTGCAGTTTGTTGTCGTTATAGTGGAAATAACCACCTGTACCACCACTATTATAATAGGTCATAGCGTTACCACCAATGAATGGCATGTTAACGCCATCGGTATAGTCGGTAGTGGTAGCCACCTGCTTACCATCAATGATTCCAGGGCTTGAGAATGGGGTTGACTGGGTCATGGCCATAATCATACCCGAAGCACCCTGGCTGGTGTGAGGCTTCTGAGCGTTGCTCACGTTACCTGCCACGTTGAACGACAGTGTGGTGGTTGGGGTAACATCAAGGTCGAGGTTGGTACGATAGTTGAATCGGTTGTAACGATAATCGTAGTGGAAATCGTCGCCAAACTCCTTGAACAGTCCGCCCTGAGTCATGAAACCGGCTGATACGAAGTAACGCATGTTCTTGGTACCACCGCTGATGTTGATGTTATGCTTGGTCTGCAGGGTCATATCCTTCATGATATAATCGTTCCAACGCATGTTGGGGAAACGGATAGGATCGCTACCGCTCTTGAACTTCTCCAAAACCTCATCCGAGAACATTGGTGTAAATGTCTCGCCCGATGAGAAGTCGAAATCGTTACGCTGCATCTGGTTAAAGAATGTACCATACTCGTACGAGTTGGCCAGCTCCAGCATCTTGGTTGGCGTAAGGGCTGAGAACGAGGTTGAGATATCAATCTTTGCCTTGCCTTCCTGGCCGCGCTTGGTGGTAATCAGTACTACACCGTTAGCACCACGTACACCGAATACGGCTGTGGCCGATGCATCCTTCAGTACGGTGATGCTCTCGATGTCCTCTGGGTCGATATCGCCCATCGAACGCTCTACACCATCAACCTGAATCAGAGGAGCTGAATCGGCCCAGGTTCCCTGACCACGAACGAATACTGTTGCTGCATCGCTACCTGGCTCACCCGAGTACTGCACAGTGGTAACACCTGAGAGCTGTCCGGCCAGAATATTGTTAACTGATGAAACTGGTGTACGGGTAAGGTCTTCGCTCTTTACACTCGAGAGGGCACCTGTTACCGTCACCTTCTTCTGAACACCGTAAGCTACAACCTCAACCGCCTTCAGCATGGTTGCTTCTTCCTCAAGCACAACACGCATGCCATTCTTGGCTGTCACACTCTGGGTTTTGTAGCCCACAAATGAAATTTTTAACTTCGCACCAGTTTCGGCATTCAGTACAAAGTTACCATCGAAGTCCGTTACCGTACCCGTGGCAACCTTTGCGCCTTCAATCAAAACGCTGGCACCAATCACAGGCTCACCTTGTGAATCTACTACCGAACCACGGATTGCAGTCTGAGCAAAAGCCGCGGCACTAAGCAGGCACATCACAATAGTTAGTGAGACTTTCCTTAGTCTTAGCATCATAAATAATTTTTTTTAGTTTGACTTAATTAAAATTGTTACATTAGGTTTTAATTTCGTTGCAAAATTATACCATATAATATATTTTAACTTGTACAATTATCCAAAAACTTGGAGTTTTATTCTTATTTCGAAAAAAAGTTGTTACCTTTGCGCTCGCTTACTATACTACTGATTATGACTAATAAACTAAAAGTTGCACTGACACTATTGTTGTGCGTGATGCTACTATCAAAATCGTACGGCGAGAAACGCCTGACGAGCAAGGTGGTTACAACGATTGACGGACTGCCTACGAACAGAGTGAATGATATGGTTCAGGATCGCGATGGTTATCTGTGGTTTGGAACCTCGAACGGATTGTGCCGTTACGACGGCTACTCGTTCCTGGTTTTCCCTACCATCGGTACTGGTGGCGGCATCACAAACGCTAATGTGGGTACCATACATATCGACGAGAAGAACCAGCTGATGTGGCTACGTTCGGCTACCTTTAATTATGCCTGCTATGATTTAAGGCGAAAACAGTTTGTAGATTATACAGGTACGTGCGACGCGCAAAAGATATTTGAACGATTTTACCCGGAGGAGGGTGGTATATGGATGTACGAGGCTAATGCCGGTATGCGCCATGTTACCTATCGTGATGGTAAATATACCTGCAGGGATTATACGCAGGCCGATGGCAGTTTGCCTGTATCGAAAGTAAGGCGCCTTAAAGCCGATGGTGCTGGCAATATCTGGATACTGACGGATAGCGGACTGCTCAGGGCTGATAAAAACGGCAACCTGCAGAAAGTGGTGAAAAGCGGCGATTTTATGATGCTGAACCACTGGAAAGATAAGGTTTTTGCGCTGTCGAGAGACGGACGTGTGTTGGTATTTAATAACCAAGGCAAACTGCTGCGCGAGTTGCGTGTGCCCAATGAGTATGGTAACATGGGTAGGGTTAACGGCAACATCGTATGGCACAACAAGTGGTTGATGATGACGCGTACATCGGTGATAGCTATGGACTGCCAAAAGCTGACCTTTGAAAAGCCACAGGATTGCCAGATGGAGTACGGTATTGTACTTGACGAGGACCGTGGTAACTTTTGGGTGGCCGATAAGTATGGCACGCTGACACTCTTTCCGGCTGTAGGACAGGCTAAAAAGTTTCCTTTACTGCATGAACACGATTTTGCCATTACCCGCAAACGCAACTTCTCGACGGTGATGGGGACTACTGGCAAATTCTATATAGCTACGTATGGTAACGGCTTGTTTGTGTACGACCCTAAAGGCGGCGATATAACACATTATTCGGCCAGCGATCTGCATCCTATTATAGGTACCGACTACCTTACTAATATACATGTGGATGGTAGTGGAAATATCTGGATTGGGCAGGAAGATGCTGGTATCGTATGCCTCACTGAGTCGCGCCAGCCAAATACGGCACACCTGTTGCCCGATCCGCTTCATCCAGGCATGAAGACCAACTATATTACCCGAATGGCCAAAACGCAGGATGGGCGTGTGCTCTTAGAAACGCAGAGCCGAAACTTGTATCTGTATAACCCCAAAGCCAGTACCATCGTTAATGCCGAATCGGCTTTTTCGAATAGTACCGTGCTCGACAGTGTGACCGATAAGCGTGGGCGCACCTGGCTTGCTACCTGGGAAAAGGGATTGATTATGCAGCAGCCAGACAAGAACGGAAAAATACAGGAAACGAGTTTTTTGACACGAAGCACTTCGGAAAGCAGAATCTACGATTTGGCTATCGACAAACAGGAGATACTTTGGGCTGCCACAGAATATGGCGTGTATGCTATCGACACCAAGGTTAGGAATATCTCGGAAGAGGCATTCCTGCACATCGGCGTAAAAGAGGGGTTGCCATCTAACAGTATCTATTGTATCCTCCCCTCGAAAAACGGAACGGTGCTGATTGGTGGTCAAGGAACTGGCGTAGTTAAAACAGCCTATCAGCCTGAGGGTGATTTTGTGCTTGAAACCGTATCAACCAAGCAGGGATTGAACAGCAACAACATACACTCGCTGGCCGAGGACAAACTGGGCTATGTTTGGGCTGCTACCGATGATGGTATATCGATGATTGATATGAAAACCCGTCAGGTGGTGAACTATCAGGTTGGCAGCACCCTGCTTAGGAATATTTACTCCGACCGTTGTGCCCTGACGCTTGACGATAACGGCATGATACTGTTTGGAACACACGATGGTATTACTACGCTGATACCTAATAGCCAACGCCTTGAACAAACACAGGCCAAGAAGGCTGCTATTACGGATATTGATGTAAACGGCAAATCGATATTCCATGATGAGCAGTACGAGGATATGCGCATGATGGACGATGAGATATCGTTTGCCCACAATGAGAATTCGCTCATTATCCACTTCTCGTGCTTTGATTATGCGCATGCCGAGCGTACCATGTATCAGTTTTTTCTGGAAGGGGTTGACCAAGGCTGGCGCGAAGAAACCACCCAGCATAGCGTAGAATACAGTAATCTGTTGCCTGGCAAATACATCTTCCACCTGCGAACTACCGAAGATGGGGAGGAAACGGTTCTGACCATCGTGATTCGTGAACCTTGGTACAACACCTGGTGGGCCTGGATGCTATACCTTATTATAATAGGTACGGGCGTGGCCATCTTCTACCGCCAGAAACGTGAGCAGTTTAAAATGCGCCAGCAGATTATGGTTGAGAAAAAGGTGGCCGAATTCCGCACCAACTTTTTTACGCAGGTGGCACACGAGTTCCGCACGCCTATTGCCATCATCAGTGGCGCTGTTGACAAACTGGAAGCAACGGGTGACGGACAGCGTAAACCCTTGCAGACGGCTAAACGTGGTGTAAAGCGACTGAGTAAACTGGTGAACCTGTTCCTGGAATTCCGTAAAATAAACACCGGCAATCTGCGTCTTGGTGTGGAAACTGGCGATATGGTTAGCTTTGTGCGCGATATCTATCAGGACTTTTGGAATGCGGCCCAGCAGAAGGAACTGCAGATGACTTTCATGCCATCCGAGAAGAAATACGATATGGTATTCGACCGTCATATTGTAGATACCATCACCTATAACCTGTTGAGTAACGCTGTGAAATATACGCCTCAAGGCGGTAGCGTACAGGTGCACTTTGGTGTGGCTGACGGAAATGCCGTGCTGACGGTTGAGGACTCGGGCCCTGGTATCGATGCCGCCCGTATGCAGCAGCTGTTTAAACCCTTTATGCATGGCTACGCATCGCAAGGCGGAATGGGTATCGGACTTTATACGGCCTATATGATGGCACAAACCCATAAAGGCACGCTTACTTACGAACCTTCAAGCCGATTAGGTGGTGCCCTGTTTAAACTGACACTGCCTACCGACGAGGCTCTTTATGATGCTGCCGACTATAAGCAGGCTGTGGCTGTAGAGACGAAGGAAAAGACCGACCGAGAGGCCGAGAAGGTGATTAAGGAGATGCTGCCCAAGGCTCTGAACGATAAGACCATCGCCATTATTGAGGACGACCTTGACATGCTTGAGCAGATTAAGACCGAGGTTGGCGTGTATTTTAATGTGGTAGGCTATACCAACGGTAAGAATGGTATTGAGGGCTTGATGAACCAGGCACCATCGCTGCTGATATGCGACGTAATGCTGCCCGATACCAATGGCTATGACATTGTGAAACAGATGAAGGCTAATGATGCCTTAAAACAGATACCAGTGATTATGCTGACTGCGCTTGACGACGAGAAACATCAGATTAAGGGCTATGAGGCTGGAGCCGACGACTATATGGTGAAGCCTTGTAATTACCGTATTTTGATGGCACGCGCCATACAGCTGATTAAGTGGAGAGAGGAGCAGATGCGTTTGGCACCAGCCGTCGAAAAGACCGAAACCGCGGATGACCCCTCATCGGTTTCGTCGGCACCATCGGCATCGCCAATCATTACTTCGCAGGCCGATAAGCGATTCCAGGATAAGGTGTACAGCATTGTGGCACAGAATATCAGTAACTCTGAATTCAGTATCGATATGATGGCCGAACAGATGCACATGGGACGTACCAAACTGTATGGTAAGGTGAAAGAGTTAACAGGTATGTCGCCTAACAAACTGTTGGTTTCGGAGCGCATGCGTATTGCAGCCGACATGTTGGCAGATGGCGAACTGAATATCTCGGAGATAGCCTATAAGGTGGGATTCCCTGAGGCGTCGTACTTCAACAAGTGTTTTAAACAGCATTATGGCGTAGCGCCCAGTAAGTATAGAAAAGAGAATTGATGAGCTAAATGCCCATCAATTCTCTTTTTGTTTTATTTATTGTTTTCCAAGAATTCGATTTCTACTATTCGTAGTTCGTTTTTCGTGTCGCCGCCGTTCTTGGCTTTATACAGGTCGAGTTCGCCAGCAGCAGGCTCGGCCACCTCAACAATACCACCAAAGGCGTCCTTATCCTTACCAGCACCTTTCAGTCGGATGGTAATCTGGTTGGTCTTCACTGATTTGATTGGCTTCAGGTGGATATATCCCAGACTGCGCTGTGTTTCGCCACTCCAGATGAGCTGCTTGCCAGCATAAATCTCGAGTGGGTAGCTACGCATGCGCCAGCCAGTAAGCTTCAGGCAGATATCATCTACCACGGTCTTCTTGGCCAGGCGATAGGTAATCCATGCGGTTGAAAGGCGACCATCGTTTTTCCACTCCGACAGCTCGTTATCATCGAAACTGTTGGCAGCATGTTCGTTGTCGCAACCTGCCTTAGCCGACACGATATCGATGCCGTGGGCCAGCTCGGTATATGATGGGGTAAGTGGTGTCTCGCCACGATCCAATCGTCCTTTCAGCGTGAGCTGTGGAAGATACTTCTCGGCATCAACCTTTTCAGTATTTATCTCGATATAAGCAGGCTTGAGACCTTCGGCCCAGGCTGAGAGGTTAATCTTGCCTGCGGTGGTGGTAGTGCGAACCAATACACGGTTAACGCCACACTCTACGGGCAGATTCATGGCACCCACATAGTTGTCGGAAACGTTCTTGGTGGCAGCGGCATCCAACAGACCTGCAGGACGGTTCTTGTCGGGGCGCTGCATATCCTTGTTGTTGCGTGTGGCAATACCGCCAATCCATCGGCCCTGGCCCCACATCTCAAAATGAACAAGCTGGTTAGCTAGCGGGCAACGGCGGCCCTGCTTATCTACCACCTCGACTTCGAACAGAGCCATATCGGCACCATCGGCCTTTGTACCCTCAGGATTCTGGATGGCAGTAAGCTTTAACTGGTAGGGCTGGCCTGCGGTTTCTAACTGGTAGCGACTGCCATCAGCTGCTACAGCCTCAAGCTTGCCTGGCTCGAAGGTAACGTTCTCGAAGGTGTAAAGATAACGGTAGCTCTGTTTGCCGTGACCTAACGATTTGCTGTTAAGGAACAGTTCTACATCGTTGGCGGTTGAAACCACATACACATTCTTGGTGGTGTTTTCGGGATAGTTCCAATGACCGATGATGTAAGTCTGCTGCTTTTCAGGCTCCACCCAGCCGTTCCACATCACCTGGTGTACATAGTAGGCATCCTTGGGGATTCGCATGGCATCGGTAACACCGCTGGTACGGTAGTTCGACTCGCCGCGATGGTGGGTGTTGGTATCCGAGAATACGATTTTTACACCACCACTGCTTACACGAGTGCCTGTGCCTGGGCGCTCCATGTAGTAATCGTACCAACGGCGCACCATCTCGATGGCAAACGCATCCATGTTGTGGTTGTAGTCAAGGGCAGGGGCATTACGGTACAGCGGACCGTCGCCTTCTTTGTGGTAAGGATAGCTCTGCTCGTCCCAATACTTGCGCAAGCCCTCGTCGCGACAGTACTCCATCGCCCACATGGGGTGCTTTTTGCTCTTGTTGATATACAACATCTCGCCACCATACTCGGCTTCGTTGATATCCAGCATCTCGCGACTGCCGATAGCACGTCCGCCGTTGGGGTCGTAAGCATCGCGAATCTTCTTCATTTCGATCATGTGTTCGCGACTGATGCTCTCGTTGCCGCACTCGTAGAACAGGATGGATGGGTTGTTGCGGTTGTAGATGATGGCATCGCGCATCAGGGCTGTACGCTGCTGCCAGCGTGGTCCTTCCACATCTTTCTCAGCATCGCCTGCGGGCATGGCTTGAATCAAACCCACACGGTCGCACGACTCGATATCCTGTTTCCATGGTGTTACGTGCATCCAGCGCACTAAGTTACCGTTTGATTTTACCATCAAATCGTTGGAGTAGTCGCTCAGCCAGGCTGGTACCGAGATACCCACACCAGGCCACTCGTTTGAGGTACGCTGGGCGTAGCCGTGCATCATCAGTACACGGTCGTTCAACAAAATCTTACCTTCGGCAAAGCGTGTTTTGCGGAAACCGGTGCGTGTTTTCACCTGGTCAATCTCCGAACCATCCTCGGCTTTCAACAGGGTCTGAACGGTGTACAGGTAGCCATAGCCCCACGACCAGAAATGCAGACCGCTTACAGACTGCTGAATTTTTACGGTACGTGTCTCGCCAGCCTGTATGGTGGTAAGGGGGCCCTGAAACAGGGCGACCTCTTTGCCATCCATATCAAGCACCTTGGCAAGGAGGGTAAACTTACGGGGCTTGTTATCCTCGTTACGTACCTGCGATTCGGCATGAATGGTGGCCTTGTGACCGGGAATGTCGAAATCGGTAGCATAAATGTAGGTACCAGTGGTGCCCAGGTTGCTATACAAAGGTAGGGTCTGATAAAGTTTGTCGGTAATGTGCAGATACACGTTCTTGGGTATGCCGCCATAGTTGGCATTAAAGTTACGGTCGTTCCATTGGTAACGGCTGTTGTACTGGCGTGAACGGTAGGTCCAGCTGTTATCGCAGCGTACAGCAATGGTGTTGCTGCCTTCCTTGATGTAAGGCGTAAGGTCGAAACCACAGGCCATCACACCATTCTCGCTAAAGCCAAGATGCTTTCCGTTTAGATAAAAGTCGGCGCCTTGGCGCACACCTTCGAACTCGATAAACACCTTCTTGTTGGCAATATCGGTCAACTTAAAAGTTTTGCGATACCAAGAGATGGTGTCGGTCAGGTTCACAATGTCTTTCTTAAAGGCTTCATCGCCATTAAAAGCATAGGGCAGGGTAACCCGTGTCCAACGTGTATCGTCGAAATCAGGTTCCGATGCCTCCTTTACATCTCCAACAGTCAGTCGCCAACCGCTGTTGAAATTCTGTTTCGTGCGCTCGGTTGCATGGCTGCTTATACAGCTTATCAGCAACAGGGCGCAAAGAGTTGTTCGTAGTTTCATTTTTCCTTTTTTTATTAGTTTTGCTATTTTTTATGTTGTAATACTTCCTGCATATAGATGGCATCGAGGCTCCAAAGGGCAGCATCGTTAGTGTTAGATGTGCTGTCGCCATGCTTCCACAGGGCATCCCATACGGTTGCCGTACGCTGTGGATCGCGATCTTGCCAAGCGGCATAGGCCTCTAATCGGCGTACAGGGAAATTGCTGTGACGAATATCGTGCGACATCTGTTTATAGCGGCGTGCAAAATCCTTCCACGTGTGAGCGAATTTTTCCTCACGTGTGAGCGGTAGTAACTCGTTCATTACCTCGAATCCGCCCATGATGGTCATCAAATGGTTGGTGCTGCGTAATTTGGGGTCGCCATCGTAGGAAATTCGGCCTGTTGCAGGATCGTAACCCTTGGCGAGATTGCCCGTAAAAAATCCATCGGGCAACTCGGCTATACTGCGTAAACCGGTAATTATCTTATCGCGGTATTTGGTGTCGCCAAAACGTTCCCACTCCGTCAGCCAGTTGCCTGCGTAGGCTAACCAGTCGGGACCGATACGCAGTCGGGCTGGCGCGTTACAAGGGTACTGACTGCGAGGTTCAGCCAATCGCATGGGGTCCAGATGGTACAGTAAGGTATCGGCATCTTTCTGTTCGCGCATCAGGTCGCCTGTACGTTCATCGGTAGTCAAGTAATAATAAAAACGGTTGAATGCAGCCTGACTGATACGGGCTTCTTTGGCACCACAGCCCCAATGGGTTACGTTGTGGCGACTGCCCAGAGGTGCAAACGGTCCGATGTGGTAGGTATCCACCTCGCTGCAATGACGGGTCATCGCTTCGGCCATGCGCCAGATATCCTGTCGGCCTGTGCGGAGGAAGTTGTACCAGAGCCACATAGGTGTGGCCAACTCGGTGTTGTCCCAGGCAAAGCCGCCTACATCGTATCGCCATTCCTGGCGCTCATCGTCGTAGGTATGCATGATGTCGCCATAGTTCCAGAATCCATACCATTTATATCGTTCGATGTATCCCAGATAAGCCTTGATGTAACTATCTAGTCGCTGTTCTACCTTATCGGTGGTGTCTTTTGGTAGCGACCATATGCCAAAGGCGCGCTTCTGGTGCAGGTATTCGGGTGTGGGGAGCAAACGATAGTTGGCAGCCAAGGCTTGTGCCGACTGGCTGAGTGTCTCTTTGCCAGGATAGCTATCGTAGGTCATCAGTGTGATTGTGCTGGTGCGGGCAATGCCGTAGGGCGTACTCATACCCGCCTGCACATCTTCATAACTGGCCTGTAGGTCATGGGCAATCGTATCGTAGTGGCACAGGTTCATCGTCTCGGCCTCGGGGCTCCATAGCCACATGGTAAGTTCGGCTTCGCTGCTGCGGGCTTTGTTGATTTGGATGGTTGAGGGGTACGACTGCCAGAAATCTTTCAGGCATACACCCAGTCCGCCGCTCACATCGCCAACAAAAGCATAGCCTGTGGCACGACTACCAGTAAGGGTGCCTATCCAAGGGCTTTCGGCGGTGGCTCGTTTACGGATTGACCATGCATTATCGGTTAGCTGCGACAGACGGTAGCTATCCCATTGTGCCCAGTGGTCGAGTAGGAAAGCGTTGTTGGCATCGAATGCGTCGGCCTCAGGAATTCTCATGCCAGCCATCTGTTCGGCTTGCAGATTTCTCTTCTTGTCGCCATTGATGGTGAGTATTCTACGTCCATCAAGTGGCTGAACAGGTTCTGTCCAGATACCGTTCTCGGTGGCAAATGCGATATGACGGTTGTAGGTCGCCTCGCGCATGGGTACATCAAATTGTACACCTATCGAACGGATCATGTCTTTCTCAGCCTCGCCGTCGTAAATAAAGGTATGCACCATGTGAACCTGTTCACTGCCAGTATAGAAATATAGACGTAGTGTAAAGGGTAACCATGAACGATTGTTTGCCGATGCGTGCTTACCTTCTAATTTGACGACGGTGCAGACAGCTCCTGTACGTTCAACTCCAACCTTTGTTAATTGTGAGCAGAATGTGGCATCGTTCGTGGTGGCTATCAGTTTGGCAGCGCCACCAATCTTCTTGCCCTCCAGGCATAGACTATCGATGATATGGTTGCCATTTTTAGGAATAGAAACCATCAGTCGGCCTGTATTTACTACGATGTGCTGGTTATCGTTTGAAGCTATCATCGTTTGGCCGCTTTTACGTGGCTTCTTGCCAGATTCCATAGTATAGTTTCCGCCTTGGCGGATAACAGCCGAAACACCAGCCCACTTTATTGAACCATCAGGCCAACGGGCATTTACCCAAGCATCAATGGGCGTGTTATTGGATAATGCCAAAGCCGAAACGTCCTTTAACTCGCCTTGGGCAAAAGGTACACCAAAGCTAACAGGAATAGCAGCCTGGGGCTTTTGTCCTATCCAATGCAAGGGCACACCTGTGGTGGCGTATGAGTAAGCTGGTGTGGGATAGGATTTGAAATGTGTGATCCGCGTTCGCGAGAGGGTAGTGCGGAATCCGAACCATCCTTCGTGGAGAGGTTGTGGGTCGAGGTAATCCACGATGCACTCTCCATCGATATAAAAGCGGGTGCGACCAGTAGTGGTACTCTCTATCTTGATGTGATACCAATGATTGGGTTTCAAAAGATGCTGCTTGTCGGTATATTCCTTTAAAATAGCAGGGCGTTTGGCGGCATCATCAATACCTGCCTCATCGCCATTGTATCTACGGAATCGGGTAGTGGTGTTATGGTTGCCACCATAGCCCAAGTAGTACATCTGTAATGAGTAGCAGCGGGTAAAAATGCCACTTCGCCATGTTGCTCTTTTCCAAAGGTCGTTGGCATGAGGGTCGGATGCCATCCAGAAGCTGTTCATATCGCTCAGACGGTCGTCGGCTTTCCCCTCATCCATCACGCAGGCATCATATTCTACCGTTGTACCGATAGTCATCTTTTCCTTGCGCCAAAGCGTTAATCCCTTGGGGGATAGTATCTCGCAAGTGTCGCCCTTGAAATGTAACTGGTAGTCGGCAGCTTCTGATTCTATTTTCCAGTATTTGGCAAACCGCTGCTTGTTAAGGCCTGACTGTGCGTGGGCTGTCAGACCTGCTATCATCAATAGAAATAGTATCGTTTCCTTTTTTATCATAAGTTAGAATGATTTGAATATACGTAGTTGATCGAAAACAATATGGTTATCGAGGGCACACACCGTAATGGTGTGATGCCCTTGATGCAGATGTACTTTCGTATTGCGTACAGCTTGTCCGCTCAAAACATTCTGCTTCCATCGTTCAGAACGGAAAGGCTCTTTGAATGAATAGACCACAGATTGTCTATCATCAACGCTTACGCAGAATCGCAAGTCGCCATCATCGTTTGGTTGGGTAGGGATGAGGGCTGTTTGCAATATGTAATCTCCCTCATCTTCAATCATAATGTCGTATGTCATATACCCATCCTTTGGCATGGCTACTGCATTCATAGAATGCCCTAACATCTGGATGATGCGTGTGCCATTGGAGGCTGATTGGTAATCAGCGGCTTTAAGCATCATGATGCAAGGTTGGTCGGCACCAGTAAGTTGGGCATGTACGTTATCAAATACCGGCAGTTTGCGTGGGGCGGCATCCATCAGATGGCGCCACTTGCCACCGT
>JAEEGG010017441.1_pt1 | contig 14758 bp, 13 predicted proteins | sample 9134161 | NCBI WGS metagenome assembly JAEEGG01 (sample SAMN16246543, study PRJNA631951) | gut metagenome | biome: gut microbiome; feature: rumen; material: CR-attached | host: Bos | place: Iran: Karaj | collected 2018-10
TGCCGACTTCTCCGATCCAGATGTGATTCGTGTGGGCGGGAAATACTATATGGTGGCCTCCGACTTTCATTTCTTGGGGATGCAGGTGCTAGAGAGCGACGATATGATCAACTGGCATTACATCTCTCAGATTTACAGCCGCTTCGACGAGCCTGGCTGGGACAGTAACGACCGTTATGCAGGTGGGGCATGGGCACCTGCCATCCGTTTTCACGACGGCCGCTTCTATGTCTATTTCTGCACACCTGACGAAGGGCTGTATATGTCTGTCGCCGATGACCCTCATGGCCCCTGGGCACCCTTGCATCTTGTAAAGCGGATGGAGAAATGGGAAGACCCGTGCCCTTTCTGGGATGAGGACGGACAGGCTTATCTGGGTCGAAGCCGTCATGGGGCAGGGCCAATCATTGTGCATCGGATGTCGCCCGACGGCAGGCAACTGCTCGACGAGGGCGTGACGGTCTATGAGGGACCTGTGGCAGAGGGCACGAAGTTCATGAAGCGTAATGGCTGGTATTACCTGATTATCCCAGAGGGCGGCGTAGGACAAGGCTGGCAGACGGTACTCCGTTCTCGCAATATCTATGGTCCCTATCAGCGACGGGTGGTGCTCGAACAAGGGAGTACGAAGGTTAACGGTCCTCATCAGGGGGCACTTGTCGATGCACCTGACGGCAGCTGGTGGTTCTATCATTTCCAGGAGACACCAGTATTGGGGCGTGTCGTTCATCTCCAGCCTGTCCATTGGCTGGACGACTGGCCTTTGATGGGCATCGATCTCGATGGCAATGGCGTGGGCGAGCCCGTCGCCCAGTGGCAGAAGCCGATAGCATCGACGGAGGCCCAACAGCTTCAGACTGACGATGACTTCTCATCCGCTACGCTCGGCCTGCAATGGCAATGGAACCACAATCCTGTGGACACGCATTGGAGCCTCTCAGAAAAGAAAGGCTGGCTGACGCTCAAGGCGATGCCTGCCGACAGTCTGAAACGCTGTCGCAACATGCTCACCCAGAAGGTGGTAGGCTATTTCAGCGAGAGCACTACAATGGTGACTGGCTCTGGCTCATCGAATGCCGGACTCTTCTGTTCTGGCAAACGCTTCCGAGGGGTAGGCCTTTGCAGCGAGGGTGTCTTTGTTGAGACAGCTGGCCAGCGTCAGATTATTCAGAAGGGCAGTTTCAAAAAGCTGTGGCTGAAGGTCACCAACGACTGTATGCAGAATCGTCATCAGTTCTATTTCAGCACCGATGGCACCCACTTTATAAAGGCGGGCGATTCCTTCACCATGCGCTCAGGTTATTGGAAGGGAATACGCGTGGGTGTTTTCTGTTATGGCTCCAGCGGCAAGGCTCATTTTGACTTTTTCCAGCAAAAAGTCGTCCATTAGTTTGGCAGTCTGATAAAAATGCACTACCTTTGCAGCCGAAAAATCAGTAGTGATGCTCCGATATCACTCGCCCTGATAGTTAAATGGATATAACAAGGCTCTCCTAAAGCTTAGTTCCGAGTTCGATTCTCGGTCGGGGTACTAAAAGGAGATAAGTATCTGACTGATAGACAGTTGGTTACGATTTTAAGCAAGCAAGAAATTCGCAAATTTATCGCAAAAATCGCCCTGAGAGCAGGGTAGCGGCCATTATTTGGTAGTTTCCGATGTTTTCACTACCTTTGTGCCGCTATCACATGCGATTCGTTCGCACCGTAGGAATGACGGTCATCATTCCACCTTAATTATATAGTAGTGGAGCATTATGCTTCTGCTGCTAAGTGGCATGCCAACGGCTGCCATCCCGACATTAAGTTATTCCTTCGGAGTGACCGCGTGTGATAGCAACGGGATGCGCAGCCGTTGCTTTGTGTCAGGGTACTCCACCCATTTGGAGTGAAGGATTTTTTGCGATATGACTAAATTAGAAAAAGTGAGATTTTTAGCTGTTTTATTGCACAAGCCGATTCAAAATGTGCAATTTCGTACCCATGTGGGTCGTGAAAACGTTAATATACGACTTTTTTTTTTGCAAGAGGGCTTCTTTGATAACAAAAACCTACTTTTGCCACCAAAATCTCAAAGAATAAAAATTATGGAAACGAATTTCGAAAATCAAATCAGGGACTATGTGAGTCTATGTGTGTCGGACGAGGTGAAGAAGGTCATCAAGAACCAGAACAAAGAGATTCTTACTCTGGGCGATGCAGCATCCTTCCTTGGCCTCAGTAAGAGTTATCTCTACAAGATGACCGCCAAAGGGGAGATACCTTTCTATCGTCCTCTGGGAAAGGTTATGTATTTCGAACGAAGTGCGCTGCTCGAATGGATCCGCTCTCGCCCAGGAAAGACGCAGGAGAGCATTGCAGCCGCAGCTGCTCAATATGTTGACAGTAACCCTCTAAATGGACGTTAGCCTATGACTATTAGACAATCCTCTATCAAAAGTCTCATTGAGGACGGAAATCCAAAACTGAAGCAGTTCCCTGTCAAGGATGGTAGGGTGCTCAGCCTGACGCTTGAGTACAACCTCGGCTATAACCACGCGACAGGTAAGACCTGCCGGAAGCGTGAAAGCCTTAAACTTACACTCATAGCCAACCCCAGAGATCCGATGCAGCGTCAGCAGAACAGGGACACTGTAGAGTTGGCTCGACGGATTAGATGGGAGCGTGAACAGGAATTCCTTCAGAACCGCGAAGGATATCGCCTCAGAAAAGATCGCAAGGTGAACTTCCTGGACTACTGCCAACAATACATCGACACATATACTAAAAAAGATGTACGCATGATAACGCTGGCACGAAATAGGTTTTCAGATTTCCTCACTGCTCAGAATATGCTCGACCCGAAGCATTTGACTGCGGAGGAGATAACACCAGACCTTATCCGCAGGTTCGTTGACTATCTGCATACCAGAAGCAAGGGCGAGGGTGCCAAGACCATTTATAAGAGGTTCAAGAAGATAGTGAAGAACTGCATGGAGGCTGGCTACATGAAGAGTGACCCCTGTAAAGGTATAACATGTGCGGCAGATGAAGATGTACTGACGAAGGACTGGCTCACGATGGATGAAGTGCAGAAGCTCATAGCCACACATTATCCGCAGGAGAATGTAATGGTGCGGAACGCATTCATCTTTTGCCTCTATACAGGAGTTCGGTGGTGCGACGTTAAAGACTTAACCTTCGCCAACATCGATGTTAGCGCAAAAATGCTGAGATTCGAGCAGGTAAAGACCAAAGGGCATTCATCGAAGAGTTGGGTATATATTCCTCTTACTGATGGCCTGCTTAATTTGGTCGGTCAGCCGCCAAAAGGACAAGGAAAGGATGCTCGAATCTTCCGGCTCCCTACCTATGAGAGCAGTTGTAAGTCTGTGAAGTACTGGGTGAAAAAGGCAGGCATAGATAAACATATCAGCTGGCACTGCGCCAGGCACTCCTTCGCTGTGAACATCCTAAACAACGGAGCGAACATCAAGACTGTTTCAAGTCTGTTGGGCCACTCCAGCCTGCGACATACGGAGAAATACACTCGCGTGGTGGATAAGTTGAAGGAGGATGCTATAAACAGCCTTCCTGAGTTGAAGCTATGACACAAAAAAGGAAAAGAGATGAAGCATACAGACAATGAAATTCATGCAAAGTGGAACGAGGTTGTAGACTTCGCCACACAACATGCTACAGGCGAAGGTCTTAGGACTGGTCGTAGATGGCTGGAAGATTCGTTCAACGAGTATTTCGCAATGCTCGCCGATACGAATGGACGTAGTAAGGACTGGCTCGTCGGTCATCGTGAACTCGTGGCTCAAAGATTGGCCATCGAAGTCCTGGGAAATGTTAAAGGCACAGACTTTCGTGATAAGATGGCTAAACTCGACGATACTCTGAAGGACATAGTGAATAACCCGTCTGTTGAGCATAGACTAAAAAGATAGGAAGATGACAATGAAAAAGAGAAAGAGACCACCACCTATAAAAAAGAAGTCCCCAGACATTGATATCTGGGGCATGGGTTCGGAGAACCTGTGTAACTTCCTCTCGCCGGGGGCAAAGGTACACATTTTCTCTGAATCTTACAAATTTTTGAGAACAAATTTCCATTTATTAATAAAAAAGCAGAGAAAATGGATATAAATAGTATTTTGGCTCATGCTGATGAGACATATAACAAAAAGTATATAGAAGAGGTTCCCATGGACGGAATCAATCCGAGGATAATCAAATATGTGCGTCAAACGGCAGGAATCCTTCGGGTACCGACAAACTATGTGTTTGGCGAGGTGACAACATTAACTGGGAGTGCGATAGGTAGGAAGATTACCATAATGGATGGTGCGAAGAAAAATCGTGGTAATCTTTATTCGGCCATCGTCGGTGGTGCAAGCGATGGTAAGTCTCCGTCTATAAACTACACCATGAAACCTCTGAATAGGTGGGAGAATGAGCGTTATGAGAAATATTCCCGTCAAAGACATGCTGCTAAGCAGGTAGACGAGGAACTACCGCCGTATAGTGATCAGTTGATTGTCAGTAACGAAACCATCGAGAATCTTTATCGCGTTATAAATAATGTCAAGAGTTGTAACGATGGTCTCCTTATGCACCAGGATGAGTTATTGAACTTTTTTGGTGGAAATTCGAAGAAATATTCCGATGGTAATATCATCAGTGATTTTCTTACGCTTTTTGATTCTTTTTCGCCTCTCCGTGTTGGACGTGTAACACTCGAGGAACGAATCAATGTTCCAGAGCCATTCCTCTCAATTTTGGGAGGAATCCAGAAAAAGCGCGTGGACGAGTTGTTCCTTGGACAGGATCATAATGGATTCTTTAGTCGTTGGCTATTCTGGCTGGGCAATCCCGAGAGCAATCTTATAACAGCCCAGGATGAGAAGATTGATCAGTATTGGGAAGAACTCATAGAACGTGCCATTTCAGCAGATTTTAATTTAACTGTTCTACGTTTTGAAAACGAAAATATGCTCAACGAAATCGACAATTGTTACCGCAGTGTCAGGGACCTGTTGGTTGATTTAGGCGAGGACAATCTGGCGGAGACAATCATGAAGCAGTCGTATATCATACGCCGTCTTGCAGGCATCTTTCACTGTATGAATGCTTTGGCTGATGGATACATCCCCAATGACTTGATCAAGGAGGAAACTGTGGAATATGCCAGTAAGGTTGTTGAACATCTTTTTTTGAACTCCTGCATCATTGACCGGGTGATAGAGGAAAAACGCATCCAGAAAATAACTGCAAAGCAGGCGATAATAGCAATTAATACTCATTACGGCATCAAGAACAAACAGATGTTTTCTGATTCGCTTGGCGGATCTCCATCCAGACAGTACATATCAAGGCTTCTGAATACTTTACAAAAGGAGTAGGATGCGCAAAGAAGCAACCTTAATAGGTGTTAAGAATGTTAAATCAATTAACAAAATATACATATTATAGAGATGGTTGCGCGGTTGCGCACAGCAAAATGCCGATAAACACAGGTGTCTCGAAAGATTTGCCGCGCAACCAAGCAAAAAAAACGGAAGCACACCAAGTTGCGGTCAAATTCTTCGGGAACGCCGATAAACACAGGGATTTCAGACCCGCAACCGCGCAACCACTCTTATATATATTTGCGTAAAAGGGATTTTAACAATTAGAATGGATTAACAAAAATGAACATTGAACAGATAAAAGAACAAATTACATGTCTGGACTATTTGGGAAAACCGTTGAAGAAAACCAGAGCAGGTTGGTACGTTTACCGCTGTCCTTGGAAAGAGGATAAGAATCCTTCACTAAATGTCACACCTAACGGAAAGGTGTGGAAGGATCTATCCACAGGAGCCACCGGAGGAATCATCGAACTTATGCAGACCTGCCTGAACACGAGAGACTTTAGCCGTGTGTGTGCAGAGTTCGATTCTTCTTCTTTTTCGATGTCATCAAAAATCCTTGACTGCGAAAAGAAAGAAGAAGTAGACACAACAACTTTCCATTCATTCTCACTGGTTCCGCTCCGGTCGCGAGGTCTATATGCTTACCTGACTAAGCGACACATAAACATCAGCATAGCGCGGCAGTTCCTTCAGGAAGCACACTATAGTTTTCATCCCAGGGAAGATGGAAAGTATCTTTATGCACTGGCCTATCCAAATGACAAAGGCGGGTGTGAACTACGAAGTGAGTTTTTCAAAGGTTGCACAAGTCCCAAAGGAATAACGACCCACATCAATAGAGAAAACGCGCCTACGGTCGTTTTTGAGGGATTTTTCGATATGCTTTCTTTCGCCACCATGTGCGGTGAGGTTAGGCACAATTATGTAGTCCTGAACTCTATCGTCAACATGAATGCTGCTCTGGAAGTACTGAAGCAAGAGTCAGGAAGAATCTTGCTGTGTCTCGATAATGATAATCCTGGCAATACTACCACCAGACAAATGATGGAGGTATTACCAACTGCCGTTGATATCAGAGACAAGTTTGCTCCTTCAAAGGATGTGAACGATTATCTGTGTCAATTAACATGATGTCAATCGTGAGTTGGCAACACATCAATATTCAGGAAAAAGTTATTATTTTGAATTTACGTCTTGAAAGGGCAACGAAAGTATAACCCTGTGCATTATACTGGGTATGATATGTAGAAGTATATATTAGCGACTCGCATTTTTTTACTGTGATTGATACCCCTTCTTTAATGCGGCCACGACTTCCTTCTTGAAGTCGCCAATCATCTTGAAGAAAGGGCTGCCGAATATGCTTTCGATGCAGACGGGGCGGCTGAAGCGCACGGTCTCGGCTTCCCAGCTGTGCAGGCAGAAGTCCATTTCGTTCCGACATTCCACCTGTTCACCTGTTATGACGTAATAGCCTTCTATCTCGTTCCCGTGAACAAAGAGCATTACATCATCCTTCCTCACGTTCTTATAGAAGCTCCAGACGGCCAGAATCCGCATGTCCTGAACATCATCATCCAGTATCTCCTTGCGCTCGGCCTTATATGCCTGAATGAACGTCTTGTAGTTGTAGCTCTCTATGTTCATGATGGCCTCCAACGAGAAGGGCGTTTCCTGTGCCACAGGGTCGTAGGAGTACAAGACTTCAGCCTTGCCGTCAGCCATTTCTTTCAGTGGACAGTATTTGCGGTTGAGAATCCAGACGTGCCTTTTGTCGGGATTCGTAATGACGTTTAGCAGTCGCTCCATATTACCTAACGATTATCTTTGACGATTGCACTGGTCTTGAATGCCGATAGAGGGTAACGTTATAGACACCGCCTTGCAGTCCGTTGAGCGGGATGACATTGTTGCCCTGTCTTGCTGTCAGCGACTTGACAATACGGCCATCCATAGTTGACATCACGACAGTTTGCTGGCCGTCTGTTTCGCTGTTGAAAACAAGATTGCTGCCAACTCTTCTGACTGAGAAATCCACTTTGGTACGGCTTAGCTCTCTGATGCCCGTTGAGCCATTCCCTAAAAGATACAAAACGCTGTTATTGTCGTTGTCATATCCCTTAACATAGCATTTACCTCGGAAATAATAGGCAGACGAAAGATAGGTTATGCCAGGCAAGAATGCCTTGACGTTTCCATCTAAAGTGGCTATTTCCAATCCTTCGCTGAAAATACCGCCGTAAGACTCGTGTTTGTAAAGTCTGAGAAGTCGCTTGCCGGTTTCATTATCCCAAAACCATTCAAGGTTGTCTGCCCCGTTTGCTCTCATAATGGAGTCGATTTTCTCGTCACCCCATGACTGGTTCGGGCCTTCAATGCTGCTCGTGGAATGCTCTTTAACGTAGTCGGAATACTTCATGCTGACGGGAACGATGGTCTGTTTCGTTCTCACATACTCAAAATCTTCATCATCGTCGAACAGCGTCTGGGTGACATAGATGTATCTTGAATGATAGCTGTTGTTGTCAGAATATAACTCAAAACCTGAAAGAGTCGAGCTTGTTGTATAGTCGTATGTCTGATCATCGACGACGGTCCAATCTTCACTTGATGAACGCGTGACATTTCCAGAGCCTGTGCCTGGATCAACTACACGGGTCATTGTAATGACGCGCTGCTGGTAAGGCTGTCCCGCAGCTGGGTCTGCGAACTCTCTGACAACATTAAAATCCCCATCGAAGATGGTGAATCCTCTATTGTTAGAGCTTTTTACTGAAACCATAAAAGCTTCACCTCCTTTAGTCATTGAGCCGGGGATGAAATAGATATCTCCATTGAATGTAAGGACGGGGTCTTGTGAATAACTGCCTTGGCAGAATGTGGCTAATAACAAAGCTGTAATAATCTTCTTCATATCATTTACGTTTTTAAGTTTATCCAACTAAAATGCGCAGGCCATTTCTACGCATTCCTACCCAAAGGGACTTTAATTTTTGTGTCGGGAGACCGATACTGGTGATTCAGCGGCGGTCTCCCGAATCTCTTTTCTAAAGTGTATTTAATCTTTCACCACGGTCTTTCCAAACATAAAAGAATAAGGTTTCTCGGAATAATACTTCACAAATACTGCATATTTTTGAGGTGACCTCGTATCGAAATGGATTTTGAAAGTCAAATCATCGATTCGCTCCACATAAGAAACCGTGTATTCTCCTTTGTGGTCAGCCGTTAGTTGTGCAATGTATTTGTCTGCTTCTGGACAACTTTGCTGATTTCCACCAGCTTCGGCTAGCCCCAGGGTCATGGCTACCTGAAACGTTGTCTGTGTAATCTGGTCCCTGATGTACTGATCACTCCAGGTTGGATGCAATTTCCTTAATTGTGCAGACATTCCCAACATATTGATGCCGTCTTGATATTTTATTCCGAGCATTTCGCATACTGCCGTCATCATTTCCTTACGTTCTGTCTCTTTGTCTTTGACGACAACCTCCTTTTTCTTTACCCCAAGTCTCTCTTCAATTTCAGTCAACACCTCCGTCGTTTGAGTATCCTTCACGTTATATTTGTTGTTCATATAGTCCTCTATTAGCAAAGCATCTACCAACCATTTCTCTGCCATTATGTACTCATTATTATACTCTCCCCAATATTTCTCATATCTGTGGTTTTTCTGCCAATCCCAATATTCACAATATTTGGCGGCTTTCTTATGTAGATTATCGTAAACCTTGTTGCGCTTGCTTTCTAACCATCCTTGATTGCATCGGGCATAGACCTCATCCCCAATCATGTAAAGTGTTACAACAGACGTATCTTGGTTTACTTGTTCCACAGCCGTATTCACCTCTGTCAATTTCTTTTGTGCGAGTGGCATTCCATTTTCTTTTACGATCATTCCTACCTCCACAATAATATTACGAGGCAGTGGATTATCGTTGGGAGAGTCCAAATCCTCCAGTTTTTTGTATCCTTGATTGTCCATTGTGATAATATCATCCCAATAATAACCTTCCCAAGAATTCAATTTGGATATGCACTTCTTTGGTAAAATTACTTGTGACATTTTACTGAGAATAGTTTCTCTTAAATCCAAATTAATAATAGTATCAAGAGCGTGATTATAATCTGACAGCATTTCGCTGAGGTTCCATTTCTCGTAGTATTGAGAAAGCAAATATGCCACCCTTATAAGCTTTCCTGATTTGTTATAGACGAAACGGCCTCTGACACGATAATCGGGATGATTCTCAAATACTCTGTAATTAGTTTCTATAGGGTAAGAGACTGTCTGATTCTCACTTTTTTCAGAAAAGAGCCATTCCCATCCTTGTGTCTGCTGAATAATGTCAGTATCGTCTCCTGCTTTAACTGTTAATACGTTTACAGACATTAACGCGACCAGGCCAAGAATATATTTATTCATGTCTATTTTCTCTGCTCTCCAGCCACCACAAGAGCCTTTAATTGTTATGAAGCGTGGCGCTGATTTACCACTTCACTAATGGAGGCCGTAGGAATTGCCTTGAACTGAGAAGGAGTAACCAGCCCACGCTATACGCGCGAACCGATACACCGTCCTTGCAGTTCATTTGGAAATTTCCTACGTTTCCATTAGCAAGTCGAGCATAACGCTTCGTTGTTTTCAATATGTCTTTTGTTCCTAAGAACAGTGCAAAAATACTAAAAAATATCCAATTTCAAGCTTTCAGAATGCTAAAATCACATAAAATGTGATGATTTTGACTCTGCCATTGGCCATTTTTTTCTTTTAGTCGCTCAGAATGAAAGAATATATACTGCTATTACGATCAGATACTTGGTTTACAATAACGACCTTGGGGGCATTGAGGTCTTATGCTAACAATTTGACTAATGTTTTATCTGATTACCTGCCCAGTCAGTGAGGTCAGTGATATAGCTTGCGCTGCCGTCCTCGTTCTTTCTGCCTTGGCTTAATGCTGTAAATAGAGGATGGGTACGTTTGGCTATCTGCCTGACTTCTTTTAGTGTCTCTGGAATCCATGCTGTATTTGCAAAGTTCTCATTGAATTCACGTTCAGACAGCTTTTCGAGCGATACTGCGCCAGCATCTCTTCCGAGAGGGTATTTGTTGAGAGCAATGTCAATACATTTAGCCTGCTCCCCGGAAAATAGATTAACAGGCCGTTTAGCTCGAGACACCATAGCCTTCAAAGCATCCTTTGCCTCTGGCCAGATGGAGTAGATGATGCTATCACGGTCATCTGCATACCGGTCTCTCCGTTCTATCATTCCTGTTTTATCGGTCTCTCTGATATCTTTCTCTTTTTCTTTGAGTTTCTCATTAAGGTTATCATATCGTTTCAGTCCATCATCAATCATTGTCTTAATCTTCTGCTCTGCTTCCTTCTTTTGTATATCCAGCTTCAGCAGCTCTGTCTTTTCGTTCTTCATTTCTTCCCTAATACTCTCCCACTGACGGGTGGTTTCTGCTAACTGTTTCTCTCTTGTACTTATTTTATTATTGATCTCATCGAGTTGACGTTTCTTTTCTTGAAGCTCCTTTTCAGCTGTATCACCCATCTCTTCGAGAGCTGCTATATCAATTTCCAGATGTTCTTTCTGTTCCTTCAGGTTGTTTAGCATCGACGTGAAGGACTTTAGCTTCGTTTCCTCCTTCTTTACTTCAGCTCTTATTGCGTCCAACACGGCCTGCTCCTTTTTTTCTTTTTTAGCCATATCTTTTAAGTCTTTACGCATTTCGTCTACGATCTCCATCATTTTTCGGTATTCAGGGTGTGTCATGGCGTTGGGACTGTCGGTACCTTTTCGCTCACCACGCTCCATACCGAGCGAGATTGCCAGAATCGTTTGCATTTCGCTCATTACCTCTTTACCAAGTTTGATAGTCTTACCAGTTTCCCAGTCAAAGAAGTCACCAACTACATGGGCGTGGTAATTCATTTTGTACTCACCAGTCTCTTCATCGTAATACCCCTCATCTTTGTGGAGGTCTATGCGTAGAATATTCAGACGGTGTCTCTCAGCCCATTGACGGAAGTAATCGAAGTCCTCAATCTTTGTGTCAGCCTTGATCGGCGGGCACATTTCACGGATAGGCGACCAGCCTGATACAGTAGTCTCACGACCAGTCTTTTTGTTGACCCTCTTCTTCTCTGCCATCTGAGGCTTCTGACCGAATTTCTCTTCGTACCGTTTTTTCTGTTCCTCCTGAATTTCCTCGACTGTTTTCCCCTGATATCTTTCTGATTCGTTCACCCATGAAGAATTGTTCTTCGTTAGGTGCTCAAAGAAATAGAGATTATGCCCCGAGTTCTTAACTGATTCCAGATACTCTTGTTGTCTTTCGTTGTGGGCTTCGACACTGCCCACGTTACATGGCCTCCAATGGCCTCCTGTTTTTGTTCCCATAATTTTAATTCTTTTTTTTAGGAGCTTGCTCCCTGGTTCTACATTATATTTATATGTCGCTCGGAGAGCCCACAATCCCCCATCGCTTGCGGTAGGTGGGATGTAGTGGGCTATATCCCCTGCGTGGAATAACTGTCGCGAAGTTACAATGCTTTCGGGACATTAAGAGGCTCGAAAAAATATAACTCGTATTTTAACGTTTTTACGACCAATCAAGTCGCAAAAGTGTTAATATATGACTTTTTATTTTTTTTGAGTTACAATGAGAGCTGTGTTTGTTATCTTTGCATTGTGTTATTTAAATAATAGATATATGATTAATTTAGTTTTAAAAGGCTTTGAGCAGGGCAGTAAAATCCTTGAGATAGAAGCTGCCGTTCTACGAGTGATGGAGAAGAGTAGTATCCGTCCGAAGGAGATTGACACGGAATTGAACGTGGCTAAGACAGAGGGACATCTTATGATGGTTTTCGTAGTTAAGGAAGTGTCTTTTGATGGGTTGGCAAACCTAAAGAAAGAGTTCGGTAATGACTTTACGCTCACAGTTGTTGGAAAGACAAAATCTGAACTTTTTTTAGGTATCGAAGCACCAAGGGAGAGCTTCTTGAATTTGGGCAAAAGGTATTCCTATCAGGAACCGGGCCAAATTGCATCACGACCAACGTATAATAGCAGTCAGCCATCACAGCCACATTAAGTTCATTCTTCCTCTTTTTTAGAGCCATCCAGCAGCCTGCTTGGGTGGCTCTTAATATTGTAGTGAATCCTTAATACAAAAAAATGCAAAATTGGATACGACTTCGGATGCAACTCCAGATTTTTTTCGTACCTTTGCATCCGACGAATGTGTCTCCCTACTGCAGAAATCGCCAAAATTCGCTGAAAGGGATACGAGGCACAGGCGGCAGTTCTCATTGAAGGACTGCCTTTCTGTGCGTATTTCGGGCGTTTGGCGATGCCTTGCAGTAGGACACAGGGGGCAGCCCTCTTTTTGTCACAAACGAGAATGTAAATTTAAAACTGCTAAAGAATCGCCAAAATGAAAAATCGGATTATTGGATTAGCCATTACTGCAATGGCATTACTATGTACACCGCTACTGGTATCCTGTGGTGGCGACGATAATGAGACAACCACAAACCAGGGAACAAACACAAGCAGTGTAGACTATGTGGAGCCGTGCTTTGAGTGGGGTGCCACAATGGAACAAGTGAAGAATTACATGTCAGGAAGTTTATGGCAACTGACGTTCGACCAACACATGCTTATGTATACGAATGACAAGGCCACCTGTAGCATCTCTTATATGTTCCGTGGTTCTACACCTGGACTTTATTATTCTATGGTGCAGTATCTTAGTTATTCTGAAAGCAAACTCAGTGGTATTGTAGCCGAGACTGAGAGACGCTACAGAACTTCTCTTACTAAACAGCAGGAGATTGTTGATGGTAAAACTTATACACAGTATTCGGGTAATGCTACCATCAACGGAAAGTATGTAGGTATAATCATAACCTCCGATTACTCAACTCAGATAACTGTCATTTTTGCGATTCCCGACTAATATCAATATAGATGATGTCATAAAGAGCAGAGGTTAATAATTGTATCTACCATTAACAATGTAAAACAGATGGAAAAGACAAAGAGATGCCCTTATTGTGGGGAAGAAATATTGGAAAGTGCCATTAAATGTAAGCACTGTGGGGAATGGCTGGAAAAGAAAGATTCGGGGAAGATGCCTGTTAATCGAAAGATCAGTAATTGGTTTAAGGATCATTTCTGGCAAACAGTCATTCCAATAATTGCAATAGGTTGTTTCCTGGGAGTCAAACACTATCTTCTGTATAAGAAAAAGCACGCTTCTCATGAAGTCTTCAATGGATGGAAGCAATTAAATGATGCCATTAAGTCTGATGAAGTTCAGGCTTTTCATCTGCTGACGAAATCTCCTTGGTATTGCAAATACACCATTAACAACACCTTGGAGGAAGACGGGTGGACGTACCAAATGACCATGACAATTGATGGCAAAAAGACCTATGCCAAAGACAAGAGCTTTACCGAAGAGGGAACATTGGCCATGAATGTTTTTGCCTCAAATTCTGATTATGTCTGGGAGGCCGATGGTACTATGGAATGGCAAGAAGAGGGTGAGATAACAGATTTCTATGTAGGGCAGTCCATTACTGAACAAATAAAGTCATTCAACGGCGATATTGTTGAGATTAAAATCAACCGTAATACCATAGGAGACTATGATGACGAAATAATAGCACAGGTCAGAGATAAGCTCACTGAAATAAAAAGGGAGATACAAGAGGCGAATGAAAGTACCTACCATATAAAGACGTTGACGGAGAAAACGCTTGAATTAGAAGGAGGAACCATTCTTGAACCTACAGGAGAGATACTTATTTATAACAGAGAATAACAATTCTGATATCATTTGAGTTTATTGACGCAAGGGTCTTTATGGGAAACACCCTCGCGTCAGTTTCTTTTGGTACAACTAATGTACAGTGTAGAATGCTTGCAGAGTCGCAACATTTTCTATGAGTAAAAAATGAGTGAATAAGTTTGCTTATACCAAAGATTATTCTTACCTTTGCACCCGATAGCAGAGATTCACTGCCGTTTGGGGCTATCTGGCTTAGCCTACAGACTTGCGGGAGGGTTGTAAAAAACTCGCAAAAACGGCACGTTTCTGTGCAAAAAAGAGAAAGAATTGATAATTTAAGATAATTTAATGAAAGTTGTAACCGACTGATTATGAGCATATTTTTACTCTTCCTATCACTTGCTTGCACAGGTTAAATCATCGGTCGGGGTACTGCAAGGCGGAAAACAAAAGAAACGATTAGCAAACGTAGCAGGCAAATGCGTAAAAATCAGGCGGTTAGGTCAATCGTCTGATTTTCTTTTACCTTCCTAAAATGCCCTTATTT
>JAEEGG010017442.1_pt1 | contig 14758 bp, 12 predicted proteins | sample 9134161 | NCBI WGS metagenome assembly JAEEGG01 (sample SAMN16246543, study PRJNA631951) | gut metagenome | biome: gut microbiome; feature: rumen; material: CR-attached | host: Bos | place: Iran: Karaj | collected 2018-10
ACGTTTACGCCCGCGTCCTTGAGGACGCAACATATCGTCTTAGAATCGAGTCCGCCCGACACGCATACGCCGACGGTCTTGCCCTTCAGGTCTTCCAACTTCATTTCTGTTGTCCTTCCTTTTTCGTTTTACCTTTAGATGGTGCGTATTATATCATATTCCGGCCGGTAGTTGGTAGCCGCTAATCATCCTTGGGCCCCGCGTAGCCAAGGGGTGGTTTGCTTCGTGACTCCTCTCAACCCTATCTTCCAACCAGCCCTGCGACGAGGGTGCCGAGGATCAGCACCGGCACGAGCCACCTCATCAGCGGACCGAACGCCGCCGGGAAGCGCATCCCTCGCCCTGCCGATGCCTCTTCCGAGAATGCCGCGTACCCCCAGCCGCAGCTCCGCGTCACGAAGATGCATATCGCGAACGAACCAAGCGGCAGCCAGAACTGCCCGAAGATGAAATCCTCCCATCCAAGCACAGGCTCGAACAGCACCGTCGGTATAGAAAGCGCCGCCACCACGGCCCCCACCGCGACCGTCGTGCGCAGCCGCGAACGACCGAACTCGTCAATCAGCCCGCCGATGATGCACTCGAACACCGCGATGATCGTCGTGAGCGCCGCGAGCGACAGGAACAGGAAGAACGCGAACCCCCACGCGCGACCGCCCGCCATGTGCTCGAACACGTTCGGGAGCGCGATGAAAATGAGCCCCGGCCCGGACGTCACGTCCACGCCATAGCTCGCGCACGCCGGGAAGATGACAAGCCCCGCAAGCAGCGCAACGGACGTATCGATCGCGATTATCCACGTCGACTCCAACGCGAGTGAATGTTCGCGTCCCACGTAGCTGCCGAAGATCGTCATGCACCCCACGCCCGTGGAGAGCGTGAAGAACGCCTGCCCCATTGCGTCAAAGATCGCCTTCCACGGATGGGCGGCGAATCGCGCCCAGTCCGGCGCAAGATAGAACCGCAATCCCTGCGCCGCACCCGGCAACGTCAGCGCCTTGACGGCGAGTACGCCGAGCAACGCAAGGAGCGCAAGCATCATGAACTTCGTCACACGCTCCACCCCGTTACGCACGCCAAGCGAGCATATCGCCGTCGCAAGGCCCACGGCAAGCAGCATGTAGCCCGAACACGTGACAGGGCTTTTCAACAATGTCGCGAAGTCGGTGCCCGCCTTTCCGCGCAGATAGTCCCCCGCATACTTGAACAGCCATCCCGCGACGTCCGTGTAGTAGAGCATCAGCAGCAAGTTGCCCGCGAATATCACCACGCCAAGCACCGCCCAAAATTTCCTGTATCGCTCGGCGGCGAGTTCGCGCATCGCCCCAGACACCCCGCGCCTCGCCGCCCGTCCGAGCGCAAGCTCCGCCGTGAGCAGCGGGAATCCGAGCGCAACGAGGAACAGCAGGTACACAATCACGAACGCCGCCCCGCCGTTCTGCCCTGCGATGAACGGGAAGCGCCACACGTTCCCCAGTCCTACGGCGCATCCTGCCGCAAGCATCAGAAACCCGAGCCGCGAACCAAGCTTGACGCGTCTGCCTTTCTCTTCCATACGCTTGCGCATTATACCACAACTACCCCTCAACCGGAGCACCCTCGCATCTTGCTTCCCGGGCGCGATGGGCTCGTCGAACACCGCCTTCACGACGTCGTGCGCACACCCCAGGCTCACAGCGCTACCCTTGCACATACCTGTAGCCCAGACGATGCACCGTCTCGATGCAGACGCCATCCTTGCCGAGCTTCTTCCTCAACTTCAGGATCTGCTGGTCCACGGCGCGCGTCGTCACCGTCGCCGAATATCCCCACAGCCCGCAGAATATGTCCTCGCGCTTCACCACCTCGCTTGGATGCGCCACGAACCAGCGCAGAAGCTCCACCTCCCTCTCGGAAAGCGCCTCCTCCCGCCCTTTCGGCCCCACAATCCTGTATCGCTTCGCGTCAACGCGGTGCGAGCCGACCATGAATTCGTCCTTCGCGCCGTTCTGGGACGGAACCGCCGTCGCGGACGGCTGGGGCATCGTGCGGCGGAACACCGCCTTGATCCGCGAGAGCAGCACTTCGCCGTCGAACGGCTTCGGAAGGTAGTCGTCCGACCCCAGGTCGAGGCCGAGCGAGACGTCCGCCGGCGACCCCTTCGCCGAAAGGAATATGACGGGCAGCGACGGGTCGCCGCGGCGTATCTGCTTCAGCACCTGGTAGCCGTTCTTCTTCGGCATCATCACGTCCAGGAGCAGCATGTCCGGGCGGCGCCGCGAATACTCCGCAAGCGCCTCCTCGCCGTTTGAGGCGATGCGTACCTCGTGCCCGTCCTCCTCGAGCAGTATCCTCAGCGTGCTCTGGATCGACTTCGTGTCGTCCGCAACAAGTATGTCAGCCATTCGCCTTGCCTCCTTCCATCTCATGGGTCGCCCCCGGCAGCTCCACCACGAACAGGCTGCCGCCCCCGGCCCTGTCGCGGACGGCGATCCTGCCGCCCATGCCCTTGACGAGGCCGGCCACTATCGCGAGGCCAAGCCCAAGCCCGTGCGTTGCGGCGGTTCCGCCGCCCTCGCCCTGGTAGAACCGTTCAAAGAGGCGCCCCTTCATACCGTCGGGGATCCCTGCGCCCCGGTCCGCGACCTCCAGCGCCGCCCATCCGCCGCCCCGCGTCTGGCAGCGCACCTCAATCGTCCCCTCGCCCGCATAGCGGCATGCGTTCTCGATCAGGTTTATCGCCACCTGCTCCACCCTGTCGCGGTCGGCCAGCGCCTCCACGGGGACGCCGCCCTCCACGAGGATTGCGGCGTCCGGATAGCGCGGGCGCACCAGGTTCGCCGCAGCCTCGGCCGCCTCGCGCAGGTCGAATCTCTCGCGCGCAAATGCGATCTTCCCGTTGCGAAGGCGCACCATCGTCAGCAGCTCGTCGATCATGCGCGCCATCCGCGCCGACTCCTGCTTCACCGTCTGGAGCGCCTCCTCCCTGCGATGCTCGTCCCTTATCGTTCCGGCCGCAAGCGCGGAGGAAAGCGGCACGATGCTCCCGAGCGGGGTGTTCAGCTCGTGCGAGACCATGTCGAGGAACGTATCCTTCAGCTCGAGATCCTCACGCGCCTTGCGGGCCACCCGCGCAAGGCGCATGCCGCACAGGCACAGCACAAGGAACATCAGCACCACGATCACGATCGCCGCGCCCCAGTAGTACAGATTGCGTCTGTCCACGTACCTGAACGGCTTTTCGTTGTAGCCGATAACGCTTCCGTCCGCGAGCCTTGCCCAGCCTATCACCGCGCCGTTCGTGTTTGCGAACCACCCGTACTTGAAGCGCCCGGACACGTTCGCCCCGATCGGGGCCTTGCCCTTCTCCCACCAATAGTCGCACTTGCCGTCCTTCATGTATGCCCTTAACCTGCTGGCCATCCTGCGGCTCATGTTCTGCTCGTACCGCTCAAACTGGCGTTCGCGTCCAGACTTCTTCATCTCGGCGCTGAACCCCTCCGCGCCGAATACGAGCATGAACAGCCCGGCGGCGGCGAAGAAGACCGCGGAAATGCTCACAAGCAGCAGACATATGCGGATTTCCCTGTCCATGGCCATCACACCTTCACGCCCACCGTGCCCTTGGATAGCCCCGACCGCACCAGCGCGTACCGCTTCGTCCCGTCGGGCTCCACGATTATCGCGGCAGAGTCGAGGAAGCGAACCCAGTTCTCCACCGTCCAGTCGCGCTTCACGCCGCGCGCGTAGAGGAAGGCGCCATCGTAGAGGTCGTGCGTGGCGAATATGCCGAGCCGCGCCTTGAACCTGCCGAGCGCCCATGCCTCAAGGTCGTCGCTCGCCGCGTAGATGTTGCGGAAGCCACGCTGCTCGCCGGCGGCCATGTAGCTGAAGATGCCCTCGAAGAACCTGCCGCCCCTGAAAAGCTCGTACACCTCGCGCTGGTCGGCGAAGTAGAACGAGCTGTTGCCAAGCCGCGCGTCCTCCTCCACCGGAGCGCCGCCCATCCCCATGCCTTCCGCTATGCAGGCCGCTGTCTGGCGCGTGCGCGTCATCGGGCTGGACATGAACTGCACGTCCCCCGCGAACGCCTTCAGCCGCTCGCCGAGCAGTCTTGCGGTCCGCCGCCCCTCGTCCGTGAGCGGGAGCGTCTCGCCGAAGCTCGGGTCCTCGTTGTCGATCTTAGGTCTCTCTCCGTGGCGCACCATCAGCAGCACGCGGCTTCCGCAGCACAGCTCCGCCTCCACGTCGTCAAGCGTGATCTCCCCGCCGGTCGGGCGGCAGAGCGCGTCAATCTCCGCGTTGCCCCCCGTCAGCTCGGCGAGGAACCTTCGCCGGTACGCGAGATGCCCCCTTTCGGCCGCGAGGCGGCGCGACGTGGCGAACCTAAGGCCGCAGCGCATCCACCCCACCTGTATCAGCACGAAATCCGCGAGCGACCTGATGTGCTGGTAGTCCACAGGTCTCCTGTCGCGGATGGCGGAAAGCACCTCCGCGCTCGGCGGCGCCATCACGGGCAGGCTCCAGAACGCCTCGTTGTCGCCCCTCCAGTCGGTCGTTGCGAGCTGGTGCTCCAGCACGCGGAAGATGTCAAGCTTGTCGGCGTCCCTCACGCAGTTCGCCGCCGTCTCGGCAAGCGGATCAAGCCCGTCAGGGAGTTCACGCCGGTTGTGGTAGAGGACGGCCTTGAGTATCGCGTCGGCATGCGGTTCGCCAGCGAGCCAGCCGCGCTCCTTCACGATGTCGTGCGAGAACACGGCATGGTCGACGCTGTCGGAGTCCCTGAACGTATTGTAGCGGCGCAGCTGCTCGTAGCGCCCGGTGTCGTGCAGAAGCGCCGCCGCCTCGCAGACCTCGGCAACCTCGGGGGCGAAGCCCTCGCCCTCCGCGATGTCCCTGGCGTTCCTGACCACGAAGCCGGTGTGGACGCGCTTCAGCTCCATCATCGGCGGAAGCGCGCCATCGACGTTGAAGCCCTCCACGTACGCATCGTAGAGCCTATGCAGCCTCTCCAGCTCCATTGTCGCGCCCCTGCCGCCAACCTACCACCTGCGTCCGCCGATCTCGATCTTCTCCGCCTCTGCCGCCCTACGCCGAGCCGCAATGAGCGCCCTGCCCATCCGCGTCACCTTCACCTCGAGCGTTGCGTTTAGCTCCTTCAGCGCTTCCATGTCGGCATCGCGCTCGGCAGGACGCGCCTCGAACTCGGCAACCTTCTCCTTGAGCGCGCCATTTTCGTCCTTGAGCGCCTGGTTCTCTGCCTCGAGCGCCGCCTTCTCCGCCTCGAGTGCGGCCTTTTCGGCCTCAAGCGCCGCCTTGGCCTCCTCGATGGAACGCTTCTCATCCTCGAGCTCGGCCTTCTCGCGGGCGAAGTCCTCAACGACGGTGCGCTGCACGGCAAGCTCGTCCGGCGTCTCGCCGTCATCCGCTTCCGGGGCCGCAGGCTCTGGCGCACTGTCAGCCTCGGGCTGCGGCCTGTCCATCCCGAGCATCTCCGCAAAAAGTGTCTTGTCTTCGTTCATGCCGCGTATTATACCATAAGTTGGCAGTGGTTAGTTGATATCCACCAGTCTATGCCTGTCAGCGTGTGCGACGCATCGCCCAAAGGCACGCTCGCACGCACAACACGCACAGCGCCGCGTTGCTACAAGAACCAGAGCGTGAGGATGCCGGCGACGAAGCAGTACGGGCCGAAAAGCCAGAACCAGCGGCCCTTGAGCGCCTTGACGAGAAGCACCAGCGAGAAGTAGCCGACCACCGCCGCAAGCGCAAGCCCCCACACGAGCAGGCCCGTGCTCGTGCCGCCTGCGGCCTCGCCCGCGCCCTTCACGAGCTTCAGCACCTGCAGCATCATGCCGCCCATGATCAGCGGCGCGCTCATCAGGAACGAGAACTCCGCCGCCCTCTCCGAATCCACCCCGCCCGACCTCGCCGCCGCAAGCGTCATCCCGCTGCGCGACACGCCCGGCAACAGCGCCACGGCCTGCATCGCGCCCATCCAGAGCGCGCGCAGGAACGAGACCTCGCCATTGCCCGGGGGCATCAGCCGGGTCCCGGCCAGCACCGCGCCCGTGAACATCAGCAGCGCGCCCACCATCTTCGCGTTCTCGAACAGCGCCTCAATCTTGTGCTTGAACACGAAGTACACCAGGATCGCCGGCAGCGCCGAGACCACAATCTTCAGCACGTACCTCCAGTCGCGCTCCGCAAGTATCCGCCAGATGGTGCGCCAGTAGAACACGAACACGGAGAGCAACGTCCCCACGTGCAGGAACACCTCCAGCTTCATCCCCTCCTCGTGCATCCCAAGCACCTGCTGCCCGATGACGAGGTGACCGCTCGACGATATCGGCAGGAACTCCGCCACCCCCTGCAGTATGGCGAGAAGCGTTACGTTGACAAAATCGCTCATTCCTTACTGGCTCCTTTCGACACCTTGCCATTCGCAGCCCGTTCCACGAGGTCCGCGACCTTCGCCGCCGCATCCGGCACCGCAAGGGCGCTTATCCTGCGCGACATCTCCGCAAGCGAATACCTGTTCTCGGCCTTGTGGAGCAGCCAGTTGGCGAGCGACCTCGGGGTAAGCTCGTCCTGCCGCCCCTCGGCCGCGGCCTGCTTCTCGGCGAACGCGGCCGCGTTGTAGTGCTGGTGGTTGCGCATGGCCGTGGGGAGCGGTATCAGGAACGCCGGCTTCCCGGTCAGCGCCAGCTCGAAGCACGTGGACGCGCCGGCCCGCGCCACCACCACGTCCGCAGTCGCGAAGGCGCGCCCCATCTCGTGCTCGAACGCGTTCACGCGCGCCAGCACCCCGGCCGAGGCGTACGCACGCGACACCTCGGCCTCGTCCCTCTCGCCGGTCTGGTGTATCACGTAGAGTCTGCGCCCGCGCGAACCGAGGTCGCGGTTCAGCATCAGGAGCGCCCTCGAGGCCAGCTCGTTGACCCTGTGCGCGCCTTGGCTGCCGCCCGTGACGAAAACGCGGAAGGCTTCGGCCGGCACGTCCTCGAACGGTGGCTGGCCCGCTATGTCCGTCCTCACCGGCAGGCCCGTGAGCACCGTCTTGTTGCCCTTGAAGTAGTCGGCCGTCTTCGCGAAGCTGATCGCGATGGTGGACGCGAAGTGCGAGAGGAAGTCGATCGCGCGTCCCGGCACGGTGTTCGCCTCGTGCAGCACCACCGGCACCTTGCAGCGCGCCGCCGCGATTACGGGCGGCAGGCTGGAGTACGACCCCATCGCGAGCAGCGCGTCCGGCTTCGCGCGCTTCATCTCGCGCCGGCAGCGCCATATCGAGCGCAGGTTGGCGAAGGCGTTCCTCAGCGAAAGCTGCCTCGCGCCCGTCGCGAAGACAGGTCCGCGCCAGCCCTTGAGCACGCTCGACTCCACGTCCCTGCCGCTCATCCAGACCGTCACCTCGTGCCCACGCGATGCAAGCTCGGCGGCGACGGCAAGCCCCGGGAAGGAGTGCCCTCCCGTTCCGCCGCACGCAACTATCAGCTTAAGCGCCATACCGCCCACTAACCAATCACCGCCACCGTCTGCCCCTTGACCACCGACGCGCCATGCTGCACGAGGAACGTTATCTTCCCCGCCGCCGTTGCCTTCACGGGATTGAACAGCTTCATCGCCTCGACGATGCAGACGGGATCGCCCGCCTTCACCATCGCCCCGTCCGCCGCCATCTGCGGCTTGCCCGGCCCCTCGCTCCTGTAGAACGTGCCGTTAAGCGGCGCGGCAACGGGCGTGCCCTTCGGGATGTCAGCCGCAGGCTTGGCCGCTCCGGCGGATGCCTGCGCGGGAGCTGCAGGCGCGCCTGCCGGCGCTGATGCCGCCAGCGCCTCCGTGTCGGCCGGGATAGGGTCGCGCTTCGCCGCCGGCGTCGCGCGCCACTTGCAGTATCCGAGCGCCACTTCCGGGAACAGGCAGTATGAAAGTATGTCCTCCTCGGCCTTGACCAGCCCGGCAGGAATCTCCTTCGCGGCGGCGGCGAGACCGGGCTTGAGCAGGTCGGCCGGACGGCACGTGATCGGCTTCAGCCCACCGCATAGCTTCTTCAGGAGCTTCGGCTCGATCGGCGCCGGGGTGCGCCCGTAGTAGCCGGCGGCGTAACGCTTCGTTTCGTCCGTAACCATACCGTAGCGCTTACCGCCAAGGACGTTGAGCACCGCCTGCACGCCGACGATCTGCGAGGTGGGCGTCACAAGCGGCGGGTATCCCATGTCCGCGCGCGTCTTCGGCAGCTCCTCCAGCACTTCCGGCAGACGGTCGAGGGCGTTCTGCTGCGCAAGCTGGCTGCGCAGGTTCGAGATCATGCCGCCAGGGATCGCATGCACAAGCACGCCGGCATCGACCGGCTCCACCTTCGCGCACGAGGCGGGCTGGCGCTTCGCCTTGAGCTTCTTGAAGTAGTCGTTAATCTCCGTGAGCTTCGCACGGTCAAGCCCGGTGTCGAACCCCTCGGATTCGAGGATCGTCATCACGGATTCCGTGGGCGGCTGCGACGAGAAGGAGCTCATCGTGGAGATCGCGCAGTCGACGCATCCCGCGCCTGCCTCGGCGGCGGCCATGTACATCGCGGCGGCCATTCCGCTCGTCATGTGCGAATGCACCTGCACCGGAATCTCGGGCAGCGCCTTCACGAGCGCGCCCACCAGCTCCCGCGCCGCTCCCGGCGTGAGGATGCCGGCCATGTCCTTGATGCAGAGCGAGTCGATGCCCATCGCCGCCTGCGCCTTCGCGAGCTTCACGTAGTTCGCCACCGTGTGGACTGGCGAGGTCGTGTAGGATATCGTGCCTTGCGCGTGCCCGCCGTACTTCTTCACGGACGCTATCGCCTGCTCGAGGTTGCGCGGATCGTTCAGCGCGTCGAACACGCGAAATATGTCCATCCCGTTCTCGCACGCAAGCGCCACGAACCTGTCAACTATGTCGACGGGATAGTGCTTGTAGCCGAGGATGTTCTGTCCGCGCAACAGCATCTGCAAGGGCGTCTTCGGGCACGCCTTCTTGATGAGACGCAGACGCTCCCACGGATTCTCGCGCAGGAACCGCATACACACGTCGAACGTGGCGCCGCCCCAGCATTCGAGCGAGTAGTATCCCGCCTCGTCGATCTTGGATGCGATCGCGAGAATGTCGTCGGTGCGCATCCGCGTCGCCCACAGCGACTGGTGCGCATCGCGCAATGTGGTGTCTGTTATGCGAATCTTCGTCTTTTTGCTTCCTGCCATCTCGTGAAACCTTTTCGTGTTCCTTATTGGCGCGTATTATACCATAAGTTGATAGTTGGTAGTTGATAGTTGGCAGCCCAAACTCTTAACTCACAACTCATAACTCACCCACTCACAACCTTCTTTCGACCGTTCACTTTCGCGAATCGACCGTTCACTTTCCTGATTTGACCGTTCACTTTTCCAAATTGACCGTTCACTTTCCCGATTCGACCGCCTCGATTTGCCGCCCGACCGCTCCAGAGACTGGGACAACGGGCATCTTGCACGTTGATACAGGGAAAATCAAAAGTCCCAGAAGGGAAACCCGTTCCCTCCAGAAGGGAAACCCACCCGTCCCAGAAGGGAACAACGCCCGTCCCAGAAGGGGGAACGCCTGAACCGATGGGTATCTCCCGGTATCTCCCGGGAAGTACGTGAAGAACCCCCTCCTGCGCTAAAAGGGCATTCGGGGTACCGGTGTGCGGCGGCGTCAGCCAAAAGGCCGACGACATCCCCGCCCCTACCCGCCTAAAACCAAGAGGGGGTACTACCTCCTCCCACCTTATTATATAGGTGGGAGGTAGTAGGGGGTAGGGGTTGGGATGTCGAGACAGCACCCCAATGCCCGGGACTTTATCGGGTTTTTGACTATGAAAGGCCTTTCGCATATTATAAGATAGCAATGCCTTACCCTCAAAGGTAGCGTGACCCTTGCCATATCGGTCACGTGACCCTACCCATCAAGGTCAGGTGACCCTTGCCCTATCGGTCACGTGACCCTAGTGTCGGGGGTCAGGTGACCCTTGCCGCTTAAGTGCCCAGACCGTCCTGTCTCCCACGAGCAACGTGGATTTTGGTATACTATGTCCATCCTGCGAGGCGCATGACGCGGCGCAGGGTGATAGTCCGGACAACGGGCAAGTAGCGCAACCGTGCGAAAGCTCCGCCGGATGTTCGTATGATGTAGCGTCAACGCTACACGTCGTTCTAACGAAATACTACCACTGTTTCAAGAGACGAACGGCATGTAAGTGATGATGCGTCCAGCTGGGCGCATTGTTTCTTTCTGCATTTGTATCGGCCTGTGGTAGGGCTATCCAGAGTGCATGAGAGGACATGCGCTCTTTTTCATGCATGCGAGGCGGTCTCCGCGGCGGTTTTGCGCAGAATGAGAATGTTCCGCATTGAATTCTCACGCGGAGACGCGGAGGCGCGGAGCGTTCGGTAGGGCGCGATCACCGAGCGCGCCGCAAGGACGGCATGTCAGGCAACAGCAATCTGCACGATTCCTCTCGGAACAAGCAGGACGAGTTCTACACGAACCTTCAGCTGATCGAGGACGAGCTGAAGCACTATCGCGCACACTTCAAAGGCAAGCGCGTTCTTTGCAATTGCGACGACCCCTACGAGAGCAATTTCTTCAAGTACTTCGCGATGAACTTCAATGCGCTGGGACTGAAGAGCCTCACCGCGACATGCTATGCGGCGTCTCCGTTCGCGCAGATGGAACTGAACCTGTTCGGCAATGGTTTTAACGCAGAGTCGCAGAGTCGCAGAGTGCGCAGAGGTAAACATAAAGCTTCATACAAGATTGTGATAACCGAGGTGAAGGACAAGAATGGCGACGGACGTGTCGATCTTGCGGATGTGGAGTGGCTCATCAAAAACAAGAAGAATGTACTGACAAAGCTCCCCCGGGACGACGAGGATGTCGGCGACATAACCAACCAGCGCGGCATCTACGAATATGTCCTCGACGGAGACGAGCGGCATCTGAGCATCCGCAAGTTCTCCGACAAGATGGCGAGGACGGCATACGAGCGGCAGAAGGGAATATGCCCCGTCTGTGGCAAACATTACGAGATTGAGGAAATGCAGGTCGACCACACCATTCCATGGTCGAAAGGCGGGCGAACCATCGCCGAAAACTGCCAGATGCTCTGTGTTGACTGTAACCTCAGGAAAGGGGATAGGTCTTGAGTTGTATTCCGGAAATCTGAAACAGGAAGCTATCCGATCGTTCATTCAATGTAAGGAGTAAACCATGAAAGTAAGATGCCCAATCTGTGGAGAAGTATCTAAGACCGATGCTGTGTTTGAGCAAGAAGATTCTCTAGAGTGTCCTTATTGCAAAGAAGAATTTATATATGGAGTTGATACAAGAGAGGATGTTGGCACTTCTCTTGTTGCGCAGCAGCCAAGAATTCAAAATTCGAATTTGCAATCCGAAGTAGCGTTTCATGACCCAATTATTCTCGAGAAGATCCGATTGGGAACTATTTCTAATCTTCAGGATCGTGAAATCTGGCAAAAAATTCTGATTACGTTGAAGGTCAGGAAACCAGTGCCAGTCGTATGTGATAAATGTTGGCGGTTCAATGTTGGATTCTTTCGCGACAAAGGGGAGGTGGTAAGATGTCAGTGCGGTCAGGAGTTTTCAGCAAATCACGGAAATAATGCTTTTTCATCATTGATGACAGTAATGCGGAACTATGTAGAAAAGGGGAAGTACATTTACTCGCTTCACAAGAAATTCAATTCCGAGGAAATGATTTTTCAAGAGGATTGGAACGCATTTGTCGACCCGAAAACAGTTGTCAGAATAGAGCGAGTGAAAGATGAACTTGATAGGGCATACAGAAAATTGCAAATAGCGGAATCAAAAAAGGCAGTCGTATCCACGCACAGACAGACTGCGGCAATTGCTGCATATGCTAACACTTTAGATAGGGACTCATTGGAGTCATCATTGCTTACCCTTTCGGGTCTTTCGGGAATGTCCTATTGTGACTCACAGTTGTCGGAACTGGGGTTGCAGTCAAATGGGATAGAAGAGAATGTCGGTAGAATGGAGCGGATTTTGGGCTATTATTACGACGTCAAGGAAGAGTTTACTGGAGTTGATAGGGATTCAGCAGAGATGGCTCGACTGCAAGCGCGAACAGGATATACTTCGTCCGTGGAACTTCCAAAGTTATATCGAAATGAAGATATTTCAAAGTGTGAAACCATTATTGCAGCACTTGACAATACAATCAGAACGCGTACTCGTAGTGCATTTATGTGGGTGTTGCCATTAGGTGGAACATCGGCTTTGCTAATGGTCGGAGTAGCTGTGTTAGTAAGCATTCACACGACAAGTCCTGTTGCAATTGGGCTGCTCTGGGTTGTAGCTATATTATGGTGTATCCTCTGGATATCCTTGACTATTGACTGGTGTTGCAAGCGTAATTATTTGTCTCTCTAAAGCATAGTTTTGTACGTTGTGTTTCGCGCGGAGGATAGTACATAGAGATGGCAAGGGATTATTCATGTTAGATAAAACATCAGAAATCGATAGCGACGAATTTCGGTTGACAACAGCGCCGCGCATGTTGCCGCGATTGTGCATAATTTGTGCAGGCTGGGCTAGAATTATTGCTTGTGCGAGGCTTGTGCGGACGAGGCCGCGCGAGCAAGACTTGGACGGATCGACCATTGTCTCGGAGCGATTGCAGCAGGTAGCGTCGGTTAGAGTCGGGTGAACTTTAACGGGGCGGATTTGCTGCACGCATAACTGGCGCGAGGTGTCTGACACTCCGCGCCAACACTCCGCGCCAGTTTGCGGATGTGCCCGCAAGGCCGTGGCGGCCTTGCCACATCGTGTTCACGAAATGGTATAATATGGGTGAAGCAGATGAAACAATTGATTACAGCTCTGTGTATGGCATGCGCAGCGGCGGCGTTTGCGTCGGCGCGGGTTGAGGTGCCGACGCTTCCGTTGGGCGAGTACGCCGACACTGAGGTGTCGACGAACGTCGCTTTCAGGACTGGCAGAAAAGGCGTGAAGGCGCTTGACGTCAGGATCGAGTACACTGGATCGGAGTCGAACTGCGTCGAAGTGGCGTTCGGGCGGGACGCGGACGGAAACGGCGTCCTCTCTGCGGGTGAGATGCGGCTTCTCCTCGGATGGCGCGGCGGACGCCGCTTCGTCGAGGATGTTGCGTCCGACGAACGCGTGTACGAGGACGCGGAGCCTGTATCGGGGCGTCGCTTCCTCGCGCTGTCCGTCGCGACGGATGGAGACCTCGTTCCCCGTACGGCGAAATTCACATGTGAATCGGGGCCGTGCTTCGCCTCGCTCGCGGCGCATCCACCGCGCTTCCTCTGCGACTCGTCGTGGAACCTCGTCAAGGTTGTACGGCGCGGCGCATCCGCCGCGGACGAGTGGTGCGCGGTCGAGAACTCCGGGCCCAGTTTCAGCATCAAGGTGAGGTAGCCATGATTGACGCATTCAGCATGGCGTACTCGCAATTGCTTGCCAGGATCGCGCTGCCAGCGGCAGCCACCCTGCTTGCAGTCCTTGCCGCGACTGGCGCATGCCGCGCGGCAGGGTGCGCGTCGCGGCGCATCCGCCGCGCGGGCGGAGTCGTGACGGTTACTTTTCTTTGCACGTGGATATTGGCGATGATGGTGTCTGGCTCACCTCCGACGCGGGAAGAAAAGGAGCAGATGCGCGCTGCGCAGGCGGAAGTCGCGGCGGAGCGAGCCGCCATCGGCGGAATCCTCGTAGGGCAGTCCGGCATCCAGAACTCTTGCACGCGAATTGACATTGGAGAATTGACAATGGAGAATGAAGGCGCGTCTCGAGGTGACTCCGCAATTCTACAGTCTCAATTCTCAATTCACAATTCCGATTACGCCGCGGGCTTCGCGCTTGTTCACGCAGGAACGGGCGAGGTGTTCGACTTCTCCCTTACGCCGAACGCCGAAGTATGCGAGGAATGGCGCAGGTTCGGGGCTGCAGACGACAGGCAGCGGATCAGCCTCGTTGACGACGCATACGACGGCTATGCGGGCTTTCCGTTCGGGACGAACGTGATACGGAAACTGACCGTTTTCTCCGACGGAGAGGCATGCGTTGCCACGACCAATGCATCGACGACGATATCTCCGCTAAAATGCGTTGCGGGCATTCTCCCTGCGTCGCATTGGGGCTTGATTGGCGGAGAGGCTTCGCAGTTCTGGTCGTGCCTTACGCCGTCCAATTCGTTTGTGATGACGTGGCAGAATGTCGCTTTCGGCCGAAATCCAGGTTGTCTCGTCAGTTTCCAGTCGGAGTTGTACGAAAACGGAGACATGGAGTTTCGCTATGGCCTGTCGGCTCTTGGCGACGGTGTGGTTTCCAATGTCGTCGTCGGAGCGATGAATGAAGGTGCTGGAACGACCTTGGGCGAACTTCCGGCAGACACGACATCGCTGCGCTTTGTGCGGCTCGACCCGACGCGCGCCGAAGATCCGGATCCAGACGGCGACGGAATCACAACGGCCGACGAGCTTTTCACATACGGGACAAACCCGTACGAACCAGACAGCGACCACGACGGACTGGGCGACTATGCGGAAATCAACGAGACGAACACCGATCCGAACGACGCGTACTCTGCCGATGGCGTTTACAACGACAGGCTCGCGGTTGCGCTGGGAGGGCTTGATCCGTTCTCATGTCCTGACGGTTCGACCAATTCTGTGCTGGAGCATGTCTTCTATTCGGGAACGACGAACGGTGCCTTCGCGTATCCTGTATCCAC
>JAEEGG010017444.1_pt1 | contig 14757 bp, 4 predicted proteins | sample 9134161 | NCBI WGS metagenome assembly JAEEGG01 (sample SAMN16246543, study PRJNA631951) | gut metagenome | biome: gut microbiome; feature: rumen; material: CR-attached | host: Bos | place: Iran: Karaj | collected 2018-10
AAATAACGCTGCCGGGGCCTCTGCCCCGGCTTTTCATAAGCCCTTCAAAAATACGGAGACCGGTGCCATGACTGATAACAGCAGAACCCCGGATGACAAGAATGCCCCGGATATTCCGGAAGCTCCTTCCGCAAAGCCCATCGGCCGGATCCCGGAGGGAGTTTCTCCGGAAAGACGCTATCTTCCGGTTTCCCTGGAAAAGATCCCTGCGGGATTCCCGGCTCCTAACGGCGGCTATATTGACGGCCGGCTGGATCTCAATGAGTTCTGCATCAGTCATCCCGCCTCCTCCTACATTTTTCAGGTAATCGGGGACTCCATGATTGAAGCCGGCATTCTCCCGGATGACTATCTGGTGGTGGACAGGGCCCGGGAGGCCCGGCACGGCGACATCGTTATCGCCGAGGTCAATCAGGAATTCACAGTGAAGTATCTGGAGCTGGTACCGGCTCCCCGGCTGGTGCCCGCCAACCGCAACTACCGTCCGATTCTGATCACCCCGGAACTGGAATGCCAGATCATCGGAGTGGTGGTAACCTCTCTCAGGAAATACTGAGAAAGCTCCGGGGAAGATGTACGAGCGAACGAAAGCACGTGAGATCTGGAAGTCCGGGATTTCGGCGGCAAAGTACCGCATCCCGGGACAATCAGGCTCCGGTGATCTCAGCATCTCGCATTAACCGCGCTCTCCAAACCGTTTAAACTGCCTGCCGTTAAAACACGGAATCTTTGTAAAGCCGCCCTGCTGCCATCATCTCTCCCTTACTGCTCAATACATTCCCCGCCATGAAACTCCGCCTCGCTTTAGCTTCTCAACAAGGCTTTGGCTCGGTACAGCTAGGAATGGTTGGGGATGATGGATGAGCAGAAAGCGGAGATAACAGAAGCAACGGGGAGAAACAGCATGGAAAAGCTTGGGAGCGGCACAGACCAGACACGGCATGGGCGAATGATAGCCGCATGGGCAGACGATATTCATACTAGACAACTGTGTGATATGACACACATTTTTATCCAGCTTTATGAAAGTAAATTACCGCTGTTTTAAGGAGACAATTTCAGATAAAACAGACAGCCGTGCCGGTTTAAGAACGCCAAGTCCATTGTAGTTAAAGGTTTAACAGTTTTTATCACTGACTTTCCCGAAAATATTTTCAAAAACATGAAAGTATTTTCATTCAAAAATTTTGTAAAATTCTTCCATTTTGCTATTGCGTTTTGTGCGGTGTATCACTATCATGAAAATGTGTTCAGCGAGATGAGCTAACAAAATTTCGGAGGAAAACGAAATGAAAAGACTTTTTAACAGACACGTTGCCATGAACAGCCTGGCCCCGGTAACCCGCGAGTACTTCTTCAGCTACGTGAAGTAAGGTTCAGGGATATCCCGGAAAAACTAAGCTAAAACACACCCCGAAGGCAGAGCAATCTGCCTTTTTTGTTTTCTGTTTTCCGCTCTCCGGCGCGGCAGAACCGCCCTGTTGCTCCCTGCCCCTGGCCGACTGTCACCTCGCTGTTTCCGGGCGATGCTCCGGAACATGCTTCCTGTTCCGGACATAAAAAAGGGCAGATCCCTCTGCCCTCTTCGCAAATACCGGAACTAACCTGTTACTTCAGGAAGGCTCCCTTCATAGTCGGAACGGTACCGCTGAAGTCCTTAACCAGAACTCTGGCGGAATAGCCCGGGATGTTGCCCAGATCCACACTGCCGCCGGAAACGGTGTATTTGGTGCCGGTAACCAGGTCAGTGTAGCTGCCGTCGGTAGCGCCCTGAACGGTAACAGAACCGCCGCCGCTGCTCACCATGGCTACAATGGCGTTCTCAGACTCATAGGTACGTTCAAACACCATGGTATCGCCGTCCTGCAGGATCTTCATCTTGCCGCGTCTCATAGCAATGGAGGCCTTTCTGATGGCGTTCAGGTCTGCCATGTGCCCCACGATGCCATACTTGTCCTTGCCGAGACCGATCTCATCGCCGATGTAAAGACGGCCGGTTTCGCCTACAAGGTCATTATTGCCGGACAGATCCGGAGTCAAACCGGCGCGAAGATTGTTCTCATCGCCGGCGTACATTACCGGAATGCCGCGGAAGAACCAGAGCACATTCATGCCCAGAGCCATCTGACCGGGATCATCGCAGCACATTCTGGCGCCGGAGCCGGACCAGGTGTTGTCGTTAGACAGGTCGTGGTTCTGGAAGAAGGTTACCAGCTTGGTAGGATCCGCATACTTAGAATCGAAGGCATTAATCGGTTCGGCCAAGCCGCCCAGAGAGCCGTTTCTCACAGTATTCCGGAACTGGCTCATCAGCGGGAAGTCCAGAGCGCTGATGCCGGAATCTCCGGAAGGAGTCTCGGAGGCGCCGCTGGTTCTGGTGTAGAACCACGGATGGAGCTGATTCGGAGTATTGTCACCATAGCCCTTGATGAGAGCCTCGCCGAATACGAAGAGATTCTTCTTGTAGGCGCGCCAGACATCGGTCATAGCCTTGAGATCCTCACGAGGCATGTGCTTCATGGTATCCATGCGGATGGCATCAACCCCCATGTCAAGATACATCTTCATCATGGAGTTCATGTAATCCTGCACCACCTTGTCCTCAGTCTTGAGATCCACGCAGTCGCCGGCCATGCTGCGGAGCTGCACTTCGTCCACAGATTCCCAGTTGTTGGTGTAGCCCACGTGATACCACTTCTCAGGAAGGTAGTTCTGCACTGCCGGATTCCAGAAGTAGCGGGCATCGATGGTCTTGTCGTTATTGACATCGCCGGTTACGGTCACATCATCCTTGGCAAAATGCACGGTAAAGGTGGCTTCGGCATTGGGGTCGCCGGCGCACAGGCTTCTGTGCCAGGCCGGAGCTACCGGATTGTCGTTATCGCAGCGGTTAATGGACTTGTAATCGCCGATATTCTTCTGGTAGACCCCCATGTCAATGCCGTTCTTGCCGTACTTGGGATCAATGTAGTACTTGGTGGGGATCTTTTCGATCCAGGCCTGACCGCGGATACCATAGTTGGAGGAGTGGTTGACCACTACGTCCTGTACTACCTTGATGCCCTTGGCATGAGCAGCCTTGATGAAGTCAAAATAGGTGGCTCCCGGGCTTTCCAGACGGAGATCCGGCTGGAACCAGTCGTAGGCATGATAGCCGTGGTAGTCGAGACCGGAACGGTTTTCTACCGGCGGAGTAATCCAGATGGCGGTGAAGCCCATGGACTTGATATAGTCCAGAGATTCGATAAGGCCCTTGAAGTCGCCTCTCCAGCTGGGATCAGTGGCATCATAACGGTCTCTGTCATAGTAGTTGTTGCTCTCGTCACCGTCCTTGTAGCGGGCAGTCAGCACAAAGTAAATGGTCTCATCGCGGAAGTCGGTGGCAGAAGCGATAGTGCCGTTCTTCTTAATAAACCAGAAGAAGTGCTGCTCCTGTTTCATGCCGTTGGAGCCCACTAACAGGGTGCGCAGTCTGTAGGCGGTGCCCAGGCCATCGGATGAAGTGTCCTTGAGAGCAATGGGGCCGGTATACTTCGTGGAATTCTCGGTAGGCTCGGTATTATCCAGAGTGTAGTAGATAGTACCGCCGGTGGTGTTGAAGTCAGCATCCTGCAGTCCCAGAGTAACGGTCTTGTCCTCATGGTAGCTGCCCGGAGCCAGATCTGCAGTCACATACGGAGCGGAAGCCACTCTGACATCAGAGGAGGCAATGGTAGTGGCATAATCCATGGCATTCCAGGTAATATCCCCGATAACAATGGAAGGAGTGCCGATTTCGCCGCCGGAAGTGTTATTTCCGTTGTTGCCGCTGTTGCTGTTATTACCGCTGTTGCTATTGTTATTATTGCCGGAAGAAAGGGAAGCCCCGCCTTCAACCACCTGAGCCTGAGAGCCGGCCAGCTGGCAGGAATCCAGCGGAGTCCACTGACCGTTGTCATAGCAGCCGGTAACCGGAGCTCCGGTAATATCGCCGGTAAGCTTGTTGCCGCCCTTCAGGAAGATCATGTTGATGCTGTCATAGTTAATGGCAGAGGTATCGTAGAATGACCAGTCAGAGCTTTCGGAGGCCTTGGTCATGGAGGTTCCCGGCCAGCTTCCGGTCAGCTGAACATTGGTGCCGGCCCAGATATAGATGCCATCTGCATCGCCCTTGTAGTAGATACCAGACTTCTCCGGAATCTTCACTGCATCTGCTGCCAGCGTAATCTTATAGGCCTTGGGCTCAGAAGAGGTCTTGCCGTCGGATACGGTAAGGGTTACCGTCTTTTCGCCGCCGGTCTTGTAGGTTACCTTAGGATTCTTTTCAGTGCTGGTCTGACCGTCGCCGAAATTCCATACATAAGTGAGCTCATCATTGTCAGCATCGGAAGCGACGGCGGTAAGAACACCGGAGAGTCCGGTAAACTTGTAATGGAAATCAGCCACCGGAGCGTGATTGCCGGAAACCGCCTGATTAGACTGCACGGTAACATCTCTGGAAACAACGGAGGAAGCCTTGCCGTCGGAAACCGTCATGGTTACGGTGTAAGTGCCGTTCTTGGCGTAGGTATGGGAAGGAGCGCGGTCAGAAGAAGAGGAGCCGTCGCCGAAATCCCACTTAAAGGACAGGCTGTCGCCGTCATCATCAAAGGCGGCATCCTTGCAGGTTACCGTGAGATCCTTGCTGCTTGCCTGGAAATCAGCCACCGGCGCATGGTTGGCCACCTGAGATACCGTTACTTCCTTGCTGAAGGAGGCGGTTTCCTTGCCATCGGAAACAGTAAGCTTCACGGTATAGCTGCCGGAAGTGGCAAAGTTATGGGTCGGACTTACCAGATCGGACTTCTCGCCGTCGCCGAAATCCCAGGTATAAACCAGTTCATCATTGTCAGCGTCAATAACCGAAGCCCGGAAGGAAAGAGACTCCTCGCTGGAGCCCGGAGCCACAGCTGCGGTAATGGCATCAATAACAGGAGCGTGGTTGCTGGAATCACTGGAAATGCGGACAACCTTGCTGGACTTGACTGTCTTGTCGCCGTCCTGAACAGTCAGCACCACATCGTAAACGCCGGTCTGGGCATAGGTATGGCTTACAGACTTGCCGGTAAGGGCGCTGCCATCACCCATGGTCCAGGAATATACCGCGCCGGAGGAAGCATTTCTGGTAACCGCATTAAGAGTTACCGTGCGGTCAGAATTGGAGGTCACTACCACATTGGCAGCCAGATCATCAGGGGAAATCACCTCAAAGACATTGGTTACCGAGGTGGTAATCTTGCCGTCTGATACCATAAGGGTGGCTGACTTGGTGCCTGCAGAAGCGAAATAGTGAGAAGGATTGGTCTCAGTGGATTCCGTGCCATCGCTGAAAATCCATCTGTAGGAAAGAGCATCGCCGTCCTTGTCATAGGATCTGTTGATAATTTCAGCTCTGAGCCCTTCGGTGTTAACCTCAAACATGGGCACCGGCAGAGAATTAACAGCATCGCCGGCTGTTACCGGAATCAGATCGGAATTAATGATCCGGCCGTCGCTGAACTTAACGGTAAGGGAGACATTGTAGGTGCCGGCCTTATCATACTTATGCACCGGATTGGCCAGAGTGGAAGACTGCTCATCGCCGAAGTCCCAGAAATATTCCACAATATTTCCGGTGGACATATCGGTAAATTCAACCACATAAGCATCAGACTGTCTGTTCTGGAATGAGAATACCGCAGCCGGTTCAGTGCCGCAGCGGGAGTTATCGATCTTTACCTTGTGAGTGACATTGCTTTCGCCGAAGGTGTCAGAAACACTCAGCATAACATCAAAGGTCTTCTTCAGGGCATAGGTATGGGTCGGATTCTGCTGCTTGGAAATGGCGCTGCCATCACCAAAATTCCAGCGGTAAACCAGAGTATCGTTATCGGCATCTGTTGCGGAGGCGCTGAATGAAACTGTTCTGCAGTCGGTTACGGCAGAGACAAAGGAAACCTCAGGAAGATTATTGGCGAATCTGGTGATCTTGGAAAGAGTGTTAAAGCTGCCGTTAGCCAGATAAAAATCAACGATTGACTCCGGGCTGTGATCGATAAGGGCGGTATCAATTCTGCTGATGACGCCGTCATTGTCAATGATCACGTTGGCATTGAGAATAACCTTTTTCTCGGAAAGTCCCTGCACAAATACCTGCGGAGCTTCGCCCTTTTCCATGGTGTCATCAAAAACCACCGGCTCGGTGCCCAGAGTCTGGGCGAGCTCGCTCTTAGCGTTCTGAATAGCCAGCCCCTTCTCCTCAGCATAGGAAGCGGCAATGGTGGAAAGCGGGGTGACTGCTACCTGACCGGCAATGCCGCTCTGGGAATTGAAGTCCATGCGAGACGCATCAATTCTTGATTTGTAAACACTGCCATCCCTGAGCACGGCAATAAAATTATGTTCTGCGGTAAGATCGTTTTCTGCAAGGTTTCTGAGAGTTACTCGACCGCTGTTGTCAGTATACACGCCGCCGACGTCATCAGCATCGCAGACGCCGTTGTCATTGGAATCGATACACACCAAAGCATCAGACACATAATCAGCATTGGCGCTCTGCACCGATGCCGCTACAGAAAAAGAACCATTTGACGCCGAGGCGCTGACCGAACCGGTACCGGAAGCAGTCTGAGAACTGCCGGAATTACCGCTGCCGCCGCAGGCTGAAAGTCCCATGGCCAGAAGCATGGCCATTGTAATCCTTGTATATTTGTGTTGCATAATGATGCCCCAAAGATGAATAACCCTGTGAAAACAATTTCATTAGCTGAATTTTAACCAAGTGCGAACCAAAAAAAAGCGATATTTATCACGCAATTAACATTTATGTAACATCTTGTTAACAAAAAAAATTATAAAAAAAGGCCACCCTAAGGTGACCTTCATTGAAGAGATGAGATCCTGTTAATTAAGCGTGCACTTCAGGGCCTCGGGATCATCAGGATTAACCTGCTTCACCTCTACGGTTCTGGAGGTTTCCTTGGAAACCTTGCCATCGCTGACCACCAGAACTATCTTGTAGGTACCGGCCTTGCTGTAGGTATGAGAAGGACTGGTCTCTTCAGAGGTACTGCCATCGCCAAAATCCCACTTATAGGTCAAAGCGTCCTGATCCGCATCGCTGGAGGTATTGGTAAGGTTTACCGTAAGACCGCTGGCAACAGCGTCAAATGCGGCTGCCGGAGCATTATTTCCGGCCGGATTGTCAGGATTATCCGGGTTATCGGGATTGTCGGGGTTATCCGGGTTATCAGGATTAACTGATCCGGAATCGCTGACGGTGACATCCTGAGACTTGGATACCGCTGCAATGCCATCATCCACGGTGAGAGTTACCTTATAGGTACCGGCCTTGGCAAAGGTATAGGTCAGGGAAGAGGCGCTGTTGGCCACCACCGGCTTACCGTCGCCGAAGCTCCATACGGATGAAAGCAGATCCCCGTCAGCATCCGTGGAGGTGTTGTTGAAGGTAACCTTAAGCTTGTCAGCCTTGTAGGTGAAGCTGGCAACCGGAGCAGTGTTTTCCGGGGCCGGAGTATCTCCGCCGGCGCTGACCGTTACAGTCTGGCTGATGTGGTTGGACAGAGAACCGTCTGAAACCATCAGGCTGACATCATAGCTTCCGGCCTTGGCATAGGTATGTACCGGATTCTGATCAGAAGAAGTCTGACCATCACCGAAGGACCAGGTGTAGCTCAGCAGATCTTCATCAGGGTCAGTGGAAAGATCCGTAAAGGTTACCGTGAGGCCGGACTCCGAATGATTGAAATTAGCATTAGGAATGTGGTTGTCAGGAGCCACCTCGCCGCTGCCCAGATTGGCAAACGGATCCGGTTCGCCATTGGCGATGGCCCGCATCACTTCGGTTACCAGAGTAATCCGGGCGCCCTCATGATTGTTGTTCTTGAGGTAGCCGGTAATCTTCTCATAGTTTCCGGTAATGGTATGCTCAAGACCGTTGGCCTGAATAACCTTGCTGTAGGTCATACCTTCCTGATAGAGAATATCCAGAAGAGCCTTATAGCTGTCATCAAGGTTAGCAGGGTCGGCATAGGCAAAATCCTGCACCTCGGCGGTATCGCCGCCAATCAGGTTCTTAAACTGCTGCACGCCGCCGGCCCGGGACTGAGTGCTGGAAAGCGGGTTCAGGAACAGCTTCTTGAAGGTGCGCACATTGTTGACAACACTGGGAGACATCATGTCATCAAGATTGAATTCCATAACGGAACCATTGCTCTGCACGGAGATAACCTTGAGACCGCTAAACGAATTGAGGTCAGCGTCCGTCCATCTCAGCTCGGCCTTGCCGGCAGCATTGACGGCTGCTTTAACCGGTTCGCCGTTACAAATGGAATCGCCATTAGAATCAATACAAACCGTAAGAGCATCATCGGAACCCTGAGGCTCAACATCGTTAAGCTGCTGCGCTCTGACTGCCGCGCTGGAATTGCCACCGCGAACGGAATCAGTCTGAGTATTAACCTGCACCGGGAGAATATAGCTCTGCACAGCAGCATCGGGATTAACGGGATCCGGGTTAACAGGATCCGGATTGTTGTTATTGCTGGAACCAGAACCGCCGCCGCCACCGCAGGCTGTCAGGGCAATTGCGGAAAGCATAGCCACCGTAAGTTTATTAAATTTTAACATTTCTATTAAACCTCTTTAATCTTGGAGGAGCTCCGGCAGAGCCGGAGCCCGCTTGATTTAGTCCTGATACCAGACAGTTACCGCAGTGCCTTCTGCTACGTTGGTACCTGAAGTTCCGTCGGCATTAACAGTTACTGCATGAACCTTCTTCTTCCAGCCGTCAACTCCGGCAACTTCGATGTTGTTACCGCTGTTGACAACCACCCGGATCTTCTTCCAGGAATCACCTACCGCAGCGCCGTTGATGTCATACTGGAAGGCATTATCACCCAGCCAGGTGGCATTAACATTGTTTTCGATCTGGCTCTTGGTGGTCATTCTGAAGCCCGGATGAGCCCTTCTCATGGCAATCATGTCCTTGTAGTAATTGAAGATGCCAGCATTGGTCTTCTTGAGACCCCACTTGACATTATTCACATCACCTGGTGTGTTGTAGGAATTGCCGTTCATGTTCTTGGTTCTGGCGAACTCTTCACCGGAGTGGATGAACGGAATGCCCTGGCTCACCAGCATGAGGCCGTTACCATAGGACTGCAGTCTGCTGGCGTAAACATCTGTAGCGCCAAACTTCTTAATCTTATCGGTAAGGTTAAGGTTGTCATGAGCGGTCAGGTAGTTAATGGACTGCTCCGGATCCGCAGCGAAGAACGGAGTCCACGGATTGTCATTATCACCGATAGCGCCCTTCATGCCTGCCGATACGCAGTCGAAGTTGGTATTAGCGCCGGCTCCGAGATCATGATACTGGGTATTGAACATGAAACCGCCTGCTGCTTCGTCGCTGGCGCCCTTCACGCACTCGCGGTACTTGCCGTTAAACACGCCTACATGAGCATCGGCAGCCTTCTTTATGGAGCCCATTCTCACACGGGTGCCTTCGCTGGGATCGGTAGCATAGCCGTTCCAGGGTTCGCCGTACATGAGGAAGTTTCTGTCCGGATAAGTCTCGTTGAGATACTTGCCCCAGGAACGGAAGTCCTCCACATCAAAAATGCCTACGAGGTCGAAACGGAAGCCGTCAATGTTGTACTCAGTGGCCCAGTACTCCAGAGAGTCTCTGATGAAGCGGCTCACCATGTCGTTCTTGGCATCTACGGAGTTGCCGCAGCCGGAAAGGTCTACAGAGGTGTAGTACTTGCCGGAGATGTTCTGGAACATTTCCTTGTCATAGGTATGGTTATAAACCACGTCCATGATTACGCGGATGCCGTTCTTGTGGAATTCATCAACCATGGTCTTGAATTCCTTGACCTTCTGCTTGTAGTTTTCGGACTTGAACACCGAGGTGTAACGGTCTTCAGGAACATTGAAGTTCACCGGATCGTAACCCCAGTTGTAGCAGGAGTCGTTCTGAGAATCCACATCGGAGCAGGTACCGTAATCGTACACCGGCAGGAGCTGAACATGAGTTACGCCAAGTTCCTTAAGGTGGTCAATGCCGGTCTTCATGCCGTTATTGGTAGTGCCGGTCTGTACCATGCCCAGATAGCGGCCTCTCTTGTCGTCATCAACACCGGAGGAAGGATCCACGGTGAAGTCTCTGACATGAGCCTCATAGATGATGGCATCCTCGCGGTTGGTGAGAACCGGACGCTTAGCCCAGCCGCCGGCAAGGTCGGTACCGCGCATGTTCATAACCACGTTTCTGTTATCAGTGGCGCTAACGGACTTACCGGAAGCCTGATAGTTGGAAGGAACTACCATCTTGCCGTAAGGATCCCGGACTGCATTGCCGTTAATCTTGAACTGATAGGGCTTGCCGTCAAGGTCTCCCTGAACGGTGGCTTCATAAACATCGGAGTAGCCGTTAAGATTAACCTTGGTCATGTTGTGAGACTGGCCGTTAACCTCTACGGTGACATTTCCGGAATCCGGAGACCAGATTCTGAACACAGTGCGATCGCTGTAGTAGGTGGCGCCGAGAGTCTCATGGGTGTAGGCACCTGACTCGCAGTTAGCAGTAGAGCTGTCCACATCGCAGTTGGCCTTGGCGTTATTCACCGGCTGAGGATCCGGAGCAGGATCCGGGGTCGGATCGGGATCCGGAGTGGGATCAGGATCCGGGGTCGGATCCGGCTGCGGGTCAGTATGAGCCTTAATGGTCAGCATCATAGATGAAGAGTTGAAGGTAATGTCATACACACCCTTGGAAACCGAAACAAAGCCGCCGGCCGCAGTGAGGGACTCGCCGTTCTTGCCGCCGAGGATAATGCACTGAGCGCCGTTAAGAGCTTCAATCTTAAGCTTGCCGTCGGAGCTGAACTGGAAGTTGCTGTAAACCCAGTTATCGCCGCTGCTCTTCTCCATCATGGTGGTGCCGAAGCCGTCCTCGGAAGCTCTGATGGCTACCTTGGTGATGCCGCCTACAGTGGTGCCGCTCTGAACGGTCACACTCTTGGATTCGGTTGCCGAAGCGGAGCCGCTCTTTACGGTAAGCTTGATGGTGTAGGTGCCGGCCTGATCATAGGTATGAGTCGGAGCCTTGTCAGTAGAAGTCTTGCCATCGCCGAAATCCCAGCTGTAGGAAAGATTGGATCCGGTGGAGCTGTTGGTAAGAGTTACCGTGAGATCCTTGGCGCTGGCAGTAAAGGCAGCCTTGATATCCGGAGCGGCCTCGGTCTTGGCGAGAGAGTAGCTCATGTCGGAATCAACAACGCTGAGGGTGTACTTGCCGGTATAGGAGCTGATATCCACATCGGAGTTTGCAGCCTCGTTAAGAGCCAGCTTGTTACCGGTGCCCACACCGTAGATCTTGCCCTCGGTCCAGGCGCAGCCGTCGGTAATCTTGAAGCGCTGACCGCCGTTGGCATCACCCTGGCCGCTCAGGTCCAGATCAATGGTCCACACGCCGGTACGCTTGTTGAAGGTCATGGGATCATGCTTCCAGCCGTTGGAGGAACCGGCATAGCAGAGCTTGCCATGAGTAGGCTCGTAATTGCTCTGACAATCGTCCGCATCCGGATTCATGAGGCAGTAGCAGCCTTCGGTGTTAGGATTCTCGGAACAGTAGGAGGTGCATACGCCGTTAACCAGAGACTGTCCCTTGCAGGAGCAGGATACAGAACCGGCGCCGAAGGTATCGCAGTAGGCGGAGCAGGTAGACTTGTCGGAATCATCCTTGCACATGCAGGCGGCGCTGTTAGGATCGGAAGCGCACGGATCCACAGCCTTGCCGCAGAAATCGCCCACGCAGATGGCTGCGGCGCTCTTGCCTCCCACCTTGATCTTAGCCTTGCCGCCGCTTACGGTGATATCGGACCACTGAGCGGGATCATTGCTGCTCAGAATATTCTTGTAGGTGCCATCCGGAACCTCAACAGCAAATTCTCTCTCGAATTCGCCGCCGGTGGTATTCATAACATAGAAGCCCTTGCTGCCGCGGTTGATCCAGAGAGCGCCGTTATCAAAGCCCTTGGAGGTAACAGCCTGACCTCTGGTAGCTCTGGCAAAACGGGCGGCCTGAAGAACAATGGGATTTCGGTGCTGACAGAGCCAGCCGCCTTCGCAGCGGGCTGCTCCCAGAGGACCGCCCTGATCGTGGGTTTGATCGCTAACACGGCTGCCATCGCTGTCTTTCACAGGGAAGGAGAAGCCGGAATAAACCTGACGTACCTTACCTACCGGCCATACTACCAGCCAGGACTGAGCGAGGTCATAATCGGGATTGTTCTGGGTCTTCATGGAGGAGGAACCAGCAGAAGCACGGCCCCATTCGTCGTCATGGTTGTTTACGAACACTTCGGCATTGTCACCCAGCCAGGTGCTGAGATCAAGAGCTTTGCCGTAATCCCCTGTTCCGAAACTATGCATGGCATCCCATACATAGCCGAAATCGGTTACGACAGCATTTTCAATGAAGGTGTACTTGTCAGGCTGAATATCAGCAGCCTCGCCGCCGGCTCCGATTACCTCAAGATATGCGGGAGGCCTTCTGCCGGCCTTTTCCTGGGTTTTGCCAAGGATGGCGTTGATATCGGTGTAGCCCATGTGCTTGGCGGCATCGATACGGAAACCGTAAACACCCATCTTCATAAGGCTGGCCAGGTAGTCGGCAATCTTGCCTTGAGTATCAGGGTTGTCGGTGGCAATATCAGGCATGCCGGAAAGAGCGCAGGTTCTGACATTATCCGCATTAGAATAACTCTTGTCTATGCTGCAGTCACCATGAAAATCACTCCCTGAAAAGCCATCCGGGTAATTCTTATAGCTGAAGCCGCTGCCGCCCAGGCCCTGGCCGTCGGTTGCTCTCTGGTTGAACACCGCATCGGCAAACACCTTAACGCCGGCATCGTTACAGGCCTTTAGCATATTTTTCAGCTGCTGCTCATTACCGGTCATGGTAGTGAAATTCTTGAAATTCACCGGCTGATAAACTGCCCACCACACATCGGTTCTGGCAATATGTTCGGCAGGCTGGGAAATCTGCACGCCGTCATAGCCTGCCGGTCCAAGATACTCGGTACATTCCTTGGCAATGTTGTCATATGTCCACTGAAAAGGGTGAACAATGATCATTTCCTGTTCGTAGTTCGCAGCATAGGCGGAACCGGAAAACATAATGGCAGACACCGCAGCAGCCAGCAGCATTCGCCTGTTTTTAATAACTTTCATTTGCACTCTCCGTATTGTCGGCAACAATGACAGCTCTAACTTAAAAAAATCTTTTACAATTGACAACGCTTTCAATAAAGCTAGCTAAGTAGTGATTATAGCATTCTGAAATTCTGAAAAATGTAGTTCAGTCACAAATTTAACATTTTTTTTACATTTTGGAGCAGACTGTGTCACTGTTATGTGAAACGCTATGAAACAAAAGATCCGTCGCCTCCTGATCCGTTAATGGAAGTAAAACAAAATGTTATATAAGGGGGGGTTTATTAACAATTGTTAATGCGTGAATCAGCCCGGCAATACAGCGGCTTTCTCTGAGAGGAGAGGAAGGATTAAGAACAAAATCCCGGGCTTCGGCAGCACTGAAGGGAAATACCCGGATTTCCTCGGGTTCATCGCCGGGAAGCTTGGAGGGGAAAAGATCCAAAGCCAAAAAAATGTACATCATAAGCCCCATGAAGCCGGGAGCGAAGGTAATGGTTCTTAGGGGGATAATGCTGCGGGCGCCGAAGCCGATTTCCTCCTGAAGCTCCCGAAGCGCCGCTTCTTCAGGGGATTCGCCGGGGTCTATTTTGCCTTTTACAAAACCCAGTTCATAGGATTCGGTGCCTACGCAGTACTCCCGAGTAAAAAGAAAGCTTTTGCCGTCAAAGGGGATCACCATAACCGCCCCGCTGCCGCCGGGAATGCGCTCGTAGCGGGTGCGGAAGCCATTGGAAAAGCGGAGATCCACCTCCTCTATCCGAAAAAGACGGCTCCGGGCCACCTCTTTGACTCCCAGAACCTCGGGAAGAATCAGATCCGGTTCCATTGTCAGAACTTGCCCTGCAAACTTACCGGAATGCTGCCTTCGGCATTGGGAGTGCCAAGAGTCCCCATGAACATAGCCAGCTGCGAGGGCAAGTCCCCCTTGGGCTTAATGTTTCCGGTGAGATTGTAGGCCGTCAAATTTTCCGTAAGCTCCAGCTTGCCGGTAAATCTGAGCATTTCCGAATTCTGATCGATTTTAAAGGAAAGCTTGTTCTGATTTCCGTTTACCGCCAGTTCAATCTTGCCAAGATCCACGGAAACATCGGGCAAAAACGGCGTAGTGAGCACCACATTCCGGGCGGTTACCGCCCCGCTGACATTTGCCAGATTTCCCTTGCCGGTAAGCACCAGGTCGGAAATATCAGTGCCGATGCTCCCGGTCAGGCTGAAGGGAAGATTCTTGTCAATCAAAGGCACAATGTTTTCCAGTTCGCCGTTAAGCTGAATTGAACTGAAATGAGGCTTATCGGCCAGGGAAAATGCATTCACCCCCATGCTGCCCCGGAGCAGCTTTGAATCATTCACCTTCAGGGACAGACCTTTGGTGAAAAGCACTGTAAAAAAGTTAAGCTTCCAGTTTATGTTGTTAATGCGAACATTGGAAGCGTCCATGGTAGAAATCTTCCCGTTCCAAAGACTTCCTCTGACATCGTAAATCTTTATGTCCTTGGGCAGACTGACAAAGGCAAA
>JAEEGG010017445.1_pt1 | contig 14755 bp, 15 predicted proteins | sample 9134161 | NCBI WGS metagenome assembly JAEEGG01 (sample SAMN16246543, study PRJNA631951) | gut metagenome | biome: gut microbiome; feature: rumen; material: CR-attached | host: Bos | place: Iran: Karaj | collected 2018-10
GTAGCGCAGCATGCTGATGAGGTCATTCTCATGGTGAGCGGAATTCCTGTTAAGATAAAATAACATTGAGCGCTGAGGGTTACAATTGTTTTGATATATGGAAAAAGCAATAAGTAAAGAAGTCATTCGCAACAAGATAGATAATCTGAACAAGCCAAAAGGTTCTTTAGGAATGCTGGAGACATTGGCTGAACAGATATGTTTTGTGCAGCAGACACTCACTCCGACACTCGAACATCCCTGTCATGTGCTTTATGGAGGCGATCACGGCATCGAGCGCGAGGGAGTTAGCGTGAGTCCTCGTGACGTTACCTGGCAGCAGATGCAGAACTTCACGCGAGGCGGAGGAGGAGTCAACATGTTCTGCAGGCAGCATGGATTCAAGTTGTTCATCGTTGACGTGGGCGTCGACCACGACCTAAGTGACTTCCCCGACATAATAAACCGCAAGATAGCATGCGGCACTCGCAACTTCCTCTACGAACCGGCCATGAGCGAAGAGGAGTATCGTAAGGCCATCGGTGTGGGCAGGGAGATGGCTGAGCGGTGCCACAGGGAAGGAAGCAACATCATCTGCATAGGAGAGATGGGCATCGCAAACACTTCTCCATCGAGCATTTGGGCGCATCTCTTCGGGAACATCCCGCTCGACGAATGTATCGGCGCTGGTGCTGGACTCAATGACGAGGGCGTCAAGCACAAGCGCGAGGTGCTGCATAAGGCTGTAGAACGATTCAACGAGGCGTTTCCGGAGAAAGACACACAGTTGATAATCCGCTACTTCGGAGGTTTCGAGATGGTGGCAGCCATCGGCACGATGCTGCGCGCCGCAGAGTTAGGAATGCTGGTCATGGTAGATGGTTTCATCATGTCAGCGTGTATGCTGGCGGCATCACGTCTTTGCCCTTCGGTTCTCGACTATGCCATCTTCGGCCATTGCGGGGCAGAGAGCGGACACAGGCGCATGCTGGAGCTTATGAATGCACAACCGATTCTACAACTCGGCATGCGACTCGGAGAGGGAACAGGCGCCCTCTGCGCCTACCCTATCATAGAGAGTGCCGTGAGAATGGTGAATGAAATGAACAATTTCGAGAATGCACATATAACGAAGTATTTTTAACCCCCATGCCTCTTACCTCCCAAAACATAAAACGCTAAAAAATGGAAATAAAGATAGACCAAACGAAATGGTGGCAGAGGATTTACGCATCACTTATATTCTTCACTCGCCTACCCTTCTGGCGCATCTACCAGCCGCCACAGCAATGTTACGAGACTGTTGTTGAGCATTGGCCGTTTGCCGGATGGCTCACAGGAGGAGTGATGGCAGCTGTGGTTTACTTCGGGAGCATGCTGTTTCCGTTCCATATAGCGTTGCTTCTTGCCATCGCGGCACGAGTATTATTGACTGGAGCACTCCATGAGGACGGTCTCGCCGACTTCTTCGACGGTTTCGGCGGTGGCGGCAACGACCGTGAGCGGATACTGCAAATAATGAAAGACTCGCACATCGGCACCTATGGCGTGGTGGGACTGATACTTTATTTCGCCCTTCTGTATGGTGCGCTCAGCACACTTTCCCCGTTTGTGGCGGCAATAACGATATTCGCCGGAGACGCCTACTGCAAGATGATTGCGGCGCAGATAATAATGTTCCTGCCTTACGCACGGACAGAGGAGACAAGCAAGGCACATACCGTTTATAGAAAGATGAGCGTAAAGGCAGGCATACTGCTTTTCATTCAAGGTGTCCTTCCTATGATTCCTCTTATATATGCCAGTCTTGAAGGACTGTCGCTCCGATGGGACTTGCTCATATTCGTTCCTTGCATAGTGATGTATTTCATATATTATATGATGCTTCGTAAGATAAAGGGATACACAGGCGACTGCTGTGGCGCCCTATTCCTGCTCGTCGAACTGTCGTTCTATTTAACTATGGCATTAAAATAAGAGATATATGGAAGTCTATATGATAAGACATACAAGCGTGGGAGTACCTAAGGGCACTTGCTATGGATGGACTGACGTTCCCGTTGCCGACACCTTCGAGCAAGAGGCAGCAGAGACAAAACGCAACCTTGAGAGCATGTTGGACGACAACAAATTAGATATAGTGTTCTCGTCGCCACTCACCAGAGCGCGCAAGTTGGCTGCGTTCTGCGGTTACGACAATCCCGTGACCGACGACCGACTGAAGGAGATGAACATGGGCGACTGGGAAATGATGCGTTACGATGACATTGAGAGCAAAGACCCCGCAATACTGAAATGGTATAACGACTATATGAACCTTGCCGCCACGAACGGCGAGAGTTACCGCATGCTATACCAGCGCGTGGCCAACTTCCTCGACGAACTGCGTCAGTACGATTACCAGCGCGTGGCAATCTTCGCTCATGGCGGTGTTCTCATCTGTGCAGGAGTCTATGCCCGCCTCTTCCCCGAGAATGACTGTTTCAGCCATCTCACTCCATACGGCGGAATACAAGTAATAGAATTATAATGCCCGGGCCGTGAGTAACGAACTCCTCTGGACACTTGGCGGCTTGGTAGAGGAAAGTGAGTGAACAAGACTATGCTAAATCTTACAGTCTTACAGTCTTACAATTAAAAAAGAGGACTTATTCACATCGCCATTTTCTTCCAGCTCCTTCTCTTATGCTTATAACCTATTGATAATCAATAATATATATAATATATATAGTATATATAGTATAGTAAAGGAGTTGGGACGTACCTTTTAAAATCAACTGTAAGACTGTAAGACTGTAAGATTTGGAACTAATTATTTCATCTAAAAAGCAGTATATCAACAAGATACGATATTCCAGCCGCATGGCACCAGTCGTTCCAAAGCCTTATAAAGGCACAAAAAACTGCATTTTTCTTCCCTAAAAAGCATCAAAAGACATGCAAGAACCGCTTGTTACGATGGCAATCACTTCACTTTTGGCAAATTTAACCTCTGTTAAATTCATGTATTCAGATAATAAATACCATGGATTGTGTGCCAAATGGCTAATCTCGTTGCAGAAAATGGGGGTAAAAAGTGCGAATTGTAATATAACTGTCTACAAAAATTGCCCGCAATAAATAATGTTGCGGGCAATTTCTTATCGTTTGTTCTATACGAATCACATCTTTTTTATGATTGTTCTACCTGCCGTAATAGCCTCCATATTTAATGGAATGAGTGCATGATGACGCTCGGGCAACGTCTTGAAGAGCGCTTTCTCCACACCCTTGTCACTTACAACGGGGCAAACCTCGAGAAGTCCGCCAAGCACAATCATATTGAACACCTTAGAGTTCTTCATCTCGGCAGCCTTGTCCATAGCATCGATGCGATAGATGGTGATATCCTTTCGCGTAGGAGGATTGATGATTCCAAAGCCGTCGTAGATGAGTATTCCACCCGGTTTGATTTTCGGTTCAAACTTGTCGAGTGACGGCTGGTTGAGCACGATGGCGATGTCATACTTGCTCAAGATAGGCGAAGATATTCGCTCATCGCTCACAATTACCGTTACGTTGGCCGTTCCTCCGCGCTGCTCTGGTCCATAAGCAGGCATCCACGTCACCTCTTTATCTTCCATCAGTCCGGAGTAAGCGAGAATCTTTCCCATAGAAAGGACTCCTTGTCCTCCAAACCCACTTATTATAATTTCTTGTTTCATATTCTACTAACCCCCTAAGTTAGGGGGATGGGGGTCTGAACAAGCGTACATCAGACCCTTTTATGTTTATACTATTGAGAGGTGTCTGCGCCTGTTCAGACCCCCAACCCCCTCGCTCGGCTTCGCCGCTTGGCTAGTCCAAGAACTTAGGGGCTTAAACCTAGATAGTATCTTTCAAATCTCCCTGCGGATAGAACGGGAACATGTTCTCTTCCATCCACTTGTTAGCCTTGGCTGGCGGCATCTTCCAACCGCTGTTGCACGTCGAAGTAACCTCTACGAGGCACGAGCCCTTGCAGGCCATGTTAGCCTCGAAAGCCTTGCGTATGGCTTTCTTTGCCTTCAATATATGGCCCACGGTGTCCACGCTCTGACGTGTCACATAGCACGTTCCTTCGAGCTGTGCTGCAATCTCAGGCATCTTGAGAGGATAGCCGTGCAGTTCTGGCACGCGGCCGTAAGGACATGTGGCTGTCTTCTGTCCGAGCAGAGTTGTAGGAGCCATCTGTCCGCCCGTCATTCCATAAATGGCATTGTTGATGAAGATGATTGTGATGTTCTCGCCGCGGTTAAGCGCATGTATTGTCTCGGCAGTACCGATACAAGCCAGGTCGCCGTCGCCCTGATAGGTGAACACCAGACGGTCGGGCCACAGGCGCTTGATGGCTGTGGCGATGGCTGGCGCACGTCCGTGAGCAGCCTCCTGCCAGTCGATGTCGATATAACGATAAGCGAAGACGGCGCAGCCTACTGGCGAAACGCCTATAGACTTCTCTTCCATTCCCATCTCCTCGATTACCTCTGCAACAAGTTTATGCACGACACCATGCGAGCATCCCGGGCAATAGTGCATGGGGACATCGTTCATCAGCGCCGGCTTTTTATACACCAGATTCTCTGGACTTATAATCTCATTCTTTTCCATGGCTTACATCAATTTGGTTTTGATAGCATTTACAATCTCATCTGGTTCGGGAACGATACCTCCCAAACGTCCAAAGTGTTCCACAGGCACAGCGCCATTGATGGCAAGACGAACGTCCTCAACCATCTGGCCAGCATTGATTTCAGCAACGAGCACTCCCTTCTTTCCTCGCGCTGCCTCTGCTATCTGCTTTGACGGGAACGGCCACAGAGTGATTGGCCGGAACAGTCCGACCTTGATTCCTTCTTCATGAGCAAGTTCGAGCGCTTTCTCTGCGATGCGGGCAGCAGAACCGAAACTTACAATCATATACTCGGCATCGTCGAGATGTTGTGTTTCAAAGCGCACTTCCTTGTCGCGTATTTCTTGATACTTCTCCTGCAGGTGGATGTTACGCTTCTCCATCTCCTCGGAGCGCAGTTCAAGCGATGTGATGATATTAGGCTGACGGTCCTTCGTGCGGCCGAATGTAGCCCAAGGACATTCCTTCTTTATCTCTTCCTCTGTGCGGCGTGGCTTATAAGGCGGCAGCACCACCTTCTCCATCATCTGTCCTATGACGCCGTCAGAGAGAATCATCGCCGGATTGCGGTATTTAAATGCCAAATCAAAGGCGAGACCAACAAAGTCGGCCATTTCCTGAACGCTGTTAGGAGCAAGGGTTATGACATAATAGTCGCCATTGCCGCCACCGCGTGTAGCCTGGAAATAGTCTGCCTGTGATGGCTGGATGGTTCCCAGTCCTGGACCGCCGCGCTGCACGTTAACAAAGAGTCCTGGCAGTTCGGCGCCCGCCATATATGCTATACCCTCCTGCATCAGAGCCACACCTGGACTTGATGAAGATGTCATTACGCGCTTGCCAGCACCAGCGCCGCCATAAACCATATTTATGGAAGCCACCTCGCTCTCTGCCTGAACCACCACCATACCCGTGGTTTCCCAAGGTTTCAGCTCGGCAAGCGTCTCGATTACCTCACTCTGCGGAGTGATTGGATATCCGAAATATCCGTCAGCGCCACAGCGGATTGCGGCATGGGCTATTGCCTCATTGCCCTTCATAAGAGTTACTTCCTGTTCTGCCATAGCTTAATCCTCCATACGTTTTTTGTAAACTGTAATACATCCGTCAGGACACACGATAGCGCACGAAGCACACCCGATGCAATCATCGGGATTCGCTGCTTCCACGTATGGGTATCCGTGGACATTCACTTTCTTTGCTGCCAAGGCGATTACCCCCTTTGGACAGGCCACAGCACATAGAGCGCAGCCCTTACATCGGTCTGTATTCACCACGATAGCACCTCTGAATTTTGCCATAATGTTTGTTTTTGTCCTGCTCGCCACGCTGCCACAGCCAAGGCCACGCGGTTCTCAGGGGTTGTACATGTCTTTACAATAGTAATTAAATATGTCGTCGAGCATTCTTTTTGCCTCGACGGCAGGGCTGTTAGGATCTAAGGCTATAGCTTCAAGGTAACAGTTTATCGCTTCCTGAAAGTTACCCTGTTGCCGGTAGTTGTTGCCCTGCTTATAGTATTCTTCGGCTGTCATCTTCTCTTGTATGCCTCCAGCGTATTCTTCATCAGCGAGCAGATGGTCATAGGACCAACGCCGCCAGGTACTGGAGTGATGTATGAACATTTCGGAGCCACCTCGTCGAACTTCACGTCTCCGTTCAGTCGGAAGCCGCTCTTGCGGGTTGCATCGGGCACGCGGGTAGTGCCGACATCAATAACCACAGCACCTTCTTTCACCATGTCTGCCGTCACGAAATTGGGCTGACCAATCGCTGCGATGATAATATCGGCCTCTCGGCACTCCTCTTTGAGAGTCTTCGAGCGGCTGTGGCACACCGTTACCGTAGCGTCGCCATACTGCTTCTGCATCATCAGCTGAGCCATTGGCTTGCCCACGATATTCGAGCGGCCAAGAATGACGCACTTCTTGCCAGAAGTCTCGATGCCATAACGTTGCAACAGCGTCACGATGCCAAGTGGTGTGGCAGAGATGAAGCACGGCAGACCTATCGACATACGTCCAACGTTGATTGGATGGAATCCGTCAACATCCTTGCGATAGTCTATTGTCTCTATCACTTTTTGCTCGTCGATGTGTCGAGGCAACGGCAGCTGCACGATGAAACCATCTATCGAAGGGTCTTCGTTCAGCTGGCGCACCTTGTCGAGCAGTTCTTCCTCTGTCACATCCGACTCATAGCGAATCAGAGTTGACTGGAAACCGCACGCATCACATGCCAGCACCTTATTCTTAACGTATGTCTCGCTGCCTCCGTCGTGTCCAACAAGAATTGCAGCAAGATGCGGACGTTTCTTACCGTGAGCCACAAGGCCTTCCACCTCGTGTCTTATCTCTTCCTTAATCTTGGCGGCTGTTGCCTTGCCGTCTATCAATGTATAACTCATAATCTTTTATTGACTGCTTCTATTTCATCTTCGGCATGCCTTTCATCATGCCTTTCATGCCTCCGCTGGTCACCATCTTCATCATCTTGCGAGTCTGGTCGAACTGCTTTATCAGGCGGTTCACCTCCTGAATGCTTGTTCCCGAACCCTTGGCAATACGGTTGCGGCGACTGGTGTTCAGTATCTCTGGGTTGCTGCGTTCCTTTGGAGTCATGCTCTGGATTATCGCCTCGATGCCCTTGAAAGCATCATCGTCTATGTCAACATCCTTTATTGCCTTGCCCACTCCAGGAATCATGGCGGCCAAGTCCTTAAGGTTACCCATCTTCTTTATCTGCTGTATCTGTCCAAGGAAGTCATTGAAGTCGAACTTGTTCTTCATGATCTTCTTCTGCAGGCGTTTCGCCTCTTCCTCGTCATACTGCTCTTGCGCGCGCTCAACAAGCGAAACGATATCGCCCATTCCCAAGATGCGGTCTGCCATTCGCTCGGGGTGGAACACGTCGATAGCCTCCATCTTCTCGCCCGTTCCCACGAACTTGATTGGCTTTGTCACTACCGTACGGATGGAAAGGGCCGCACCGCCGCGGGTGTCACCATCGAGTTTTGTCAGCACAACGCCGTCGAAATCGAGTCTTTCGTTGAACTCACGGGCGGTATTAACTGCATCCTGACCGGTCATCGAGTCAACAACGAACAGCGTCTCGTCAGGATTCAGGGCGTTCTTCAGCGTCTCTATCTCCTGCATCATCTCCTCATCTACAGCCAGACGGCCGGCAGTATCGACGATTACAACATCGTTGCCCTTTGCCTTAGCCTCAGCAATAGCATGATTGGCGATGCTCACCACGTCCTTGCTCTCTGGCTCGCAATATACAGGGACATCAACAGACGCGCCCACCACCTTCAACTGCTCTATAGCAGCAGGACGGTAAACGTCACACGCCACGAGCAAAGGCTTCTTGCGCTGCTTGGTCTTCAGCATGTTGGCAAGTTTGCCGCTGAACGTTGTCTTACCCGAGCCTTGCAAACCAGACATCAGTATTATCGCCGGTTTTCCCGTGAGTTGCAGCTCAGATGCTGTGCCTCCCATCAGCGTGGCGAGTTCGTCGTGAACAATCTTCACCATCAACTGACCCGGCTTAATGGCCGTGAGCACGTTCATTCCAAGCGCCTTCTGCTTCACCGTGTCGGTGAACTGCTTCGCCACTTTATAGTTAACGTCGGCATCGAGCAGCGCACGGCGCACGTCCTTCAAGGTTTCCGCAACGTTTATCTCGGTGATTTTGCCTTCACCTTTAAGTATCTTAAACGACCTTTCAAGTCTGTCACTTAAATTCTCAAACATCAGTTTCTCTTTTCTAAATACTTACATTTATTATAAATTCCGAATAAAAATTCTCTCCTTTAAAAATCACTTGCAAAGATATATAAAATAATGTAATAATAGAATAACATGCATACCAATTTAAAGTATTTTAAAACTAAAAAGATTGAAAATGCGCACATACACAATAGAATGTGCATTATTGCAATATAGACAAAGCAAAATTGCAAACCGATTCCTTATGAATGGGTTTGCAACTTGTGCTTAATCGGAGTGCCAAAGATGGCCTTTGAGCATGCAAGAGATATACATCTGAGCATGCGAAAGATATACATCTGGGAGTGCCAGAGGTGGTCTTTGGGAGTGCCAGAGGTGGTTAAATGGCGAACGAAAGGGGAACAATGAGCTTCAAAGAGATATTGCGCCCCATGTTGAAGACACCCATTCGGCCGGTCACGTTGTTTATGTCTGCATACTTCAGTCGCGACAAGTGGTTCTGATATGCGCGGTCGAAGATATTGGCAACGGTAAGATATAGCGACGCTATCTTCTTGCTATGGTACTGGATATCAGTACCTGCGGTGAAGTTGAAGAGCGTGTAAGATGGCGTTGCCGTCTCGGTTTCGTTAGCCGCGAGGAAATGATTTTGCCTCAGGTTGCAATCCATCTCAAGTTCAACAAACGCGTTGTTGAAAAGGCGTGCGGAGTGTTGATGGTCAGAAGACGGGTGCTGGAAGTCATAATGAATGGTGGAGAGCCATCGCGGAGCGGGCGTAAATGGCAAGTAACGCTCGTCCTTTGGCTTGTCAAGAAGGCGGCTGTCCACATAACTGAACGTGTTTTCCCAATGCAGATGATGGAAGGGATGCAATATGGCTCGCGCCTCTCCGCCCAGCAATCGGGCTGTTCCCTGACGGTTCTGATATACAGGCATTCCCTCTATTTCGGTGCCGTCGCGTTGCAAGTAGATAAAGTTGCTGATGCGGTTGGCGAAGAGTGACAACTGCAACGAGAAGATGTCTGTCGAGAAATCGAGGCCGAGGTCTGCCTGCCAACTGAACTCTGGGCTTAGGTTGTGGTTGCCAATCTCATATCTGAGCGTACCTTCGTGCACTCCGTTGCTGCCCATCTCGCTCATGTTAGGGGCGCGGAAACCGCGAGCAATATTGAAACGGAGGTCGGTGTTTCGGCTCACGTTATACACCACTCCTATGCTTCCTGTAAGTCCGTTGAACGAGCGTGAGAACTGCTCGAAGCGCATCTCGCCCTCCTCCTCAAGCGCGTTACTATGCAGATGGCGCGTATCGTAGCGCAAACCGCCACTTATATGCAGTCTGTCGGCATACGACTTTGATGCTGTGGCGAACACTCCGAAGTCGAAAAGATTATACGACGGGATGAGATATTCCTCGCCTTTATTAAGCGAGCGCTGGTACATTCCGCCCACGCCGACGTTCATCGTCACGCCGCTGAACTCAGGAGTGACATAACGAATGTCGTAATTCAACGTATGAAGCATGAAGTCGAGTTCGCACTCATCAGCCTCCTCGAATTCCTGACGGCGGTTCTGCTGATATCCGATGATGGTTTTCAGTCTGCCCTCCCCTATGCGGAACTGATTGTCAATCACCGCCTTATAATGCTTCACTTGCTGGAAAGGAGCGAGCCGTCCGTAGTGTTTGCCGTTGTCCTCAGACAAGAGTTCGCCCGTCTCTTCGTCGCGCTCGCCCTCGATGATGCCTGGGGTGAGATGATAATAACCCAGTTTCAGGTGTGAATATCCCCATGCTCCGTTGAGTCCGAACATACCGGAGAGGGCACGTTCAGAGAACCTGCTGCCCGGCACACGGCCGTCGTAACGGTTCTTATAGTCGTGAGCCATCTTCTGACTCCAATGCCAGTCCCACACGAAGGCGTTCTTGTGGCCCGCCGTACTCAAGCTGTATGCCCAAAGACCGTTGTTCGTCTGGTATTCCGTCATTGCCTCCACATCCATCTCTCCTTCTGGAAGTAGCGGGGCATCTTTCATTATCAGCACTCCTGCAAGCGCGTCGGAGCCATACATCAGCGACGCAGGGCCCTTCATTATCTCTACAGAATGGACGCTGTTAGGGTCGATTTCTATTCCGTGCTCATCGCCCCATTGCTGCCCTTCCTGACGTATTCCGTCGTTCACAACGAGCACACGATTGTAGCCGAGACCGCGAATGACGGGCTTGGAGATGCCGCTTCCTGTGCTCACCTGAGACACTCCAGGCTGCTTGGCGATGGCGTCTATGATGTTTGTTGATGAATGTACGCTTAGCTGTTGCGCAGAAATCACCGACACAGGTGACGGCGAACGGCTGATATGTGTGTTGCCCGTGAGTCCCGTAACCACCACTTCATTAAGGTGGACGCAACTGTCTGGTTCTATAGCATGAGAACTAATAGGGGCTAAAAATAACAAAAATGCAATTCCTGAATACTTCATTTACCTTTCTATTGAAAATTGATTGCAAAGGTAATAAAAAGAGGTGAAACATCAACATGAGTTCTTAATTTTTTTACATTTACCTTTTTCTTGCATCACTTTTTCATTTCTTTGCGTATCATAAATGTCACTTGTGTTTGCCAATCTTATTTTTTATAGTATATTTGCAGAACTTTAGGCATTAAACTCTAAACCATAAACACTAAACAACAACCGATGAAACGAATAACATTCTTGATTTCTGCATTGCTGCTGGCAATAAACATCACGGCGCAAGACCACGTTTTGTGGTATGGAAGACCTGCAACCGACTGGCTCGAGGCGCTTCCCATAGGCAACTCTCACCTCGGTGCGATGGTCTATGGAGGCACCGTGAACGACGAGATACAACTTAACGAAGAGACATTTTGGTCGGGTTCGCCACACAACAACAATAGCAGCGAGTCGCTGGAATACCTGCCAGAGGTGAGAAAACTCATCTTTGAGGGGCACGAGGAAGAGGCTCATCAAATCATCGAGAAGCATTTCTTTAAAGGTCCGCACGGCATGCGCTACCTCACTCTGGGCAGTTTGAAGATTGACTTCGACCATATAGGGAACGACATCAGCAACTACCATCGCGAACTGAACATCGGTAATGCAGTCGCTACGACACGGTTCCGTTGTGACGAGACAACATATACGCGCACCGTTTTTGCCTCGCAGGCAGATAATGTCATCGTCGTGAGATTATCGGCAGAGGGGAAGAACAAACTCTGTTTTAACATCAGACACGAAGTTCCGTTTGAGGTTGAGCATAGCGTGAGCAACCATCAACTGACGGCAAAGATAAAGAACGTGGAGCATGAGGGTATTCCCGGAGGACTGAATGCCGAATGCCGCATCATAGTTTGTAGCGATAACGAGATTGTTGACGGCGAAAAGAGCATTAGCGTTGTTAATGCCGACAATGCCACTATATTCATCGTGGCGGCCACGAACTATGTGAACTACCACGACATCAGCGGCGATCCTCATAAGAAAAACGACACTTCTGTTGCCGCCTTCAACGGAAAGAAATATGAGCAAATGCTCGCCGAACATACCAAGAAGTATCGCGAGCAGTATGACCGCGTTTCACTTACTCTTCCAAAGAACCAAAACTCAGGACTCGAAACGGACAAACGCCTCGCCGCCTTTGCCGCCAACCAGCAATCCATCGACCTCGATATGGTTTCCTTGATGATGCAATACGGACGTTATCTGCTCATCTCATCATCGCAACCAGGCGGACAACCCGCCAATCTTCAGGGCGTTTGGAACGATAAACTCTTTGCTCCGTGGGACTCAAAATACACCATCAACATCAACGCCGAAATGAACTACTGGCCTGCTCTCGTGGGAAATATCGCCGAGACGCAGATGCCTTTCTTCGACATGATTCGTGACCTGAGCGAGACAGGAACGGTAACGGCACGTCAGATGTACGGCTGTCGCGGTTGGGTGGCGCATCACAACACCGACCTTTGGCGCATAGCAGGTCCTGTAGACGGCACAACATGGGGAATGTTCCCAACGGGAGGAGCATGGCTCACCACACATATCTGGCAGCATTACCTGTTCACCGGCGACCGCGATTTCCTCCGCAAGAACTATGATGTGATGAAAGGTGCTGCCGACTTCTTAATTGATTACATGCAGCCTCATCCTAAGTATGGATGGACAATGACCGTTCCCACGGTGTCGCCAGAGCATGGTCCGATGGGCAAGAGGACTACTGTGACAGCGGGTTCTACGATGGACAACCAGATTGTTTTTGACGTCCTGAGCAACACCTTGCGCGCAACTGAGGTGTTAGGAATAAAAGATAAAACATATAATAATAAGTTGAAAGAGACTCTCGGCAACTTGCCTCCGATGCAGATAGGACGTTATCAGCAATTGCAAGAGTGGATAATAGATGGCGATGACCCGAAAGACGAGCATCGACACATATCACATCTCTATGGACTTTACCCGTCCAACCAGATTTCACCATTCCGAAACCCCGAACTGTTCACCGCCGCCGCCAACACGCTAAAGCAACGTGGAGATATGGCTACGGGATGGAGCCTGGGATGGAAAATCAACTTCTGGGCACGAATGCTTGACGGCGACCACGCCTTTAAGATAATAAACAACATGCTGCACCTATTGCCCAATGATCGTTCTGCGAGACAATATCCTGACGGACGTACCTATCCTAACCTCTTTGATGCCCACCCGCCATTCCAGATTGACGGCAATTTCGGCTGCTCTGCGGGTATTTGTGAGATGCTGTTGCAGAGTCATGACGGTGCGGTACATCTGCTTCCTGCGCTGCCAAGCACATGGAATGAGGGAGAAGTGAAGGGACTTCGTGCTCGCGGAGGGTTCATCGCAGACATAAAATGGCAGAATGGCACGTTGCAAGAGGCTACCGTTAAATCGACCATCGGCGGCACTCTGCGCCTCCGTTCATACGTTCCGCTGAAGGGAAAAGGTCTGAAACCGGCCAAGGGCAACTGTCCTAACCCTCTCTATATGTCTGCCGACATTAAGCAGCCGCTGAAGTCTGAAGAACTGAAAGGCATCGACCTTCTTCCTCTCCGCAAAGTATATGAATACGACTTGAAGACGGAAGCGGGAAAAGAATATAAGGTTGTTAGTTTATAATAGCGTAAAATCCTACCCAACAATAATCTTCTCTATCTGCCACTCGGCAGCATAGGGAAGTTTTTTCTTTAGATGGTTGAGGATTCTTTGCAGCGACTCCTCTGGTGTTCGGTCAACATTGAACATCTCTTCGCCATACATCAGTTCGGGCGTTGTGTATCGCGCGACACCCCATCCATAGCGTTTCCCCTCGCGGTCGTAGTTATATTCAAAGTCGGCAACAACAAAGCGAAGCGACATCTGGAGTCGGGTGATTATCGTCTCGAAACCTCTGTTGCGCGCTTCCCCACCCTTTGGCCATAGCGAACGCGGCGTGTCACGTAGCGCTTCGCGTTCCATCGGAGAAAGCTTAGGCGCACGAGGACGCACGAAACCACACTCGCGCTTGATGTCTTTCGTTAGCATCGTCTGATGACTTACTACCGTATCAAACACCTCGCGCTCGGCATCATTATACGGAAAACGGTAGCATGAGCGCCTATAGTTAAGCAGGTCGGGCAACCATTCAAGCGACACAAAACCCGCCTTGCCGTTATATAGCTTGCCATAAGCAAGAGAGCCCATGCCGATAAGAGGACCTTTCCATTCCCACGGACCGTCTTGTTCGTCGGAAAACCATAGTTCACGAGGCGTGTGTTCTTCAATGGAAAGACCGTCAATACCACAATAGAAGAACGGCAGAAAGTCCGTCTCCAATGCCATCTGCTCTATGTCTTCTATGCGATGTATCATCTTTTCTCCCATATAGTTTTCCCTTTCGTTTGGCAAAGATATACATTTTATTTGATAGTAAGAGCTTTTTCCGAAAAAACTGTCAATGATTCACTTTGCAACCAGGTTGCATTTCTTTTGTCTTAACTTTGCACCCAGAAAAGGAAAAATAAGATAATCCACATATAAAATAAGGTAATTATGAAAAAGTCTTTTAAGATTGAGGTTGACTGCGCCAACTGCGCTAACCTCGTGGAAGAGGAAGTTAAGAATGTAAAGGGAGTGAAGAGTGTAAGCGTTGTATTCATGACACAGAAAATGAAAATCGAGTTCGACGACGATGCTGACCCTGAAGCCGTGATGAAAGAGGTCATAAAGGTGGCAAAGAAAGTGGAACCAGACTTTGAAGTCATAAGCTGACAAGCATACACGTCATGACCAAGAAACAAAGGACAATGCTCATACGCATCATCGTGGCAGCAGTACTCACAGCCATGCTGGCATTGCTGCCCGATATTACGGCTCTGCCACTTG
>JAEEGG010017447.1_pt1 | contig 14754 bp, 13 predicted proteins | sample 9134161 | NCBI WGS metagenome assembly JAEEGG01 (sample SAMN16246543, study PRJNA631951) | gut metagenome | biome: gut microbiome; feature: rumen; material: CR-attached | host: Bos | place: Iran: Karaj | collected 2018-10
GTGGCGCGGCGGCTCTGCACGGCGTGGCCGGCGGCATCGTAGACGGTTATCTCGGCCGGAAGGTCGGCCCCGTCAAGGGTCACCGTGACGCTCTCGCGCGCAGGGTTGGGCGTGAGGGCGAAGAGGGATGAGGGGGCGACGGGGGCGGAGATGCCCACTTGGGGGCAGACGGTGAGGGAGTCGCTCCAGGGACCCTGCTCGCCGTAGGCGCAGAGGGCACGCACGCGGAAGTGGTAGCAGCCGTTGGCGGGGAGGGCGAGGGTGGCGAAGGCGGTGTCGAGGGTGAGCACCGTGGCGTCGGCCCAGTCGGTGCCGTCGGCTATGTAGGCCAGCTCGTAGGAGCGGCGGGGGCTGTCGCCCTGCCAGGCCAGCGTGAGGTCGAAGCCCTCCAGGGCGGCCACCCACAGCGAGTCCACCTCGGGGCAGGGACCCCGCCGCGTGTCTAATGTCGGGTCATAGAAGAAGGTGAAGAAAGGGGCTCGGTCTGGGCAATTCATTGAGAAACCGTCGCCTGAGACCGTTTGTCCAGGTTCTTGTCTTCCACAGCGGAGGAGATATCCGTTGGGGTGGTGGTACAGTCCGCGGTCATCCCTCCCGCCCACTACCGGGGAGGATGTCTCAATCTCTCGGGTTCTTAAATTTATCTTACAAAGTTTCGAGGTCGGGCGAGTATACTCTGATATTACCGTCTGCCCGATGAGCATGCTGTCACGCACTGACAGGGAGCCAAAGCCCCTATGAAATGTATTGATAAAATCTTCAAAATCCAAGGGCACCGAATCGTAGTCGAAGAGGTCGTAATAGGTGTCGTACTCGCCCGTGTGGCGGTCGTACGCCAGGCATACCGAAACCCTCCCCCCTCTAGTGTCTCGCAGCGCAGGCACTATCGGCTGTAGGTGGCTGCTGTCGGCATAGAACCGATTGACTCCTGATACATTCGAGAAAACATTATTGAATACGTCCAACTGGATGCTGCTGTATACGCGGGAGGAGTCGTAGGCACACTCCATGAAGCTATATCTATCATCGTATATGAGGAGGAATGGCTTTGCTGTGTTCGTCTCCACATACACTTTCTGAACCCACAGCACGTTGCCGTCGCCGTCGTACTTAATGATGAAGGGACAGGTCTGCAACTCCCTGAAGCTCTCCACCTTCAGGCTGTGGACCGAGTCCAGGAAGAAATAGCAGGGGAAGGTAAACGGATTGATGGTATCATAATCATATGCCCCCTGCAGCCATCCGCATACATACATGTTGCCCTCCTCGTCCATGTTCACCGAGTTGAAATTCATATAGCTTGGGAAGTGGTGACCATCATAGTATGGCTGCCAGCCCACGACGGTGTCTATCAGCGGCCGCATGGCCACCAGGTTCCAGTTGCTGTCTATCTTCAGAAAGGACGCCGTCGGCCCCATGTGATTTCGGTCCTCGTAGCGGTCGCTGTAGTCCAGATAGTAGCGACGGTTGGTGTCGTTGTCCAGTTGGATATAGGGGGCGTGACCCGGCACCCACTCCAAAGTATGGGGAGCAGCAACATTGGCGAACAGACAGATGTTTTTGTCGGCATCGATGGCATATTTGGGCGTTACAGACCCCTGCATTGAGATACCACCGTAAGATAAATATCCATTATCCCATCCCGGATCTGCATTAGGGTCACCCGTGTACAATACCAAGAAGTGGGTGTCGGTGCGGTTGCCGTCCAGATCGAAGGTGGCAAAGACAGTAAAATACAGACTGCGAAACCAGGCCCCGCTCCAATTATAGAGGGTGTCGAACATCCAATACCAATCTATATTATGATTCCAATAGGACCCTTTATACGAACTTGTTATTGCGATGGTAATCCTGCCGTCTTTCAGCACCATGTTCAGTGGATGGTCTACTGGATTTCTACTCGAAAGGACAGATTTGCGCCACAGCAATGTACCCAAAGTGTCGAACTTGGCTAGGAAGCAGCCATAACCCTTATCGGCTTGTTGGAAACCCACGGTGTCGTCCATGGGGCAGATATATATGCTGCGGTCGAACTGGCCCCTCACCCCGTACCGGCCGAAGACATACACATTGCCCGCGCTGTCGAAAGCCGTGGAATGGATTATATCATAATGAGAGCCTGTTGAATACTCATTCCCTTTATAGTACACCCCCCAACGGAACTCAGGTGCTTGGGCTGCAAGGTGGTTTCCGCAAAGCACAAAAAAAGCTAAAAAAAGATATAATACTTTGTATTTCATTTTTTTGTTCGTATTCATGACATTCTTTATTAATAGCACAAAATTACAAATATTTTTGCTTAAAAAAGCCACGGGAGAACTTTTTCCAATAGGCCTCCCGCGGCTATGTTTAGAGCGTCAGCGTTTCTTGATGAATTGGGAGTTTATTGCCGAACGAAAGAGGTTCTTATTTTATCACCAGTTTACGGGTGGCGGTGGCTTGGGGGGTGGCGACGGTCACGAAGTATTGGCCGGCGGGGAGGGCGCCCAAGTCTAGGGCAGGCTGGGCGGCGGAGACCTGTCGGCGCAGCACTTCGCGTCCGGTCAGGTCTCGGACGATGGCCGTGGCCTGGCTGTCAATGAGGCCGCCAAGGGTGAGGATGCCGCGGCAGGGGTTGGGATAGGGCTTTAGCCATGAGTGTGCCTCGCCAGGGGCGATGGCCTCATCGCACCAGTCGGCAAAGACGGTGTTGGCCGAATGGTTGATGGCACGGGAGAATTCATTGCTACTGCCGCAGGGGGCATACACCGTGTCGCTCTTCCAGAATGGCTCGCCATAGGAAGAAGGCACTTCCGGACTGGCGAAACGCACTATTCTGCATCTGGCGGAATGGTGGCCTATCGTGTCGGGAGTTTGAAGGAATGTGACTCTGTCCAGACCGGATGTGACCAAGGCACTCATACCTATGCCCTTCAGATGGGAGTGGAAGGTTATGTCGCCGCTAAGCCGCGTTCCTGAGAAGGCCCACTCTCCAATCATCTCGATGCTGTCACCGAAGTGCATGTTGCGGAGAGAAGATGCATCGAACGCATGCCCCCCGACCTTGCGCAGGCTCGTGGCGTTCCCGACTGTCTTAAGCGTGCTGTAGAGGAAGGCATAGCTGCCTATCGTCCGCACCGAGGGAATGGATATGGTCTCCATTTGGGTGGTGTTGGCAAAGGCATAGTCGCCTATTGTGCGTAGCGTAGTGGGCAGTTCCACTTTGAGCGCCGAATTGTTGAATGCCATGTCCTCTATGTCTGTCAGCCCCTCGGGGAGTATGACCGTTGACCGTTCTGCGACCTTGTTGAAGGCACATTCGGCAATGACTTTCACCCCTGAGGGGACCCTCAGCACCGAGGGAATGCCCAGTGTCTGTATGAGGGTGTCGCCATCATGGCTTAGGAGCATGTTGTCCTGGAGCCTGTAGTGGCAGTTTGCAGGGTCAATGGTCAGTTGGAATCTGGCCGAGGCGCTATCTCGTAGCGCCCCATCGATATGGCTCACGGCGGCCGGGATGTGCAGTCGTTTGAGCCGGGCACCGAATGCCAAGGTGCCTATCGAGCATAGGCCCTCCGGCAGGTTGACCTGCCGCAAGCTGCGGTTTCCGTAAAAGGCCGATCCCGCTATGCGGAGCACGGTTGACGGCACCGTATAGGCGGTGTCTGCTATTCTGCCAGGATAGGCCAGCAGCAGGGTCGTGTCCTTGCTGCAGAGGGCTCCCGAGTCCACCACCACGTAATATCTGTTGGCGGGGTCTACAACGTAGCGGCCTATGCGGTCACCTGTAAAGGCATCTTCGGCTATGTATTCGACTTCCGGCGGTATGCGCATGGTGTCCATGACACAGGCTGCAAAGGCCGCCCACTCTATGCGCCGGACCGACCTGGGTAGGGTCACTTCCGTTGAGATTCCGGCAAAGGCCGTGCTGCCTATTTCCCTAATGGTCTCCGGTAGACTGATTGATGTGAACGTGCCGCAGCCGCTCTCGAAGGCCCCTTCTCCTATGCGGACTACCGCATATGTCTGCCCGTCTATGGTCACCGAGTCGGGCACCTCCACGACACTGGGATACTGAACGCACAAGTCCTGGTTGGCCACAACTTCCACCCCGTTTCGGCTTGGTAGGATGCGATAAAATAGGCGGTCTATCTGATAGGTCTCTATGTTACAATACTGCAACTGGGCTTTAGACACCAAGGAGCAGAGCAGCATGGCAAAGATAATGATTGTTTTTTTCATAAGCAGGTATGGAAAAATACAAATTGAGGTTTGCCCTTACAAGGCGTACAATGTAACTGATTGGATTACCCATATAGTTACCTTTGAGATAAATATATTAATGCCCTTTTAGTGCGATTATTAAGGTTGCCATAAAACACTAGACAGCTGACGACAGCGGTAGATAGCAATGCGATAAGTGCTAGGGTAATAGATTTATTTTTCATGATAAATTGTGTTTTTAGTTAGTTATATTAATTACTTTCCTATTAATGATGGCAATGAGCTGATTGGGGTCAACGATATGGAATATACTGATGGTTTGTTGCATTATATCTGCCACCAAAACATCGTTGTGTTCGATGGTTGTGTCCATAGGTAGCATGGGGTTGGATTTGGGGACAAGACTAATGCTGAAAGAGTTGTAATGGGAACCTGGTTCCTGGTATTCGCCGGGTAGGTCATCAATATCGAAGTCTCGACTCAGCAGGTGCCAGGCAGAGTCGGAGAAAGCCTGTAGAAGGGTGACGTCGACGAAAAGGGTGTCGTTCAGGGGGAAGTCCTTGACGAAGGTGGCCGTAATGCCGGGGCTATGGTCATAACGCTCATAGACAGGGCTGACCCGAGGGGGACGATGACCGCGGAACAGCAGGACAAGACCGACCACAAGGAGTAGGATAAGCACCTGTGCGACCACAAGGAGCCAGAAGGTTCTTTTGCTGAGGGGGCGGCTGAATGGTGACATGGTAGGAATATTATAGGTCCTGAGAAGGTGCGGAATAGATGAGGCGGTTGATTTGCTGGTGGAGTTGCTGCTCGGAGGGGCAGCTCTGGGTGCAGGTGGTGACAATCCGCGCAGAGGCGGGCTGAGGGATGACGGCCAGGGCTTTGCGGCCGCCCACCACCAGAAGGAAGAAGAGGGCAAGCAAGAAGGTTTGCTGCCGGAGGCATAGACGACGGCGATAGCGGCGGCAACGGCTGTCGAGGTCGGCTGTGTCGCGCTGAAGGAGCGAAAGAAGGAAGGTGCGGTCGGCCAAGGAGAGGGACGGGCCGTCAGGGGCAGAAGGGCGCGACAGAGGGGATGGCGAAGGGGATGTTTTGGGGGTTGGCATGATGTGTGATGTTTTGGGGGTTACTGCTGATTGGAATTGGAACGGGGATACTGGGCGTGGTAGCGCTGGCGGAGCTTGCTGATGACACGGTGACGAAGGGAGATGGCACTGCGCTGGTTGATGCTGAGAAGGTGGGCCATCTCGGCGGGCGGGCAGTCCTGGAGCATCAGCTCGAGGGCCTGCTGCTCGCGTGGGGTGAGGTCGCGGGCGAGGGAGCGGATAAGGTCGCGCTGCTGGCCGGCCAGGGCATCGGAATCGGCATCGGGGTCGACGGCGGAATGGAGGAGGGAGGGGGCGAGGAGCTGGCTGAAAGGGACAAGCTGGAGGGGATTCTGCCTGCGGGCCAGATGGGAGAAGAGGCTGCGGCAGCGCCAATAGACCCAAAAGGACTGCTGGAGGGGGGGGGCGGCGGGTTGGAGGGTGGCAAAATGGAGCCAGAGGTGGATGTAGCACTCCTGCATGAGGTCGGCACAGAGGTCGGGGTCGCCTTCGGAACGTCGGAGGCAGAGGCCCTTGATGAGGCCCGAATGACGAAGGATGAGGTCGTCGAATCGTTTGTAGTCGGTGTCGGACATGATTAGGCGTGCCAGGTTAAGAATTCTTTATTTTCTAATAGCCCTTTTTGAGGCAAAAAGTTGATGGCAGGGGGTGATATTTAACTTTATTTAACATCAGGGGGGTGGATGGGCGCAAGGGCATGGGCCAGGCCGCTGGCCGTGAAGGGCGCAGGGGAGGAAGGAGGGGAGGGACGGAGGGGAAGCTAGCCTGACCAACTGAATGGTTTTCATTCCATGGGTCTTTCAGAAGTCGGGCAAAGCGCTTGCATCGAAGTCTTCAACAAGGTCATGAAAGCAAAAAATAGGTGAACCGCACGCCACCCCCCCAAAAAAGTTGAGGAAATCCTCTGCCGCAGCATGGCCACAGCAACGAGGCGGAGATGAAGGCAGCGACGGGGGAAGGCGATTGTTTAGAAAAAATGGATGAAACGAATGAGTTTCGGCAGATGGTTGCAGCCGATGAGGCTGTTTAGAGCTGGTCTTTGAGGGCAAGGAGGAATTCTTTGGTTTGGGTGAGGGTTTGAACAAGCTGCATCTTCTCGTCGAGATGGGTATTGGTGCGGAGCTGGTCGCGAACACCGTCGAGGGTGTAGCCGCAGTCGCGCGTGAGGTGATAGATGCGTTTGAGCAGTTCGATGTCCTGGTCATTGTAGAAGCGGGTGCCTTTCTTATTCTTATAGGGCTTGATTTGGGGAAATTCGGTCTCCCAAAAGCGGAGCAAAGAGGGGTTGACCCCAAGCATTTGGGCAACTTCGCCAATGGAATAATAGAGTTTGTCGGTCATCGCTGATTGTTGTTTGTGGTTCTATATGGGGAAAAAACAATGCTTAAAGGTTGTGGGGAAGTCCGTTAGTAGGCGTAATAGCCATGGTTGGACTGGTAGGATTGCTGCTTGGTGTATTTGACGTCCTTGAGGCTGCTGGCCTTGATGTTGATTTGGAAGTTCCAACTCTTGTAGAAGCCAAAGGGGACCCAGTTGAAACGCATCTCCCAGCAATGGAGGTCGCGGTAGATGTCGATGGCGGTGTAGGACATGCCCTTGTTGACGAAGTCGTAGCCGGTGGAGACTGCCACCTTCCACTGGGGGGTGATGTTGATATTGCCCGAAAGGCTGAGGGTTTGGATGACGTTGTTGTTGAAATTGTACTGCGCAGCCACATAGGTGCTGACATAGCTGAAGGTGTAGCTGAGGGAGACGTTCCACGGCATGGAGAAATCGGCATAGGTGCCCATCAGAAGGGAAGGATTGTAGTTGTAGGGCGACTGCATGATGGGGGCCACAATTTGCTCGCCCTTGGGCTTGGAGCCGGTCTTGCCACCGGCATTGGAGTTGAAGGTGTTGTTGTTGAGGCTCCATGAGAACTGGGCGCTGACGGTGGAGTTGTTGCGTTGGAGAAGCTTATCCTGCACCTTCCAGACGAATTGGTCGTGCTTGCGTCCGGCACTATCGATATAGTAAGGACTGAAAGAACCCGAGTAGTTGAGCACCAGGTTCTTGAACAAGGTGGTGCGGCCAGAGATAGAGAAATCGGACCAGCGGAGAGAGTCCTTGGCAAGGTCGTAGCTGGCATTGAGGTTGAGGCTCTCGAGAAGGGTGACCTTCTTGGTGCCGGTGACAGTGTCCTTGCGGCTGACCACCTTCATCTCGAGGTTGTTGCCGATGCTGAAGTTGATGGCACCGGAACGGCCATCGGAGGGACCGCCATAGAGACTGCGCTCGAAGATGGAGTAGCGGGTGACATAGCCCGTGTTGTCGGTATAGGATTTCCACCAACCCAACCGCTCGTCGCCGAAATTGGGCCGGAAATTGAAGGAGACCGAGGGATTGATGACATGACGGATGGCCTTGACGGGACCGAACTTGAAATTGAACATGCCGTAGATGCGGGTGGTGAGGGAGGAAGAAAAGCTGATGTCGCGATTGGAACGGAAGCCACGCACGGTGTCGACCACCACGGAACCTGTTTCTTCATCCCAATTCTTGCGGATGGTGGACCAGTGCCAGCGCTCGTGGTAGGAGGCAGAGTTGGTCCAGTTGAAGAACTTGAGCACCTTGATGGAGAGGCTGAGAGGGACGGAGTGTTGGATGCCGTACTGCATCTTGTTGAGGGTGGTGAGCTTAAAGAGGTCGGAATCCTGGGCGCTGATATTATTCTCGGCAGAAAGGGCGTAGGAAAGGGAGAGGTTCTCATACCAGCGGAGGTCGCCAGAGACTTTCTTGCGGCGGAGGGGATAGAAGGTGGTGGAGCTGAGGGAGACGGAGGGGAGTTTGAGGTTCATGACACCTGTCTGGGCATTGTAGGACTCGTTGAGCGAGGCGGCAAGGCTGAAACTGCTGCCCAACGAAGCCGAATAGGAGACACTGGAGGTGGTGGTGCTGTTGAAATAGTCGTTGCTGTTGGTGGTATTCTTGCTGTAGTTGCGGCTTTGGAGGTTGACATTGGCGGAGAAACGGCTGCGGGGGTTGGCCTTGGCGTCTTGGTCGTGGCGCCACGCCACCTTGAAATCACTAAATTTAGAGAAGGTGGCACTGTCGCCAGGAATGCCTTGTTTGGTGATGCCGTAGCGGATGTCGAGATTACCTTTATATTTATACCTTACATAATAATTACTCTTGGCCTCAGCAGCCCAACTGAGGTTGGTGTAGAGCTCGCCGGTGAGGGCAAGGTCGACATAATCGTTGATGGCCCAGTAGTAGCCGCCGTCCTTGAGGTAGTAGCCGCGGTTGTCCATCCAGCCGTAGCTGGGCATGAGGATGCCGGAGGTGACCTCGTGCTTCATGGGGAAGAAGGCAAAGGGAATAATCAGCGGGGTGGGGACATCCTCGATGGTGACATAGGCGGGGCCGGTAAAGATTTTGTCGCCGGTAATCAGTTTGGAATGGCCAAAGTTGATGGCAAAATGGGGGTGGCTGTGGTTGCAGGTGGTATATTGGCCCCCATTGAGATACATAACAGAGTCGGTCACTTTCTTGACGCGGGAACCATGGAGAAAGCCATCGCCCTGCTTGGTGATGACACCCGTGATGATGCCCTTCTTGGTGACATAGTTAAAGGCAATAGAATCGGCCATGTACTCGGCATCGCTCTCTTTGAAGTAGGGGATGCCGACGGGTTTGCCGGCAGAGTCTAACACCGGGCAGGCGGTAAGCATCTGGGTGTTGAAGTCGACACGGATGTCGTCTGCCTTGAGTTCCATCGACTCATATTCAATCTGACCCTTGGAATAGAGCTGCGCTTTGCGCTTATTGATGTCGAAGGAGATGGAGTCGGAGGCTTTGTAATGGACGATGGTGGTGATGGCATCCTTGGAGAGCGGGATGAGCTTGAGGGAGTCGGGCACTGGGGCAGCAGAGGAGTCGGCAAACTTAGATAGCGTGTCGGCCAGGTCTTTTGCACCGGAAAAAAAATTAGCTGAGTCGGGCAGGTGGGAGGAAGAATCGGCAGAAACGCCCCCGAAAAGGGAGCGTGGAACCAATTTTTGCTTGGCAAAACGAGTGGAATCGATTTGAGCAAAAAGGGAATTTGTTAGTCCGAGGAGACAGACTAACAAACAGATGTTCAAAACTTTCCATATAATTGTTCTCACTTTCCGATTTTACTCGTATCTTTGCAATTTGAAATTGCAAAGATAGCAACTTTTTGCGCATTTTTGAAAATAAAAAATACACAATTGAAAATGAAACGCTTATTAGCCCTATTTATTGTGCTGGTTTGCATAAATAGTACCGTTTTCTGCCAGAAGAAAGCTGCCGGACAAGTAAAAACTATCGTCATTGATGCGGGTCATGGTGGCGACAAACCAGGAGCCATTGGCAAAAAAAGCAAAGAAAAAACGCTAACCCTACAGATGGCGCTGAAACTGGGCAAACTGATTGAGGAGAACTGTCCGGACGTGAAAATCATCTACACCCGCACCACCGACGTGGACGTGGCACTGGCCGAACGTGCCCGACTTGCCAACAAGGCCAAGGCCGACCTGTTCCTCTCGATACATTGCAACTCTTGGACCAACTCAACCCCCACGGGCGTGGAGACCTACGTCATGGGACTCTCGCAGAGCAAAGCCAATATGGAAGTGGCAAAGAAAGAAAATGCCGATATATTGCTGGAGAAAGACTACAAAGACAACAGCGACTACCAAGGCTTCGACCCCAACTCGCCAGAGAGCTATGTGATGTTTGCCATGTACCAGAATGCCTATCTGGACAAGAGCTTGGACTTTGCTGGAATGATTCAAGACCAGTATAAGGCTAACATCAAGACCATCAACCGCGGTGTGAAACAGGCCGAGATTTTCGTGCTGTACAAGACCGCCATGCCGGCCGTGCTGACGGAGGTGGGCTTCATCAGCAATCCCGAAGAGGAGCAATACATGATGTCCGACGAGGGCCAGGCCACCATTGTGGTGAGCATTTTCAAGGCTTTCCTCAACTATAAGAGTTCGGTTGAAGGGACGAAGGTGCCCACCGACCTCAAGATAGACCTGAAAGGCTATAAGGCCAAGGTGGACAAATATGCAGCAGCCACCAAGGAGACACCGAAGAGCAATATAGAAAAAGTGGCCTCGGAACAGCCGGAAACAAAAAGTGAGACGAAGGAAGAGCCTAAAGCAGAAAACAGCGTGGCGGAAATGCCTTCGACCATGATACCCTCCACAGCCAAGACCAATGTGGAGCCCCCACTGCCCATAGCCGAACCCACCGTGAAAGAGCCTGTGCATGCAGATGTTGCTGCCCCCGAATCGAAGCCCGCCACAGAGACGAAAACAGCTACCGCAGCCACCAAATCCTCGGGAGTGGAATATAGAGTGCAGTTCCTAAGTAGTAGCAAGGAGCTGAAAGAGGGGTCGCGCGAATTTAAGGGACTGAAGGACTACAGCTACTATCTGCAGAAAGGTGTCTACCGCTATACCACTGGCAGTTTCAAGAGTGCAAAAGAGGCCGTGAAACTGCAAAAAGAGGTGCGGGAGATGGGCTTTAAGGATGCCTTTATTGTGGCTTTCAACAATGGCGAACGCATCTCGCTGCAAGAAGCAAAAGAACTCCTAGAACAATAAAAGCACGGTTTTTGCGTTAGCAAGAAATAACTATTTTTACACGAATGATTGAAGTAAAGAACATAACTAAGATTTACGGCGACCAGAAGGCGGTTGACGATGTGAGTTTCAGCGTGAAAGAGGGCGAAGTGGTGGGGCTGCTGGGTCCCAATGGCGCCGGCAAATCGACCCTGATGAAGATATTGACCTGCTTCATCCCCCCAACAGAAGGCGAGGCCACCATCTGCGGTCACAGCATCTACGACGACCCGCTGGCTGTGCGCAGAGAGATTGGCTACCTGCCAGAACACAACCCCCTTTACTTGGAGATGTATGTGCGTGAGTTTCTGCAATTCTCGGCCGGTATCTACGGCCTCAAGAACTGTAAGGAACGCGTGGAAGAAATGATTAAACTGGTGGGACTGACCCCTGAGAGCAACAAACGTATCGGACAACTGTCGAAAGGCTATCGCCAACGCGTGGGACTGGCCCAAGCTCTTATCCACGACCCTAAGGTGTTGATTTTAGACGAGCCCACAACAGGATTGGACCCCAACCAGTTGGAGGAGATACGCAACGTTATTAAGGACGCTGGCAAGAAGAAAGTAGTACTGCTTTCAACCCACATCATGCAGGAGGTGGAGGCTATGTGCACACGCGCCATCATCATCAACCACGGCAAGCTGGTGAGTGACGACCACCTAGGGCACATCACCTCGCAACAGCTGACAGAGAAATTCCACCAGGTGACGGCATAAACAAAGAGAATGAATGGCTTCGGCCTCATAAATAATTACTTAATTTAAATGTGTTTGTACTATGGGTATTTTTGACAAATTGAATTTGAAATCCATTATTGGTAACTTGGATCCCAACCTGCTGAACACCATTATCTCAAAACTGGGAGACATCAACTTCGCTCCCATTGTGAAGAATCTGGAAGGCAAGGCCTCAGGCGACCCGAAAATCTCCTCGTTGGTGAACATGCTGAAAAACCTCTCGGCAGCCAAACCGCAAACGGCCGACCAGCTGCTGAACATCACCAAGAAGTTTGATGCCAAGGATATCACCGACGCCCTCAACAAGGTGGAGAGAGACGACATTCCCGGCATACAGGCCCTCAGTACCGCATTGAAAACATTCATCAAATAATATGATCCGTAAAGAATTAATTGACCTTATTTATACCCGGCGCTCATTTCTGTGTGTGGGTTTGGATGTCGACAAGAAGAAAATGCCCGAGCATCTGCGCGATGCCGAGGACGGCGTTTTCCAATTCAACAAAGCTATCATCGATGCCACTATCGACTACTGCGTGGCCTACAAACCTAACTTGGCTTTCTATGAAGCCATGGGCATTGAAGGGCTGGTGCAACTGAAGAAAACGATGGACTACCTGCACCAGCTGGGCAAACCCGCCTTCACCATCGCCGATGCCAAACGCGGCGACATAGGCAACACCTCGCAGCAGTATGCCAAGGCTTTCCTCGACCCTGAGGGCGACTTTAACTTCGACGCACTGACCATCGCTCCCTATATGGGTGCTGACTCGGTGCAGCCCTTTACGGTATACGACGGCAAATGGGTGATTTTGCTGGCCTTGACAAGCAACAAAGGAGCTTTCGACTTCCAATTCCTGCCCGTTGATGGGGAGAAGAAACTCTTTGAGCAGGTACTTGAAACCTCGCAGCAATGGGGCAATGCAGAGAACATGATGTATGTGGTGGGGGCCACCAAAGCCGACATGCTGACCCAAGTGCGTGCCATTGTCCCCAACAGTTTCCTGCTGGTACCTGGTGTGGGTGCCCAAGGGGGCAGCTTGGAGGAAGTGTGCAAATATGGCCTAACAAAAGAGTGCGGACTGTTGGTCAATTCATCGCGCGGCATCATCTACGCCTCCAATGGTCACGACTTTGCCGAACGTGCCGCCGAAGAGGCTCAGAAACTACAGAAACAGATGGCAGCCGTGTTAGGCTAACGATTATACCTCCCCGACAAATGGATATCAACCAAGATAGATACCGATATAATCTAAGATCGCTGCGCATACTGCTGATTTTCAGCTTTATCATCACTGGTTCCCAATTCATTTGGGAGATGATGGGCATAGCAGGGCTCTTCCCCAAGATTAGTGCTTTCTATGCCAGCCAGCCATCGGAATTTAGCGATGTGTTCAACATCAAGATGGAGCAAGAAATGGCCATACCTCAATGGTACAATTTGTTGCGTGCTTTGTTGGACGTCACCTCCATCGTTGGTTTGGTGCTGATGTGGAAACTGCGCAAAAACGGCTTTCATGCCTATACGCTCTCTAAGCTGCTGCTAATGTTGTTGCCGCTGATGTTCTTGGACCGCTCCTATATGGGCATTGGCGACATCATGATTGCCGTGATTTTCATTGCCTACTATTTCTTCCTACTGAAGAACCTGGGTGCCTTCAGCGGCGAAAGCAACTCCCCTGACACGACCCCATCCGAGAACAATGAAGATAATAGTTAATGGTGAGTAGTTGTAGCTATCACAAACTCAACACTATTAACTATTAAGGGGGCTCTTATTATTTGCCCATACGGGCACCCTCTTTTTATTTAGTAACGACTAAAAAATACGGTAAAACGAAAACGGCTCCGTTGCGGCAGATTTGCAATCTGACGCAAAATACTATAAGGATTTTCAATCCGTAAAGCAATAATTCTCGCAGAAAACGCAGAAAGTTTGAGCAAGCTAAAGCTTGGGAAAACTCTCGCAGAAATCGTAGATTTTACTATCAACTTTCAACTACTCTAAACTTTCAACTTTCAATAACCAATAAACAATAAACATTAACACCAATAAACAATAAACGATAAACATTCAATTATAGAACATCGAAAAACACGAAAAAACACGAATGTGCAAGCTAAAGCTTGTTTTTTATTAACACGAATTACCATTAATTAACCATTAATGGCTGGCGCGGACTTTTATTTCTCGCAGAAAACGCAGAGTTTACTTTCAACTTTCAACTACTCTAAACTATCAACTCTAAACTATCAACTAACAACTTTCAATAACCAATAACCTATAACCAATAACCATTAGTATCAATAACCATTCAACCCCGAATTCGCCTTTAGGCGCAAAACATCATGCTGCTAAAGCAGAAGAAAGTAAATTACCATAAATGCGGAGTAAATTTCAAGATTTCGGGAACACACACTTCGTCGAAAAACCACCGTTTCTTCGTTCATCCTTCGTTCGGAGGCTGTCGTTTGTTCGTCGGCGAGCGAACAAACAGTGACCTTACCGACGAGCAACAGGTCCACACGCTATCCCTTCGTTGCCACTCGACAAGTTTCTTCAGTTCCTCGTCGTCGTGCTTGCGAAATTGGTGACAGATGGCCTCTACAAGATTGGACAATTGGCCCTTGATACCGCCTGTTTCGCTGTCGAGGATGGCCATTTGGCCCCAAAGTTCTATCTAATGAGGTCGAGATGTTGAAATTTAAAAACACACACCGGGACCCCAAGTAGGGTAAAATACATCGTAATAAGGAGAAAAAACATAGTTTCTGAGGCCTGTGAGGGGATAATTTGAATGCATTCTGTCCCTTTGCCGAGGGTCGGCATATTGGGAGCGGTCTTATTGTTAATATCGTATTTCATTGTGTTTTTGCTTTTTAGAAGAGAATTGAAACATAAATATTAACATTATCTTCCAATAGACAGTTTGGACAATTCGTTTTTTGGGTATTCCAACTTCTCTAATTATCTATATAATTAATTATATATTAATTAGTTATATATAATATAAAGGGGATTTGGTATGCCATTTTTTAATTGGAAGAACTGTCTATTGGAAGAACGGG
>JAEEGG010017449.1_pt1 | contig 14753 bp, 12 predicted proteins | sample 9134161 | NCBI WGS metagenome assembly JAEEGG01 (sample SAMN16246543, study PRJNA631951) | gut metagenome | biome: gut microbiome; feature: rumen; material: CR-attached | host: Bos | place: Iran: Karaj | collected 2018-10
AAAGAAGCCGAGCCGGGGAAAATTCTTTTAGAGGAAGGAATGAGATGGTCAGTTAAAAATGAAAATGAACCGGGAAATAGATATTTGTTTTTCTCGTCTCTGGTAGAAAGGTACCCTATTTATTATAAAATTCCAGAGAACACAAAATCAATTAAGATACGATATCATATCCGCTACCCAAATAGAACTTACTCTGATAGCTATGAAAAGACATTTAACTTGGAATGGAACCTTCCCGACAAAGATTATTCTCTCATGATACACGTTATTTTATTTGTATACAAAAACGGTAAATACATAGGTAAAAACGATTTAGGAGAAGTAAGTATTTCAATTACTGATACTCCGGATGATTTCTATGTATTTCTAGAAAGCATTTATCAAAGTTTACCGGATGAACAAAGAATAGAATTGACGGACAGCTATAATGAAATGATGGCAACAATGAAGGAGAAAACAAAATACAAACGAAATGAATGGCTCCTGTTTAATAACGGTTTGTTTGAAAATTTTTTCTCAATACAAATATACTGAAGTACCATGGGAATATATTCACTTGCCTTGCATCTGCAGTTTCCTTGTCGTTTAGTTCCTGATCAGCCATTTCCAGATTGGAATTACTTCGATTTTTACGCCATCAACAGTTAATTCGTTTTCTTCTTCGTATGTTATGATGACGAATCGTTTCGCTTCTTTTACAGATTTTGCGGCTTCAGCAAGGGCTTTTGACTCTCTGTCATCGGAAATGTTCGTGACGGAATACGCAACCTGGATAACTTCTCCTGTGTCTTCCACAAAAAAATCAACGTCAAAATTCTTACCTTTAAGGTAATAGACACTGTTTTTATGTTTGTTCCACAGATTAATTGCGACAAGATTCTCCAGCAAGCGGGGTTCTCCGTTGTTCAGGAAAAGATTCAAAAGCCCGTTGTCATTGAAGTAGTATTTGGGAGTCGTTTCTTTTTCAACAAACTTGGAATAATAGTTCCTTATGGCGAAAACCAGGAAAGACTGCTGGGCGTATCCGATATAGTCGATAACGACATCTTTGCTTATGTTTACGCCAATACTTTTAAGTATGTTGTGCAATTTTGAGTACGAAACTTCATCTTTAACCGATTCGCCAATTTTCTTAATCAGCAGGCGAAGTCCGTTCGTGTTCCGTATTCCGTTTCTGGCTGCTATGTCTCCCAGCAAAATTTTCTGATATATGCTTGAGACATATTCCCTTTTATCGATATACGTCAGATTTTCAGGAAACCCACCAAAATGTAAATATTCTTCCATTGCTCTTTTGATTTTTCCGCTTTCTTTTGTCGCAAGAAGGGCTTTTTCCGAGAAATCAAGGTTGTTTGCGGTAAGAAACTCTCTGAAATTATAGGGAGTTACATATTTTGTAAGATATCGTCCGCCAAGACGGCTTTCTATTTCGCGGGAAAGCATATTTGAATTACTGCCGGTAATAAACGTATGTTCTTTTGAGTCTGCCATGCGGCGGGCAAATTTTTCCCAGCCTTCTATATTCTGAACTTCGTCCAAAAAGAACCATCCTTTTTTGTCCGACATTTCGGCTTGTACCGAAAGAATGTCGTTGAAATCCGTTATAGAAAACTCGGAAAGTCGTTCATCCTCAAAGTTTATATATATAATCTGATTCCAGTCCGTTCCGTTTTTTATTAGATCCTGAACGATTTTGTACAAAAGCGTGGATTTGCCGGCTCTTCGAAGTCCTACGACAACATAGTTAGCGTTCAAGTCAAAATCGTACTCGCGCTCAACGATTTTGCATGATTCAATTATTTTATGCTGATCATAAATTACTGATTTTAAAACTTCATGATTCATAAGATATTCCTTTAACGTTTCCAGTGGCTTCGTGTCGATTATACTCGACAAATATCAGTGTGTTTTGTCGAGTATAATATGTCATAATTGCTTTATATTGTCGAGTATATTCGACAATATAGAAATCGTCAACAAAAACACGACACCGGTTAGCGGGTGGAGCCGCGCCGGAAGGCGGCCACCGCAAGCGAGCGCACGGAGTAAGCGAGTGCGGAGGCTGGAGGTGGTGCGGAGCACCGTACCGGAACGGCGGAACACGCGACCGCCCGAATTTCGGGCGGGAACCGCCAAATTTGCCCAATTTTGTGAATTACCTACTAAACATTTTGTAGATTTTCCTTATTTTAAACAAAAATCACGAAAAAAATTACGAATTTGTTGTTTTTTTTAAGATTATGGAATAAAATTATAGATGCGGGCAAAACTGTAGAGAGATTAATCAAAATGAACGCGATAATACCTTTTACAAAAGAACTTATAGAAACTTTGCTTTCTGTGAATGTCTCTGTAATAGAGAACACGGAAGAGTCGGCTACGGCTTTTTTCTCTAAGCTTACACCACCAATGGCCGGAATGTCTTACAACGGTGCTGATATACTGGTATATCTTAACAAGCTTTCTGAAAAAATCGTATACGATATTGAAGACCACTACTTCTTAAAATGGGCAGCTATACGGCTTCCTGAATCGGAAGATTACAAAAATCCTGCTTTTATTGTGATAGGACCATATTTTACGCAACAGATGCCGGACAACCTTACGCAAAAAGCGCTGCTCCGCAACAATCTTCAAGCGGCTTATGCCTCTCCGCTCAAAATGTACTATCATTCCATTCCGATATGCTCAAGCACGAAGATTATCACCGTAGCAAGAAGCTGTATAAACAACTACTACGGCATAACTGGCGAGCCTGAATGCCGGACAGTATATCCGTTCGGAACAGAAAAAAAGGTTGAATCCGCCGATTACTTCATTGAAGAAGAGCATATCTACATGGCACAGACGGAACGCCGCTACTCGCTCGAAACAAGGATGCAGGCGGACGTTACGCAGGGAAACAGCGTCGGTGCGCTTCAAACCTGGTGCATCCTCCGCGTAGAGCTGGAAAACAACAAACGGTATATGGCTTCGCTCCGTAACGCGAAAAATCTGTGCATCATACATAACACGATTCTGCGCAAAGCCGTCGAGAAGGCTTATGTCCATCCGCTGTACATAGACAGTCTTTCTAACCAGATAATCAACATGATAGAGAACAAGAACAGCGTGGAAGAGCTCCGCAAGCTTCAGGAAGACTGCATCGTGGAGTACTGCAAGCTCGTAACGCAGCATTCTCTTATAAAATACACGCCGATGGTGCGCCAGGCTCTGAACTACATCAACACGCACCTTAGTTCGGACATCCATCTGCCGGAAATCGCTTCGGCGATAAATGTAAGCCCGAACTATCTTTCTGCCGTGTTCAACCGCGAAACGAAGTTCTCAATTTCGACATACATCAATCAGCGGCGCATTGAAAAAGCGTTCGAGCTTTTGGAAACGAGCAACGCGAGCATTGAAGATATCGCGACATTCGTAGGATTCAGCGACATGAACTACTTTACGCGCGTGTTCAAGGGCATAAAAGGCATGACGCCGAGCGAGTTCCGAAAACACAGCAAAGTGTAAAAGCAAAGTTTAGTCGAAAATCCGCACGGAATGTGCGGATTTTTTTGTTTAGGGGCGCAACGCGGGGTGCGAGCAAGAGAGTCGTGTTAAAAAGCTGCGAAATTGGGGCTGCGGACAGTGTTGCGGAGTGCGAACGCGAGTGAGTCAAATACCTTATACTCCGCACTCTCTGGCCGACAGAACCAATGTAGCATAAGTCCGCAGATAAATTATTCTTTGGTACGGAAATTCATGTTCTGTATGTATTTTTCTGCGAAGACTGCGCTGTCCGCGAGCTGCAAGACCACTGTATTTGCCGCAATTTCAGTGGCTTTGGGCAAGGCGGCGGGCTTAGAACGCAATATAAGTTCCGCGCCACGAAGGGCCGCGTTACCGGCATAAACGGTTTTTTTTGCAAGTTGAGCGGGAAGCAGACCTGTCTTTTTTACAGCACCTATGTCGAGCGCATTGCCAAAATTACCGCAAATAAAGCATTTTTTTATGTCTGCTGCGTCTAGTCCGACAGACTGCAACAGCGTTTCTACAGCAGCAGCCGTCGCGCCCTTCGCGAGCTGGAGCTGCCGGACATCCTGCTGGGTAAGTTGTGTTCTGCGGTTGTTTCCGCCGGAATTATGCACTGCCGAGGCACATGTATCACCGGGAAGTTCGCTGGAAGTGTCGCCCTCGCCGATATATCCTGTTTCGTCCATAATGCCTTCATCAAGCATACGCGAAAGTTCAGAAACAAGCGCAGAACCCTTCATGTCCACGCTAAGGCCGCCGCCTTCAAATGCGGGGCCTGCCGCCGCGGAGCAAGCCGTACGCTTTCCGTCCGCATCAACAAGCATTATTTCCGTATTCGTGCCTATATCTATGATAATATACGGCTTGTCGCCAGCTTCGCCCGAAACACCTAAATCGCATTCGACGGCGAGTGAAGCGCACACTATATCCGCACCAAGAAACGCGCCTATGCACGGCGGCAGAACGACTTCTTTTGCAAGAGCCGCGAGCGCAGAAGCGGCAGGCCCCGCGTCCCCAAAAAGAGAAACAGGCGTAAAAGGAGCTTTTTCAAAACCAGCAACGGAAAGCCCGCTCAAAAAGTGAAGCATCACCGTGTTTCCAGTAAACACGGCGCGGTCCGCTACGACACTTGCGCTGTCGGCCCCGTAACCCGAATCGCCGCATTTCGGAGCATGTTCCGCACACACTTTGCGAATCATCGAATCAAATTCTTCTTTCAGCTGCGCGACAAGCTTTTTTTGCAGAACTTCGACACCATTGTAATGAGCGTACAAAATGCGAGAAACAACGTCCGCGCCGTACAAATAAAGGCTATTACGAAAAGTTTTTTTTGCTAAAGCCACATCTTCATGATTGCCGCCCGAATCAAGATTCCACAACGAAACCTCGATATTCGTCGTTCCTATATCAACCGCAAAACCGTACCGCATTTTTCAGCCTACAAAACAAGCGGCTCTTACCGGAAATCCGGGTATGACTCAAGAAAATCAGGAGAAAGGAATTCGCTTACCGTCTGCCGCGTATGAAGCGTTTCCTTCGCGCATGCAAGACCGTACTGAATACATCGTTTAACAGGCTGTCCGGTGACATATCCGAACAAATATCCCGATGCGAACGCATCGCCCGCACCAACAGTATCTTCAATATAAGATGGATTATACGGCTTTTCGTTCCAAACCTCGCCATCTTTGTAAACCATTACGCCCCTGTCGCCAAAAGTGATTATAAAATGGCGGAATCCCAAAGAAGCAATTTTCGCCGCACAAGCCGGGTCCGGGAAAGCTTCTTCCCCCAGAATTTCTGCCGCCTCGAACTCGTTGCAGCCGAACAAATCCACGCGTTTTGCATAAGGTAGGCTTTTCCGCGCTATATCTGGAGCCGTTGCGTTCTGGAACACAAAAATCGGCTTATCATCAACATACTTGTAAAACCTTGAAAGCGTTTCCTCTAGCGGATTAGAATCCATGCACAAAACATCGGCTTTTCCCGCATCCAAAAACGCCTTAACAGCGTCATCAAAAACAATTTCCTGAAGAATCCGCATACTGTAAACACAGCGCGCAGCCTGCCCTGATGATGCCATAACCGAAAAAAGAGCCGTCTTGTTTTCGCTGCTTGTCTTTAAAAGCTCCGTCGAGATTTTATCTTTTTCAAGTCCATTCCGCAAAAAATCGCCGAAAAGATCTTTTCCGACCACAGAGCAGATAGCCGACGAAAACCCAAGATGCTTAAGATTTATCGCCATGCCGCGCCCTACTCCGCCCGGAACGAGCTCTATGCTGCCATCCCGATACGCGCCTGGAACAAGTTCCTCGCCACAGAATGCCTTAATATCGACCGATACGTTGCCAACGCTTAAAACGGAATGATTCTGCACGCCCATACAGTTTTCCTTAGAACGGCGCTCTGATATAGAAAGTTACGATATTATCCGCGGCATTGTTGCCTCTTGGCATTCTGCGCCACGCAACACCGAGTGACGGAGAAAACGATTTTATAAGATTCTTGAACTCATATTCAAGCAAAAAGCGGAATCCGTTTCCCCACGAAGAAGAGGTTGTTGGCGCTGCACTAACAAAATCCGTGCGCCTGCCCGTCACGTATTCTATTCCAAGATTAAGACCGCCCAAACCCGTATACACTCTTGCTCCACTTGCAATGCCGTAATCGAAGAAAAGGTTGAAATCCTCGAACATGAGCATATCCAGGTTAACGATGGCGTTTACGGTAATTCCGATATAATCAGTGAACATCACCCGTATGCCCGCCTCGCCGGAAAGAACTATATTCTTGTTTCCACGAGCCTTAATCGTATCGAACTGCGTGTTAAAATCGGGATCTCCATAAAAAACACCAGAAGAACCGAATGCCCACGTAAAATCAAATTCAGATTCGGCAGCCACTGCCATAATGCACATAAGCGCACAAAAAATACATACAAACCGTTTCATATAGTTTTATTCTATCACATTATCTTGCCTTTTCCATTAGTTTGTCGCTATATTTAAAAAGAATTCTTGATTTTTATGATGAATTTAATATTTTGCCGATACATCGGAAAAATTAAGGAGATTTTTATGAGGCTATATACAAGACAACATCTTTTTATAACGATACTGATTACGATTGCCGCAGTTGCTGCAATTACAGGCATAATCACATATAAGCTTACGAATGCAAAAGTTTCTGCAGGCGGCGAAAACGGAGCCGTCGCGGCAACTTCAATCGATAAGCAGATTGCCCAGAATGAGTCAGCTACTAACGCCGATGAAGAAACGGAAGTTTTCATTTCATCACTTCAGCAGAATACGAAAGAACCTGTTATACAGACCGCGAACGCCACATCCGGATATACGCAGGACGAGCTTCAGAATATCAGCGTGTACGAAAAATGCAACGAGGCTGTCGTAAACATAAGCACACAGGTTATGGCGTATGACTGGTTCTTCAATGCCGTTCCGCAGGATTCCGGTTCCGGTTCAGGCTCCATAATCGATGCCCGTGGCTACATCGTGACAAACCTTCACGTCATTGAAAATGCCTACAAAATATACATTTCGCTTTCTGACGGCTCCCAGTACGAAGGAACCGTCGTCGGCACTGACTCCGCATCCGATATAGCCGTATTGAAGTTCGACCCGCCCGCCGGCATGGAACTTTCTACAATTCCATTCGGCAGTTCAGACAGCCTTAAAGTCGGGCAGAAAGTACTTGCTATAGGAAACCCGTTCGGCTTTGAGCGCACGCTCACAACCGGTATCGTTTCTGGGCTTGGACGACCTATTAAGAACGAGGACGGCACAATAATCCGCAATATGATTCAGACTGACTCTGCCATAAACCCGGGTAATTCCGGCGGGCCGCTTCTTGACACGCAGGGACGCATGATCGGCATTAACACGATGATTTACTCCACTTCCGGAAGTTCCGCGGGCATTGGTTTTGCCGTCTCCGTTGACACAGCAAAGCGCGTTGTGGCAGACCTTATTCAGTACGGAAAAGTGCACCGCGGAACAATCAACGGAAAGCTTATACAGCTTACGTCACAAATAGCAAAGTATGCCGGACTTTCTGTTTCATCGGGACTGCTTGTTTCCGAACTTGATGCGTCGAGCAACGCCGAAAAAGCGGGATTAAAGGCAGGAACACAGGCCGTTCAGTACGGGAACCGCTATAACTACACGACGATTTACCTTGGCGGCGATGTCATAGTCGCGGTGGACGGCACATCCATAACGTCTTTCGCAGATTACTATTCGCTTTTGGAAAGCAAACGCCCCGGCGACAAAGTTGTGCTTACAGTGCAGCGCGGCAAAAATCAGGAAAATATAACTGTTACTCTTGACGATTAATCCTGTAATGCTCTAAATCCGCGTGGTGGTAATAAATTGCCATCAACAGGCTGCTCAAGCACCAACCTACGGGATAGCCAAGAACTATCCACAATACAGACGTAGTAACTCTTGATATTATGAAAAGATAAATCTGACGCACGACAATAAAGCTTCCCATCATTATTGCAACAGGAATCTTCGTGTTTCCCGCGCCCTGAAGCGAGCCCGAAAGCGTTGAATTAACGCTCAGCACAAGATAGAACGGCATCATGTACCGCACGAACATTGTTCCAAAACGAAGCACATCCGCGTCCTGATTAAAGCAGGCGACAAGTTTTTCCGCGAAAATCAGCGTAACGGCAATCAGGAAAAACGACACCGCCCAGTTCATAAACAGCGCCGTCCGCGTTCCCTTTTTGGTGCGCTCAACGTTGCCCGCGCCAAGGTTTTGCCCGGCAAAAGTCGTTATCGCAAGATCAATGCTTTGCGAAGGCAGAATACAGATTTTGTCGATTTTGCCGTAGCTCGACCACCCGGCCATCGCCGCAGAGCCGAACGCGTTTATGTATGACTGAACGAACACGTTCGAAAACGATACAATCATCATGCGAAGTCCGCTCGGAAACCCGATTTTCACGATATTCCGCAGCATAAAACGGTCGAGCTTCAGTTTTTTGAAGCTAAGCCTGTACATCTCTTTTTCGCGCACCAAAACAAAAAGAACAAGCAGCGCGGAAAGCCCTTGCGAAATTATAGTTGCCCAAGCAGCTCCGGCAACGCCCATCTTAAAGACGGCAACAAAAAGCAAATCTAGCACGATGTTCACGACAGACGAAAAAAGCAGGAAGAAGAGCGGACGGCGCGAATCCCCTACAGCGCGTAGGATGCCAGAACCCATGTTATAAAAGAGCATACCGGACACACCGGCAAAATAAATCTGCAAATAGACGCGGGCTTCATCGTACACGTCCGCGGGAATGGCGAGCAGTTTAAGGAAAAGCGGCAGAGCGAAAAGCGAGCTCACCGTACACAAGACGCTAAGAACGAACGTAAAAACAATCGTCGTATGAACGGCGCGGCTCACGTTTTTCTCGTCTTTCGCCCCGAAATACTGTGAAATGACGACACCGGCACCGGTCGCCATTCCCAGGAAAAAGCCAATAAAAGTGAAAATTACAGAATCAACAGAACCGACTGCCGCAAGTGCTTCCTTGCCAACGAAGTTTCCAACAACGATGCTGTCCACAGTGTTGTAAAGCTGCTGAAAGATATTTCCGCAAAAAAGCGGCAGCGCGAAACTAATAATGTTTCCCGCAATCGAACCTTTTGTCATATCTACGCTTTTTTTTAAATGATGTCTTGAAAATCGGAACATAAAAACTATTATAGCCATTCTTATTTTAAAGGCAATGGACGTGTTATAGCCCGGAACTAAAGAAGCCCGCGCTCGTCGCCTTGTTGCACCTCCCTGGGACTTTCGCCAGACGCGACACACCCGCGCACTTGTGGACCTCGCGCACAGCCTGAAAAAAACACGTCCGCGCGTTTTCATTGAAAACTCAAAATTTCTGAGTTACAATAGTAACATGGAGTGTAAAATGAAAAGATTTCTCTTAATAATGCTTATCGCAATCTTTGCCAGCCTCGTTTTCGCAGGCGGAAAAAAAGACAGCGCAACATCTTCAGACAGGGCGATGTACCTTTCAAACCAGGGCTATATCACACCTGCGAACGAAATAGAAATTGATGCGTATCTTTCGCAGGTCGATTACGACTATCCGCTGCCAGAAAACGCAGCCGTTAATTTTATTCTTGATGCGGAGCAAAAAGGCGAGCTTGCTTACCTTCAGCTTGGCATGAAAGCCCAGAAAACAGCTTTCAAAGACTTGCCAAAGTTCAACCTTGCTTTCGTAATCGACTGCAGCGGCTCAATGTCATCCGCGAACAAAATGGACTGGGTAAAAGACTCCTTCGAAATCTTCATTGAAAACGTCCGCTCCACGGATTACGTTTCTTTGATTGCGTTCAGTAACGATGCGGCAGTTTATTTCCCTGCCACACAGATGAAGACATACATTGAAAAGCAGCAGTTCAAGAACAAAGTCCAGTCAATGAGAGCAAGCGGCGGAACAAACATTTACGCGGGACTTGCAACAGGATATCAGGAAGTTATCGCGAACTACGACCCGGCCTACAACAACCGCGTAATCCTTCTTACCGACGGCGAGCATAACGACAGCCGGAAAACGACGGAAGATATCGTAAACCTTGCAAAACAGTACAACAAGCTTGATATAAACGTTTCCTGCATCGCGCTCGGAACTTCTGCTGACGTTAACCTTATGACAGACGTTGCGGAAGAAGGCGGCGGAAGTTCCAGATTTATTTCGAACCACGAGAAAATGGTAGAAACTTTCAGCACGGAACTTGACCGCCTGCTCGTTCCGGCCGCGCGCGACATGAAAATGAACCTTAAGTTTGCAGACGGAGTAACGCTCCTTGAAACTTGGGGATATAAGAACGTCATCGACGGACAGAGCGTTTCCTACGAGCTTGATACAATCCACAACGGCGATTATGAGACAATCGTAACGGAGCTGCTGCTTTCAGACGGGTTCGACAAATCAAAGCCGATAGCATGGTTCTCGTACAGCTACAAGACGATGGAAAACGCGGAAAAAACTGGTTCCGCAATTCCGGTTTATCTTGTCAAAAAGAGCGCGGATCAGGATGCGACAATCACCGGAGAAAGAATAATGCAGTCCGAAGCATACATCCGTTATGCACGCCTGCTCATCGACATTGCCAGAAGGTCAGACAACATAGCCGACCTACAACGCCAATACAACGACTCAATCCGTAACAACGGTACGAATGCCACAGTTTACGCGAACGGCGAGCCGGTACTTCCTGTTCTTGGCAACGTTGATACATCGAACACAATAATGGATGAAATACTTTATCAGCTGAACACTTGCATCAAGCTGATAGATGATATGCACGCCGATTTGATGCGGATTGACGAGGCGATTCCAGGCAGTCAGTTCAGCAAGGATTTCCAGATTCTTGATAACTACAAGGCAACGTTCGAGCGGAACCTTGCAAACTGCACCGATTTCAGGAACAGACAGAACTCGCCGCAGGATTAATTTTTTATATTGAGGGCGCTCCCGACGGCAGCTAACGCGCCGCCGGGCCGGGCTACTACAGGTTACGCTATCGCTCCAGCCTCCTCGGCTGAAACAAGTTCAGCCTGCGGTGGCCGCTTCGCGCCTTTCGTATCCCTCGCGCGACGTTCGGACACATCCCTGTGCGCACATTCCCAAAACTTATTTCCGATTTTTTTAGTTGACATAGACTAACTTATCTGATAGTATCTCCAGCCATAGGTGGTTCTTTTTAGAACTACGTGTAAAATATGGCTTGTATTTTTCAGAACACGACAGTCACAGATTCTCTCATTGCCTACGGGCTGACCCGGCAGGAAGCCGTCATTTATGAGACGCTTCTTAAACACGGCGAGATGACAGGCTACGAAGTCGCAAAAGAAACCGGCATTTCCCGCTCAAATGCGTATGCGTCGCTCGCGGGGCTTGCGGACAAAGGAGCCGCCTACCTTATAAAAGGAGAATCCGCGAAATACACGCCTGTTCCTGTCGCGCAGTTCGTGACAAACACGCTCGCAAGCCTCTCGGAAAAAGGCGAGTTTCTTAAAGCACACGCCCCGGTTCGGCAGGACACTTCCGACGGCTACATCACAGTGCAGGGAGCTTTGAACATACGGAACAAAATCCGGCAAATGCTCGCCGAAACGCAGCACAGGCTTTATGTGATGGCGCCGTCAGACATCGTGGCACAGTTCAGCGACGAGCTTGTTGAGCATCTGACCGACGGAAAAAAAGTCGTCGTACTGATGGACGGGCTTTCGCCAGATTTGACGGAAAAACTTTGGAAAGCAGCGGAATCGGACGATTCGGCGGTCTACATGACTGATGCCGAACCGGGTCAGATACGCCTTATAACAGATTCCGCGTACGTGCTCACCGGCGAGCTGACTGGTTCTGAAAGCGACACCTGCCTTTATTCGGGGCAGAAAAACTTAGTTTCGGTAATGAAAGAAGCGTTGAAGAACAAAATCACGCTTTTGAAAAAATAGGGGTAGCGCTGGTAGCCCGACGGTTGGATAACATCCGTGTTATCCAACCTAACCGGGTTTTGCAACGCAAAACCCGCCAGTTTTCGTACACATCCTGTGTACAGCTTGGCGGAAGTACCCCAAATGGAGGACACAACATTATGAAAATCGGTATTTTAGGTTACGGAAATCTTGGACGTGGCGTTGAGTGCGCCATCAAACAGAACCCAGACTGCACACTTGCGGCAGTTTTTACGCGGCGCGACCCTGCATCCGTTAAGATTCTTACGAGCGGAGTTCCTGTTTACAGTGTAAACGATATTGAAAAACACAAAAGCGAAGTCGATGTACTTATTATCTGCGGTGGAAGCGCGACAGACCTTCCAAAACAGACTCCAGAATACGCAAAATATTTTAACGTAATAGACAGCTTCGACACGCACGCAAAGATTCCGGAGCATTTTGCAAACGTTGACGCTGCTGCAAAAGCGGCCGGAAACACGGCTCTTATCAGCTGCGGTTGGGATCCCGGAATGTTCAGCCTGAATAGACTTTATACGAACTGCATCCTGCCGGAAGGAAACGACTACACGTTCTGGGGAAAAGGCGTAAGTCAGGGTCACAGTGATGCTATCCGCCGCATCAAGGGCGTTAAGGACGGCAAGCAGTACACTATCCCGGTTCAGGAAGCACTCGATGCAGTACGCGCGGGCAAAAATCCGGAGCTTACGACACGCCAGAAGCACACACGCGAATGTTTCGTTGTAGCTGAAGACGGAGCGACAGACGCAGATAAAGCCAGAATAGAAAAAGAAATAAAAGAGATGCCGAACTATTTTGCGGATTACGACACGACCGTTCATTTTATCAGCGAGGAAGAGCTGAAAAAGAATCATTCAGAGATTCCTCACGGTGGTTTTGTTTTCCGCACAGGAAAGACAGGCTGGAACAAAGAGTACAACAACGTCATCGAGTACAGTCTTAAGCTCGACTCGAACCCGGCATTCACATCGAGCGTTCTGATTGCATACGCGCGCGCGGTTTTCCGCATGAAGAACGAGGGACAGACAGGATGCAAGACGGTTTTCGATGTGCCACCGGCGTACTTAAGTCCGCTCAGCGGCGAAGAAATCCGGGCACATTTGTTATAAGGAACAAACATGGAATCATACATCACACAATCGAACTTTTTTGAAGGAAACGCGCCGGAAACGGTTGCCCAAACATACGGCACACCGCTCTACGTCTACAACGAGCGGATTCTTCGCGAGCGGATGCACGAAGTCGCCTGCGTCATAACAAAGTATCCGTATACGGCGAACTACTCCGTAAAGGCGAACACGAATATCCACATACTCAAGCTAGCTCTTGAAGAAGGGCTTAATTGCGACGCGATGAGCCCCGGCGAAGTTACGCTTCTTATGAAAGCCGGATTCCCGAAAGAGCGGATTTTCTTTGTTCCGAACAACGTTTCGGAAGATGAACTTGCTTTTGCGATTGAGCAGGGAATTATGACAAGCCTTGACAGCCTTGCGCAGCTTGAGCTTTACGGTGAAACTCACCGCCGCCTGAGCGACGCGGGAAAAGCCGCCGCCGGTTCAGAAAGGTGCGCTGTCCGCATAAACCCCGGCGTGGGAGCCGGACACTGCGACAAAGTTGTTACAGCCGGGAAAAAAACAAAGTTCGGCATTCAGGAAGCCGATATCCCAGCGATTTTCGATATTGCATCGCGCTTTGGGCTTGTTATCGCCGGCATAAACCAGCATATAGGCTCGCTTTTCATGGACCCGCAGCCTTATCTTGATGCGGTGACGAACCTTCTTCGCATTGCGATGCAGTTCAAAAAACTGGAATTTATCGACTTTGGCGGCGGCTACGGCATTCCGTACCACAAGCTTGAAGACGAAAAGCCCTTCCCTATGGAAGACTTTAAGCGGCGGCTCGAACCGATTCTTGACGATTTTGTTGCAAAATACGGCTATGCGCCGCTTTTCAAGAGCGAGCCTGGCCGATTCTGCGTCGCGGAAGGAAGCGTTATATTGGGCAGGGTTCACGCGGTTAAGCAGAACTCCGGCGTTACATATTGCGGCACTGATGTCGGCATGAACGTGCTTGTGCGTCCTTCAATGTACGACAGCTGGCATGATGTTGAAGTTTTGCGCGGCGGCGTACCGTGCAGTAGGGCTGCAGGCTTAACGGAACAGACCGTGACAGGCAACATCTGCGAGTCTGGCGACATTCTTGCAAAAGCAAGGATGCTTCCGGCCATGCAGCGCGGAGACTTGGCTTGCGTGCTCGACACAGGCGCATACGGATACAGTATGTGCAGCCCGTACAATAGCCGCCCGCGTCCGGCGGAAGTGCTTATCCGTAAAGACGGAAGCGTGCAGGTTATACGCCGCCGCGAAACCCTCGACGACATCCTCGCGTTAATGTAGTGCGAAAGGAATGGCAAGGTTGGCGCAAATTAACGCGTTTAAGATTTTCGCCAGAACAGCACAATTGGCGAAAATCTGGCCAACCTATCAATGTAGCTGTTCGCGTTTTTTCTTAAATGCTTCTAAGCCTGTCTTGCCTTCCGGGGTGACAGGCTTTATCCATTTTCCGGAATACATGTGAACTTGCATGAGCACGTATCGAATCGGCTCGTCAACGTAGCACATGGCGAACACGAGCAGGAACGGCGCGTGAAAAACGTTGTTCGCAACGAGCAGGCAAGGCAGCACCATCGCGAACATAAACACAATCTCCAGAATCGTGCCATAAGC
>JAEEGG010017450.1_pt1 | contig 14752 bp, 15 predicted proteins | sample 9134161 | NCBI WGS metagenome assembly JAEEGG01 (sample SAMN16246543, study PRJNA631951) | gut metagenome | biome: gut microbiome; feature: rumen; material: CR-attached | host: Bos | place: Iran: Karaj | collected 2018-10
ATAAAAGTAAAAAGTTAAAAAGGGAAAAAAGTAAAATGAATGAAAATATAGATAAGAATCAAGAGTTGCTTGAAGAGGAGTCTTCCATCGATTTTGGTAAAATCTTCAAAGATTTGCTAAAGCACAAGACTTTATATTACAAGGTTTTGCCTTTAGCCTTTGTACTCGCAGCCATTTATGCATTGAGCCTGCCCAACTATTATAACTGTACCGTCAAGTTGAGTCCAGAACTATCTGGTTCTGGCAGCAAATCTGGTTTAGCAAGTTTGGCAAGTAGTTTCGGCGTGAATTTGGGGTCAGCAATGGGCAACAGTACAGAGGCTCTGTTCCCGACGCTCTATCCCGACCTGATGAACTCTGTGGACTTTAAGACCAGTCTGTTTCAGGTGAAAGTGGAGCGTGAGAAAGATAAACAGGAGTTTACCTATTATGACTATTTGGATAAAGAGCAGAAGCGACCTTGGTGGTCAGCGGCCATGAAAGCTTTCATCTCTATGTTCTCTTCTGAGAAACCAGAGCAGGTGTCAACGATTGATCCCTTTATGCTGACGAAGGAACAGACGGAGATTATGAAGGCCATCAACAAGAATGTGGTCTGCGATGTTGACAAGAAGACTATGGTGATTACAATCAACGTGACCGACCAGGATCCTTTGATCTGTGCGACGATGGCTGACTCTGTGAAGACCCGTCTGCAAAAGTTTATCACGGACTATAGGACGTCTAAGGCTCGTGTTGACTTGGAGTACAACCAGAAACTTTATGTGGAGGCGAAGGCTCGCTACGAGGAGGCTCGAAACCGTTATGCAGCGTTTTCTGACTCTCATCGCGATGTGAGTTCGCAGTCAGCCCAGACGAAACAGGATGATCTGCAGAATGAGATGCAGATGCAACAGAGTATCTATCAGCAGGTTGTTGCGCAGTTACAGCAGGCTGAGATGAAAGTGCAGCAGGAAACACCGGCGTTTACTACGCTCCAGAGTGCCACTGTGCCGGTGCTGAAGGCGGGGCCAAAAAGAGCACAAATGTGTTTGATATTTCTATTCTTGGCGTTCTTAGGAACGACAGGATGGATTCTATATAAAGAAGATGACTTGAAACCTCTCCTTGGCCTCTCATAATGAGAGGCTTTATTGTTCTTTTCTCGCTCACTCCGAGAAAATGAACCAAAAGAGGGGTGCTACCCCCAAGGCCCCCTACATAGGGGGATGCAACCGCTCCTCCTGTCGCTCTTTCATTAAGGTAAGCTCAGACCATCAAAGGTCTGGTTTGATTGATTTAAATATCAAAATTGTATGAAGAATATTGTAATAGCTGCAGGTTATGCAACCAGACTTGGTGAACTCACCAAGAACTTCCCTAAACCTCTACTCAAGATCGGGGAGAATACGATTCTGGGGAGAATGCTGGATGACATCGATAAGATTGATGACGTCGATGAGCATATAATCATTACCAACCACAGATTTGCACAGATATTCACGGATTGGGCAAAAGGTCACACAAATACCACAGATAAGAGATGGACAAAGCCCATCAGAATTGTGGATGACGGGACGGAGACGAATGAGACGAGATTGGGGGCTGTGTGTGATTTGCTGTTCGCTATGGAGAAACTGGGTATTGATGATGATATGCTGGTAGTGGCGGCGGATAATTTGCTGTTCTTTAGTTTTGCTGAATTTGTAGAGTTCGCTCGGGAGAAAGGGACATCGTGTATCATGTGTCATGAGCAGCCATCGATTGAGAAACTGCAGAGAACGGGAGTGGTAGAGCTGGATGAGAACCATCGGGTGCTGGGCATGGAAGAGAAGCCGCAGGTGCCGAAGAGCCATTGGGCGGTGCCACCGTTCTATATCTATTTAAAGAAGGATTTGGAGTTGGTAAGGCATTCGGTAGAGAATGGGTGTGGGAAGGATGCGCCGGGGAATTTGGCGCACTATATGGTGGAACATACTACCATGCATGCGTGGCCAATGAGTGCAGGAAGGTTTGACATAGGATCTATCGATACCTATGAAGAGGCCAAACGGAGGTTTGGATAAAAATCTCCTTTTCTCTGGCGCCTTTAGTTTTGCAGTCGGAAACCTAGAGGACTAGATTTCTTAATTTATCTTAATGCTCGTGAGATAGAAATTTAATTAGGAATGACCTATTCATAGTTTTATACCTGCATTAGATGAAATAGAACTAGTTCAATCTCTGAGTCGTATCATGCGATTTGGTCGTAATTAGGAGTCCTCTTTAGTTTCCATCTTTTGTAAAAGCAAGACTAAAAGATATGAGAAAAGAAGAGTTTGAATGTGTAGGTGTTGACGTGTCGAAGAGTACGCTTGACGTAGCGCTGTTTCGTGGGGAGGTTGACTGGAAAGAAGGACATGTCAAGGTAAGTAACAACGAATCTGGTTACAAGGAATTGAAGAAGTGGCTCCGTTTGAAGAATGCAGGAAAGAAACGTCTGCGTATCTGTATGGAATCCACTGGACTTTATACTCATGATTTCCGTTCCTGGCTTGAAAAAGAGAACATCGTCTACTATGTTGTGGATCCGAAGTTGATGCACCACTTTGCACCTCCACAAAGCATTAAGGGTATCAGGCAGACAAAGAATGATAAGGCCGATGCTTTCCGTATCGCCATATACTGTTCTCTTTTTCATGAGAGCATGACACCCTCAAAGCTTCCGTCTGCTGCCTATTTCAAGCTGAAGCGACTCCTTGCAGAACGAAGACAGTATGTGAAACAATCAGTACTATACAGACAACAACTGAGTGACATATCCTTATATGATTCCGTCAATTCCCGCACACGCAAAAAGAATGAAGTAGCAAGCCTCAAAAAGAACATCAGACAGACGGATGCGGAGATGAAAGACATCATAGATACTGACCCGGCAATCAAGAGGAACTATGAACTGTTGATTAGTATAGTGGGCGTCGGCATTGTCGTTGCCGTTACCGCTATCGTATTGACAGAAAACTTTACCGCCTTTACCAACCCAAGGAAGTATGCCAGCTATATTGCCATAGCCCCATTCCCCCATGAGTCTGGGACAAGTGTCAGAGGGGCAACAAGGGTTTCCAAACAGGGATTTAGACAGGCCAAGGCTGATTTGTCTATAAGCGTTCTGTCCGCCATGTCTCACGATCCAGAACTCAAAGAATACTTTCTGCGCAAGAAAGCTGAGGGGAAACATGCAGGCACGATTCTTAATGCCATTAAATTCAAAATCGTACTGAGAATGTTTGCTGTTGTAAAGCGTGGAACTCCCTACGTAAACACAAAGGGATACAAGGGATAGGATAAGAGGCGGTGAACCAATCTCTGGCGTGGAATAGAACCATTCTCTGCTTTAGTACTGCCTCTTTTCTGTCTTTTCAATGATTTGCTGTACCTTTGCACCCGATTGTGCGATAAAAGGTAAAGCCGGGAGGGGACAGTGAACCATTATTGGCTTAGATAAAGCTCTTTCTGCGATTTGGTCTTCCCTTCCTTCAGACGCTGGCACGGCAATTTAGAAATATAGGTCGCTCCACGTGAGGGAGTCCTTTTAAAGGATGCTGCCTTAAAACCAGTCATCTTCGGCTTGTACCTCGCTTAAACGCGCTGCAAAGTTATGAAAAAAGAATGGTTTGTAGGCATTGATGTCTCAAAAAAGTGGCTCGACGTGGCCATTTTCGTTGAAAACAGTGACTTGAAGGGGTTTATTCATACCCAGGTGAACAACGACAAGCAGGGCTACCGTGAGCTGCTCAGATGGCTCAAAGTGCACGATGTGGATGCTTTCACATGCACGTATGGGATGGAGCACACAGGCTTCTATTCAGATGGTCTGCAGCACTTCCTTGACAAGAAAGGCTACAAGTACACGATGCTGGAGCCTGCAGTCATCAGGCACTATCCCATCCAGCCTCGTGAGAAAAACGACCGTCTAGATGCTGCTAAGATTGCTGACTACCTTTTTCGTTTCAAAGACACCATCAAGATGGGCCGTGTGCCAGACAATACGATGGAGGAGCTACGCAACCTGCACAGGGAACGCAAGTTCTATGTCGAGGACAGGGTCTGCTACATGAACCGCAAGCAGGTCGTAGGCAAAGAAGAGGCGAAACGTCTGGACAAGATGATTACAATGCTTGACAAGCAAATTGACTCCATCGAAGAGAAAATACGAGAGATCATCCGGAATGACGAGTCGCTCATGGAGAACTATCTCTATCTTACCTCCATTACAGGTATCGCCTTCGTCAATGCCGTTAACGCCATTGTTATTACTCAGAACTTTACCGCATTTAAGACCGCAAGAGACTATGCTTCGTACCTTGGCGTTGCTCCTCACACGAAGACATCAGGCACTACTGTGAGGTGGAAGCCAAAGCCACGCAAGCACTGCGATCTGACAGCGAAAGCTGACATATCACAGGCAGCCAAGATTGCTGTCGTACACGATGTCGAACTCAAACAGTTTTACGAAAGGAAATGCAATGGTAAGGAAGATGCGGACACCATCCGTAAAGCTATGAACGCTGTAAAGTTTAAGCTCGTCTTGAGAATGTTTGCTGTTGTCAAGCAGAAACACTCATACAGACAGTTTACTACGATATAACGCTTTTAAATACTGCCGCCAGTGAACTATGGCAGACGTGTGCCGATCTGCCCCGAGAGTCTGGAGGTGAGTATATGCGGTTGCTCCAGGTAGAAATCTAGTAAAGAGCCAGTAAAGGTGATAGATGAACCGCGAACCGAAAGTAACGAAAACGAGATCTTCCGTTACAGCCTAAACTGTGGATTTATCCTCAAAAAACAAAAAAATAATGCTCTTTAAAATTAATTAACAGGCATTCTCTTGGTTTTTACTTAGAAATCAGAGAAAAGAAGGAAAAGAGACAGTCGCCCCACCAAGCCTCCCCGAAGGGGGAGGATGTAACTGACTCCGGCGGAAGCCGACCTGCGTCAGGGTTTTGGTAAAAATCACAAAGCTCTCGCCCTACGGGTGATTTTTGAGTGTTTTATAAGGCTGCGCAATGATAAGATTAAAATGACAAAAAGATATGGAGAAAATTGAGATGAATGGAAAGAGGATACTGGTAACGGGTAGTGCTGGGTTCATTGGATCGAATCTGGTGCTTCGGTTGTGTAAGGAGATGCAGGAGGGTGTTGTGGTAGGTTTGGATAATATGAACGACTACTATGACCCGACGCTGAAAGAGTATAGGCTGAGTGAGATTGAAAAGGCCATGCCTGCGGGCATTGAGTATAAATTTGTGAAGGGTTCGATTGCTGACAAGGAACTGGTGGACAAACTGTTTGCGGAGTACAAGTTTGATGTGGTAGTGAATTTGGCTGCTCAGGCGGGTGTTCGCTATAGCATCGAGAATCCCGATGCGTATATCCAGAGCAATATGATAGGGTTCTATAACATTCTGGAGGCGTGCAGGCATAATCCGGTGGAGCATCTGGTGTATGCTTCTTCGAGTTCAGTGTATGGTGGCAATAAGAAAGTTCCGTTCTCGACGGATGATAGGGTGGATAATCCTGTTAGCCTGTATGCGGCTACGAAGAAGAGCAATGAGCTGTTTGCGCATTGCTATTCGAAGCTGTATAATATCCCCACCACGGGATTGAGATTCTTTACGGTGTATGGCCCTGCTGGTAGGCCGGATATGGCTTATTTTGGATTCACGAATAAGTTGCTTCGTGGCGAGACTATTCAGATTTTTAATTATGGTAACTGTCTCAGGGATTTTACGTATGTTGATGACATCGTGGAGGGTGTGTATCGTGTGATGCAGAAAGCGCCGGAGAAGAAGAACGGTGAGGACGGATTGCCCATCCCGCCGTATGCGGTGTATAATATAGGTGGCGGTCAACCAGAGAATCTTCTGGATTTCGTGAATATCCTGCAAGAAGAACTGGTTCGTGCCGGTGTCCTCCCCCCAGACTTCGACTTCGAGGCCCACAAAAAGCTGGTTGCGATGCAGCCAGGTGATGTTCCCACCACCTATGCCGATGCCACAGCCCTTGAACGTGACTTCGGATTTACACCCAAGATAACGTTGAGGGAAGGATTAAGAAAGTTTGCGGAGTGGTACAAACAACAATATTATGGGTAACCATTCATTAATATAAGGTTTTCTGGCAAGCCGCTCATAGAACGGTTGGTATAAGACGAAGATTATATGGAAAATAAAGAAAAATGGGAATTGCTATTCCAAGATAAAAGATTCCGAGAGAAATCATCGACTACACCTTCTGATGGCAGAACGCCATTTGAAAGTGACTATGGACGATTGATATCCAGTGCACCTATCAGACGGCTGCAAGATAAGACACAAGTGTTTCCTCTAGAGTCGAATGACTATATAAGAACGCGATTGACACATTCATTAGAGGTGTCATATATCGGAGGTTCTATTGGGCAAAGTATAGAGAAATGGTTGATAGACAAGGGAGATATGAAGGAGGGTCAAAGGGGCTATCTAAGTTCGCTACTGAGAACGGCAGGTTTGGTGCATGACCTCGGCAATCCTCCTTTCGGGCATTTCGGAGAAGAGGCTATTAAAGATTTCTTCTGCCATTATTTCGAGAATAGCAACCACGGACTAAGAGACATCGAGATAGCGGACCTGAAGAACTTTGATGGCAATGTGCAGACCTTTAGAATACTGTCCAGACTTTATTTCTTTGGTGATGAGTTTAGCTACAATTTGACATACACGACTTTGAGTTCGGTGGTGAAGTATCCATCAAATTCAATGGAGGGGAATAAGTCACCCTATACTGAGATAGCCAAGAAGAAGTTTGGTTATTTTGTGACAGAAACCGACAAGTATAAGGCCATTAACGATTTTCTACAGTTAGACCATCGCAGAAGCCCTGTGGTCTATTTAATGGAAGCTGCGGATGATATAGCCTACACGGCGGCAGACATTGAGGATGGTATCAAACTTGGTATAATCAGTGTGGATGACATATATCAGGTGTTTGAGAAAAACCTGACGACCCACAAAGAGGTGGTGATGAAATTCCTGGATGGACTGAAAGAGCAATTCAAAGATGAACCAAAGAACAGGGAGTCTGTGATGGTACAAAAGTTCAGAATAAAGACACAGCAACTTATGATAGAGGCAGTAATAGACACCTTCAAGGAGAAGTACGACCTAATTATGAACGGAAAACTGGAAGATGAAATCATCATGGTCTCTGCGGCAAAGGACATCAGAAAAGCATATAAGAAACTGACGGGACTCATATTTAACAGCAAAACCATATTGAAGAAAGAATTGGCGGGCTGGGAGGCCATCAAGGGGCTTTTGGAGATATTTGTTTCAGCAGCAGAGAGCCCTAACTTCAAGTCGGAGGGCAACTGTTATGAGTCGCGCCTTTACAATATCATTTCTTTGAATTACCGCACTATCTATGAGCGGTATCCTGCCTATGATAATAATGCGTACAACAGGCTGAGACTAATAGTGGACTTCATTTCTGGTATGACAGACAGACATGCAATCACGCTATTCCAAGAATTGAAGGGTATCAAATTGTAGTAATGAGAGATACCAATAAGCTCATTCATGAGGAATTGCAAATGAAGTTCAGACGGTTGCTGGATGAAGAATGGAGTTTACGTAATATTCTTTATCAGTTACTCGCTGAAGGAACTGCATATTTGATTGGCGGGTATGTCAGAGATGTTTTTGAAGATGTAAAAAGTAGAGACCTTGATATCGTAGTAGATATTAAGAAGGAACGACTAAGGGAGATAGTAGATGGTGATTCGTGTATCAAGGAATTTAACAGGTTCGGAGGTGTAAAGTTGAAACTGCCCCATATCGATGTTGATATATGGAGTTTTGACAGTAACTGGGCCTTTAAGAACAAACTTGTGAGGCTGAATGAGAACGAAAAACTGAATAGTCTGGCCAAAGGATGCTTTTACAATTATGATGCCTTAGTTGTAAATATTTCAAAATTCACTTATAACACAAAATATTACGAATCATTTGTTGAAAGGGGGGAATTAGACATCTTACAGAAACGGTCAGTTTATAAAAATATGAATCCCACTTTGGAGGCGAATATCCTTAGGGCTATTCTTGTCAAAAAGAAGTATGGAGTGGTATTTACTAATCATCTTAAGGAGTATATATACCAGAAGATGCTGTCGCTGAATGATTTGTATGGTAATGCGGTTGACAGACTATTGACTGTCAGAGCGAAATACCCTAAGTATGTATCGGTAAGCGAGCAGGATGTTGTCAGCACTTATGAGGAATTGAAACGAGATATGTATCAGCCGCTTTTTGGGTAGCGATACGTCGTTAAACTATATATGAGCAGCATAGCATTATATCAAGAGGAATCGTATAAGTCTTCCATCAGAATTAAGTAATTTTGTGTCTGATGTAATTGAAAAGCATGTCATGTCTGCAAGTATAACCAAGGATGTCTCTATCTATTTCTACGATCTGAAACAGAAAATACTGAAGGGCAGTTTGTCTAATGATAGTTATTTGGTTCCTTCAGTCATAATAAAAGCTGTAATCGAGGCTTATAATGATGGTGAATATAAACTAGTAATTAATATATGTGATAAAGTACTAAATGACCAGCATAATCTATATACTGAAGTAAGTCGGGAATTGACATATTGGCTCTGTCTTTCATTGTGCAGATTGGTAAAAGATGATGAACGTAATAAAGAAAGATTTTGGGAACTTATTAAAGTAATAGGTGGGGCAGACAAAGCATTTCTCAAAGGCTTTTTCTTTAGATACGACGAACAATATCCAAAGGCTGAGAGTTGTTTTATGGACGCTCTTAAGATGTCTCCAAATATGGATAGGGCTAAACGGGAACTCGTAACTGTGCTGTTGGCTCAAGGTAAATATAGCGATGCTTTGGATTTGGCCAAGGAAAACTACGAGCGCAGTAAAGAGAATTCATATCATATTTATGCATATTTCAGGTGCTTGGTCAGGAAGAACGGTTTGAAGCATGATGAAATTGAAATACTTGACAACCTTATGAATGATGTTCAAGAAAACTATTCTGATAAAAAGGATGAACTTTTGGCATCGATGAAGATAGAATATGCATATTATGTAGAGAGACAATCTCCGACTTATATGCTGGACATGATTAAACAAAGTAAAAAGGACTTTCCAAAATCTGTTCATGTTGAGAGGGTTATCAAGGAGTATAAACGTAGACAAGGCTTTTGACTTTGATAAAAGAAGGAATACCTTAGACCTTAAACTTGTGTATATTATGTTGTTTTCTAATGCGTTATATTATCCGACTATAGACATTAAAAATGACAGGTGGCTAAAGTCTGCCGTCTTGTTCTGGGATTCTATTGAGACGATCGTCCCTCAGTCAATGATGGAGCAGCCATACGAGAATAGTACGGTAAGGGTATTGCATGAGAGAAATATAATCAAACCGCATTTTGTCAATTCCTTTAGCGATGATGTTATCGGTTTGGAAGATGACGTGCAAAGGTTTATATGCTCAAGAGAGGGTAAGCGGTTACTTTGTGATAGATGGTTTTATGTTTCAAAGGCTCAGCATAGAAAGGGTGTGCTTAGTGACCATCAGAGAGCAAGGGAGGCATTCTTAGATGAGTGGAGGGGAAGAAATAAAGAGAAATACGGAGACTTCTTCATTCATATTGAGAAACTACCTCAATTCTTGCAAGAAGAGTTGCGTGATTATGTCAACGAGGATGGCTTTGTTGCTACCACACCTGAATTCTTGGGATTCTATATGACTCTTTTAGCGAATAATATATGTAGACGTCATAACCTATCATTATTGACAGACAAGGTGACGGCCAATGATTTGTCTAATAAAATCATAAAAGATAAGACGGGTGTAGAAGTTCCAGTTAATTCGGATCCTCAAAACCTTCAATGCCTATTGTATCGCATTGTCATTGATTGTTTTCTTGTTGATCCTACAACAACTATTGAGAAAATCGTTAGATTTAAAGAAAAATACAGGGACGAACTGTGCCGCTTTAGACAAGAAGTTTCAAGGCTTACAACTGTAGATCTAAATCTAACGACAATCGAGTCTGTTACAAAACAAGTTCGTGAAATCTATGAGAATAATGTGATACCATCTATTAATGATTTAAAGAAGGCTCTTGATGGCAGTTGTATAAAATGGGTTCTAAATAATGTGACTAGTTATATGGTTTCGGGTATTGCTCCGGCAAGTCTAAAGATGTTAGGAATGCCTTTGTCGTACTCTATTCCTGTAAGTGCAGGCTTGGCTATTGGATTAACAAGGTTTATGTCAGGGCAAGCAAGAAAGGAGATTTTGAGGAATTCTCCATATACATATTTAGTCAGGGTAAATCGCGAATTCTCTAATGCTGGGAAGAAAAAAGTGTGACGTCTGCCTTTTGTACGACAATGATTGTGGAACCATGTATATCATACTCGGATGCCTTGAAAATGCCTGTGGCATTATTGGATCGTCTCCAGATCAAATTCCTTCGACAGTCTGTGACGAAGGTGGAGCATCAGCCGCAAGCATATTATCGCTTTCGATTGCGTTCCAAAGTCGGAACTGCCGGCTATGAGAGGTGGCTGTCAGAACGTTTGACACAATAAAACCGACGGTCGTCCGTTTCTATTAAGAAAAACAATCTACAATGGAAACAACTACGATGCGTCACCATGTTCCAGGGTCCGCTCCTGGAATTCTTTTTCAGGTAATTTCGTTCTTCACTGGCAGCAAGCCCGAATCGCTCTACAACAGACTGCTGCGCTATATTGATGAGGCGCATCGCGATGGGGTGATAGGGGATGGCCGGTATGCCGTCGCTTTGGGTAAAGTGATGACTTTTTTCTTGTTTTTCTGATAAAAACAGTACTTTTCTTTGTTTATTTGGCTTTTTTTCGTATTTTTGCAGCAAAAAATGAATTAAAGGCAAATATGTTGTATCAGATATCGTACGAATTAAAGGCTGAAAATAAAGACTATACGCCACTGTATGCGGCCATCAAAAGATTTGGAGAATGGCAGCATCCGCTAGAGACGGTTTGGTATGTCATAACAGACGCACCTATGAGCGAATTGTATTATAACCTTATGGGTACAATAGAGCAAAAAACAGATAAACTCATTATATCTTCCATTACGGTAATAAATTCAGGCGGAAGAGCATCCTCGGAATTTTGGGAGTGGATAAAAAAAAGCATGAATTATGATAACAAGTCTTAGGATTAGCAATCTGAAAAGTTTTGAGGATTCCGGAGACCTTAGATTCTCAAGGGTTAATCTCCTAACAGGTTTGAACGGTAGAGGTAAATCCACAGTCATTCAAACATTATTACTAATTGCTCAGTCTTACGATACGGAGAAAGGAATTGGCAGGATTTCATTAAAAGGGAAATTCATAGATTTAGGTACGTATGATGATGTATTACGCAGAGGCGCGGAGCCTGGTGAAATAGGAATAGACATAACGACAGACGATGAAGCTGACTCAAAAATCTGTTTTATTCTCGCACGTGATGAGAATGACCAGAAATATGCTGTAATCAGTGATTTGTTGGTTGACGAGAAGAGCAGAATGGAGTCTGTGAGCTCTCAAGGCTTTGTAGTAGCAGACAGCGGTGCTCAGGTGGTTAGTGATAAAGACATACCCGTTGTAGCGGATAATGTAGAGAAAGTACTTGGCAGCACATCCGATGTGTTGGGCCTTCGGCAATTGAGAAACGTTTGCTTTATTTCAGCTGACCGTGAGGGTGGCGTTAACATCAAGAAGAATGATACCGAATGGAATCCACGGCTCGGAGTCGGAATACATGGACAGTATGTGATGAACATGCTTGAAGTTGCAACACCTGAGCAAAAACAGGAGATAAATCAATGGTACAGGGAGATTCTTGACGGAGGATATGTTAAGACGCATGAGGACAAAGAGAGACATGAGATTGCGATGTATATAGATCCTGCAGGAACAGAGCAAGGCTTTAAACCGTCTAACGTCGGCTTTGGATATAGCTATATTCTGACTATCCTTGTTGCCATAGTCATGGCTGATGAGGGTAGCAAAATGTTTATAGAAAACCCAGAAGCTCATCTTCATCCTTCCGCTCAAGCTAATCTTATAGCTGCTATAGTAGAGATAGCCAAGAAAAAGAATCTGCAGGTCTTCATAGAATCCCATAGCGATCATGTAGTCCATGGCTTGCAACTTTCTGTCAAGAAGAATATCATCGACCATTCAGAGCTTTCAGTCTTATTCTTCAGTTTTGATGAAGACATACCTAATCTTTCGCAAGTCTGCCAGATGGGAATAACAGAAGATGGTCATATAGAGAATCCACCTTCTGGGTTCTTTGATCAGGCAGAACAAGACCTCAGTACATTGATAGGCTTAGATGATATAGACAACTTGTTTGAAGAGTAATGAAAGCTTTATTGTTTCTTCTTTTGCCAGAATATCAAGACCCTGGCAATACATTGGCAACGCATCCATTCCTGGCGACAACCAATCTGCCAGATGACAGACATTTGTCCAGATATCTCACGAAATTGAAAGCTACGGTATCCTATTTGAAAGATGAAGATGTGACAATCCTGTATGATGTCAAGAACCTTGCAGCCTTTTTTTATCCTATTAACCTGATGCCTGATGTCTATCCGAAAAAAAGTAGATACCAGCTGGAACTGATAGAAAGACGAATGTGTTCATGGAGAACACATGCTGAGCAACAAGCAACAGACATCTTTGAATATTTAGGCCAGCCGACCGATGATAACACCCTGACAGAGATTGCAAAGCTTCAGTATAATAACAGGCTAACTCATTGTGTATATGCAGTTATGAATCATAAGGCTTTGAATCATGTGAATCAAACAAGGGAGCGGTTATGTGTGAAGTGCAACGACAAGGAAAAGACGTTCGTAGCCCTTAAGGCTGATGTAATCACAATATTGAATTGGTTGAAAGAAAAAGGTGTTGTTAAACGAGAATATCTGCCAAATACTGAGAAACATGGAACTGCAGGATTGGGAGGCTCTCAGGCAAGTAATGTTTCGCCCTTATTGTGTCAGAATTGGGAGGCAAAGAAGATGATGAAAAAGGCTTTCCGATATGGCAAGAATCTTTATTATTATGATGCCAATCATCAGAAGTATATCAGGTTTATGAGCGGGAACAACAACACATACCATCCCTATCATATCATTTCGAAACGAGATGAGACGAAATATGTTAAGCCCACTGTGAAGGATGTGTTGAGATATTTTCTTGGTGATTTTGAAATCGTATATGAATAATACGGCTTTGACGTGATGTCGCAAACAGCACATAGCAGAAAGATGAAATACCTAAAAACCCTCTGGCTTTTTTTAGCCACCTCTTCTGGCCACAATGGGGGAGACACCATGAATGACGAAAGGCTGGTGCAATTACGCATCAGCCTTTCGTCATTATGATACCTCAAACGCAGCATTGAACTATGTTCGAGACTGCTCCCGTTCGGGATAGTTCATGCGAGGATGCCTCTCCTCTCACTTAAACGCAGCCTTGAACTATGTTCGAGACTGCTCCCGTTCGGGATAGTTCATGCGAGCATGCCTCTCCTCTCACTTAAACGCAGCCAAAATCAACTCATACCTGTCTTTCAATTCCAGATTTGTATATCTAAACACGGCGTCCGACCCTGCCCGATGCAAACGGCCGCATAATAATTGATCTGGACCTTGTTCTGCAAGTCGATATGCGTTTTGCGGGCCAGCTTCGAAGTAGCCACATCGCATAGAGGCCGGTACTCATTATCCCCTGTTTCCGGACAAAAGATACTCACCTGCCGCGTGATACCACAATGTCGGAGCAACCGTCGCAATGCTTTGTTATACCGTTGTTTCCCGTAATGCAAATCGAACCTCATCAGCCTCAGTCCCGTCCTTTTGATAATCTCCATCGCTGGTTCAATCAGTGGCGTCTGTACCTCAACGTTGGAATTCTGCAGCCTCGCCGTCTTCGACGGAATATAATGCACATACGGAATTCCATCATCCGACACCGCCACCTTATCCATCGTCAATCTGAGCAAATCTCCAATTCGACACCCAATCGCGCAATTCAGCACAAACAAATCCTTCGCCCATTGCAGATCTGAAGGCACATCGGTCGCCATGACCACCTTCAGCTCCTCGACTCTCAAACAGACCGGCGCATCGTACATCGTGTATTATAATACGCCGCTTCTCCATGGATAATTTCCGGAATGGAGAGCGGCGTATCTCGTCTGTATTTTCAAGCTCTGCAAAGAAGGCCTGCAGCAGTTTCAGATCGTGCACGACTGTCGTATCTCGCAGTCGCTTTGTGGGCCAGTGATGACCGGAGCCTCGCGGATAGAGGTCGGGGTAGAGGGGTACATACTTGTATTCATCGGCAATGAACTGGCGGAACTCGAGCATCATGTCTGTCGTAAACTCACTCGCAGAAATCGACGGCCGACCAATAATATGCAGGAATCTGCGCAATTTGCCAGCCTTCCCCTGTGCGACGGCATACCGTCCATCCCCTATCACCCCATCGCGATGGGCCTCATCGATATAACGCAGCAGTCTTTGATACAGCGATTCGGGCTTGCTGCCAGTGAAGAACGAGATTACCTGAAAAAGAATTCCAGGAGCGGACCCTGGAACATGGTGACGCATCGTAGTTGTTTCCATTGTAGATTGTTTTTCTTAATAGAAACGGACGACCGTCGGTTTTATT
>JAEEGG010017455.1_pt1 | contig 14750 bp, 10 predicted proteins | sample 9134161 | NCBI WGS metagenome assembly JAEEGG01 (sample SAMN16246543, study PRJNA631951) | gut metagenome | biome: gut microbiome; feature: rumen; material: CR-attached | host: Bos | place: Iran: Karaj | collected 2018-10
CGAGAAACTCAGCAAGATTACTGATTACACATCAGATAAAAAGATCGCAAAAATCTTAAGTGAAGTACAAAAAGAATTAAGTTATATTTCATAATTGAAGGAGGATAAGATGGCTTTCGAAGGTCTATCAGAAAAACTACAAGCGTTTACAAGAAAACTTAGCGGTAAGGCAAGAATTTCAGAATCAGATTTAAATGAAATGCTTAGAGAAGTTAAGCTTGCATTGCTAGAAGCAGACGTAAACTTTAAAGTAGTAAAAGAATTTATTAACAATATACATGACAAAGCATTAGGCCAAGACGTATTAAAGTCATTAACTCCAGGTCAACAAGTTGTAAAGATTGTTAAAGATGAACTTATTGAATTATTAGGTGGAACAGATAGCAAAATAGCATTCACACCTAATCCACCAACTATAATCATGTTAGTTGGTTTACAAGGTTCAGGTAAAACTACTGCAAGTGGAAAGATTGCTAATTTAGTAAGAAAAAAATATAAAAAGAATCCGCTTTTAGTAGCTTGTGATATTTATAGACCTGCTGCTATTGATCAATTACAAACTATAGGTAAAGAATTAAATATTCCAGTATTTACTGAAGGTAAGATAGATGTTAATACTATTGTTACTCATGCTTTAGAATATGCTAAAGAGAATGGTAATGATTATATTTTAATAGATACTGCTGGTCGTTTACATATAGATGAAGCTTTAATGGATGAACTAGAAGGTATTATTAATTTATGTCATCCTCAAGAAGTATTATTAGTAATAGATGCTATGATGGGTCAAGATGCTATTAATGTTATTACTGGTTTTAATGATAAGTTAAAATTAACTGGTTGTATTTTGACTAAATTAGATGGTGATACTAAGGGTGGAGTTGCTTTATCTGTTAGACATTTAACTAATGTTCCTATTAAATTTGTAGGTGATTCTGAAAAGATGGATGGTTTAAGTCCTTTCTATCCTGAAAGAATGGCTGAAAGAATTTTAGATATGGGTGATGTTTTATCTATAGCTGAAAAAGTAGAAGGTGTTATTTCTGAAGAAGATGCTGAAGCTCAAGCTAAACGTATGATGAGTGGTAAGTATGATTTAGAAGATTTCTTAAAGAATATGAAACAAATTAAGAAATTAGGTCCTTTAGAGAATATTTTAAAATTACTTCCTCAAGCTCGTCAGATGGGAATAGGGGATGTTAAGATAGATCCTAAAGATATGGCTCATATAGAAGCAATTGTTTTATCAATGACTCCTTATGAAAGAAAACATCCTGAATGTTTAAAAGCATCTAGAAAACAACGTATAAGTAAAGGTTGTGGAAGAGATGTTGCTGAAATAAATAGATTATTAAAACAATTTGAAGAAATGAAAAAGATGATGAAGATGATGGGAAATGGAAATATGAAATTACCATTTTAGATGATGAAAATCATCTTTTTTAATTCAAAAAAATAATTATATATGGTATACTATATAAGAGTAGTAAGGTGGGAATATGAGTATATCGAAACGTAATACAATTTTGATATTTATAGTTTTTATAATAGCTATTTCAAGCCTTATTATTAGTATTTATTCAGCTAGAAAAACAGACGATAATAGAGGAGTTGCTACTCTAAATGTTACAAAGTTTTCATGTGAATTAAGTGATATAAGAGACTTTAATAATTCTATTAATACATCTATTTTTTCAAAAGAACCAAGAATAGATAATAATAGTGTTGTTTATGGTGTATCACTTTTAGAAGTAGGAGCTCATAGTCAATTTTATTTTACGTTATCTAATAATGGTACTGAAGATGTAATTATTGATAGTATCAATATTACTGGTTTAGAAGGATACCAAGATAATGTAGTAGTAACTGTTCAGGAACTTAATGCTGGAGATGTAATCTTACCTGGTTCTAAAATTAATGTTAAGGTAACTACAGATTATAAAAAGAAATATACTTCAGAAGAAAGTGACGATATTAATTTAAATAATATTAAGATAGTTATTAATTATAAAGAATAATAGGGTGATGTTATGAAAAAGGTTTTAACAGATCAAGATTTGCAAAAAATGAAGAAAGTGGCTGGTGAACACAATAAATATGTAGATAATACATATAGTTTTTATCTATCTTATAATCTTCGTATTACTTTTATGGTAATTGTTGTATTAGTGTTATGTGCATTATCATTCTTTTGTTTTAAATATAGTTTCAGTAATGAAAGTAAAAGAACTCTATTAGTTGATAAGGAAGCTAAAGTAAATACTGAAGTTAAAGTCTTAGATAAAGAAACATTTACATATGATGGTAATAATGCTTATTTATCTGATGTTATTGATGATTTAAATATGAAAATGGAATATGTTTTCTGGGGAACATTAGATGGTGATTATTACTATGATTATAGTGTAGATGCTATTATGATTTTGAAAGATACTACCGGAAAAACAATAGTTCCTGAGTATACAGAAACTTTAGTAAGTAATAGAACTGTTAAAAATGATTCATTAAATAATATAAAGAAATTAGTAGTAAAAGATACTCTTGATTTAGATTATGATTCATTTAATAGAAAAGCATTAAGTGTTAAGAATGCTTATAATATTGATTTAGTTGGTGTAGTAATCTTAGAGTATAAGATAAATGTTTATGGTGCTTTCGAAGGATTTGATAATGCTGTTAAAGATACACAAATAGTTAGAGTTAGAGTACCATTATTATCTAATAATGTTGAAGCTAAGATAGTTGATACAGAATTAGAAAAAGCTAAATATACAAATATTGATAAACCATTACTTACTAATGTATATTTATTATATTTAGGAATAGTTTTATTAATAGTTGCAGTTATTTTATCATTATTAATTGGATTATTTATTTATAATTCTAGACCAAGAAAGAGTAAATATTGTACATTAAGAGATGGTATTCTAAGAGATTATGGAAGTATAATTGTTAACAGCAAGAGAGTTCCTCAAATTGAAAAATATAATATTGTTGATTGTTATAGTTTCTCAGAATTATTAGATGCTCAAAGGTTAGTTGATAAACCAATTGTATATTATGAAATAGTAAAAAATCAAAAATGTCTATTCTTTGTTATAGGCGAGAATGATATTTATAAATTTACATTAAAGGAATGCGATATTGACTACTAGGATTACTTAGTAGTCTTTTTCTTAAAGGAGGTATTATGATGATTATTCATTTAGATCCAGATGTATTTGAAGTAGTTAAAAATGGTAGTAAGAATATTGAAGTTAGAGTTAATGATGAAAAAAGAAGAAGATTAAAAGTAGGAGATAGTTTTACTTTCTTAAAAAGACCAGAAGAAACAGAAAGTTTAAAAGCTATTGTTACTTCATTAGATTATTATGATAATTTTGAAGAATTAGTAAAACATTATGAAATAAAGAATTTATATTTAGAAAGTTATACTAAAGAAGAATTTCTTAAATTATTAGAAAGATTCTATTCAATAGAAGAACAAAAAGAATTTGGAGTAGTAGCTATTGGTTTTAAATTGGTTTAATCTCTATTAATAATTTGATTTTTATGTTATAATTTATTAAGGTGAGGGTTATGAATAGTAGTGGATATACAATTAAACAATTATTAATAGTTATTATTGTTTTAGGAGTATTTACTTTGGGTTTATTTGGAGCTACTTCAAATGCTTATAAAGATAGTTCAGAGGATTATTATAAAGAGAAGGTAAATATCATTGAAAAGCAAGCAGTATTGTATGCTAAGACAATTGAGGAATTACCAGAAGAAGGTAATAAAGTTATTACTTTAGATGAAATGGTAGAAGCTGGATACTATGTTGCTGATAATGAAGATGGAGATGTCTTTGATCCACGAAATTCTAAAGCTACTTTAAATAATTTAAAAATTAAAGTTAGTTATGAATATGAAGAATATAAAGCAAAAGTAATAGAAGATAATTAATCTTCTATTTTTTTCTTGTAAAATCTTTGTCAAAAATTTGACAAAAGACTATATTAAAAAAGTAAAATTATGTATTATAGTATTGTAAGGGCGTGATGAAAGTGATATATCCTTCAATTGACAAATTACTAAATATTGTTGATTCAAAGTATAAGTTAGTGCATATTGCTTCTAGAAGAAGTAGACAAATGATTGAAAACAAACATTTCCAAATGAAGCAAAGTGAATACGTAAATAAAAAAGAATTAGGGCGTGCTTTGGAAGAAGTAGAAAAGGGATTAATTACAATAAAAGAAAAGAATTAGTCTTTTTTTTTGCTTATTTTTGGGCAAAAAAAAACTACTTGAGGTAGTTATTAAGCAGCTTTTTTCATTGTTCTAGCTTCTCTTGCAGTTAAAACAACTTTTTCACCATCAATTGTAACTTTTTGGAAATTTGGTTTTTGTGCATGTTTAGTAGCATTTAAAGCATGACTTCTTCTATTTCCTGTTAAAGGTTTCTTTGTACTTACTTTTTTAGCCATAATAACGCCTCCTTTAAATCACTTCGTTAATAACTTTAACATAATAATATAAAGAAGTCAATTAAATTGTTTTTTTTAAATGCAAAAAAATGTACGCTTTTTTGTTTAATAGTAGCTGTTATTTTGATATAATATGTGCAGAAGGGTGGTAGTATTATGTTTATACCTTTAGGTGTTAAAACTGATTATTCATTAATGAATAGTTTAATAAAGATAGAAGACTTAATGATTTATTTAAAAGACCATAATATTACTGCTTGTGGAATACTTGATGATAATTTATTTGGTAGTATGTGTTTTTATAATAGCTGTCTTAAAAATGGCATTAAACCAATTATTGGTTTAGTAGTTAAGATTGGCAATAATAAAGTTTATTTGTATGCTAAAAATTATGATGGTTATTTAAATTTATTAAAGATTAATACTAAAGTACAATTAGGTGAATTATCATATATTGATTTAAAAGTATATAAAGATAATGTAATATGTGTAGTACCATATAATAGTAACGAAATATTAAACGAATTAAAAAAGATATATAAAGAAGTATATATCGGTTATGGCAATGATTTTGAAAAGAAAAATGCTGTTATACTAGGTGAAAAAGTATTATATGTTAACGAAATTAGAATGTTTGATTTTAATGATGTTAAGTATTTAGGATTATTAAGAGAAATAGATACAGGGGAAGAAACAGATCTTGCTTTATTTAGTGATGCTTATTTAATTAGAGAAGTAAGTGAAGATGATGCTAAAACAACTGAAGAGTTTAGTAATTTAATTAACATTGAAATAAAAAAAGATGGAAGATATATTCCTCATTATGATGAGAAAATAGAAGATAGTTATAAATATTTAATTGCGTTATGTAAAAAGGGTTTAGAAAAACGTTTAAACAATGAGATACCAAAAGAATACTTAGATAGGTTAAAGATGGAATTAAATGTTATTAATAACATGGGATTTGTTGATTACTTTTTGATTGTTTATGATTATGTTAAGTTTGCAAAGACTCATGATATTTTAGTTGGTCCAGGAAGAGGATCAGCAGCCGGTTCTTTAGTAAGTTATTGCTTAGGTATTACAAATATAGATCCAATAAAATACGACTTGTTATTTGAGAGATTCTTGAATCCAGAAAGAATTACAATGCCAGATATTGATATTGACTTTGAAGATTCTAAAAGAGATCAAGTAATTGAATATGTTAAAGAAAGATATGGTAAAGAAAAAGTTGCTAATATTATTACATTTGGAACACTAGGAGCTAGAGCAGTTATAAGAGATGTTGGTAAATGTTTAAATGTTGATAGTAGTTTTATTGATAAATTATGTAACATATTAGATCCTAAACTAAGTTTAAATGATAATTTAAAAAATAAATTTGTTTATGATTATGTAAATAATAATAGTGAAATTAAAAAGACATATCAAATTAGTAAGAAATTAGAAGGTTTAAAAAAGTATATAGGTACTCATGCAGCTGGTGTAGTTATTTCATCTGAAGAATTAGATAATGTTATTCCTATATGTGTTAATGATAATATGTTACTTACTGGAGTAACGATGGAATATCTGGAAGAATTAGGTTTGTTAAAGATGGACTTCTTAGCATTAAGAAATTTAACAATAATTCAAAATGTAACATCATTAATAAAGAATGAAACTGGTAAAGATATTAATTTAAATAGTATTCCTTTAGATGATAAGAATACTTTAGAGATTTTTAAAACGGTTGATACAGAAGGAATTTTCCAATTTGAAAGTAGTGGAATGAAAAATTTCTTAAGTAAACTAAAACCAGATAGTTTTAGTGATTTAATAGCAGCAGTAGCTTTATTTAGACCAGGACCAATGGAAAACATTGATACTTTTATTAAAAGAAAACAAGGTATTGAAAAAATTGTTTATCCGGATCCTTCATTAGAAGATATTCTTGCTGATACTTATGGAATTATGATTTATCAAGAGCAGATTATGTTAGTTTTAGTTAAAATGGCTAATTATAGTTTTGCAGAAGCTGATAATATCAGAAGAGCTATGAGTAAGAAGAAAAAAGAAGTAATGGAAAAAGAAAGAGAAATCTTTGTTAGCAAAGCTATGAAAAATGGATATACTAAAGAAAAATGTGAAGAGGTATATGATTTAATAGTTAAGTTTGCTAACTATGGATTTAATAAAGCTCATTCAGTTTCATATGCTTTAATCGGTTATCAAATGGCTTATTTAAAAGCTAATTATTCGGTATATTTTATTGCTAGTTTATTAAATATGAGTGTTGGTAGTGATATTAAAACTAAAGAATACTTAGATGAAGCTAAGTCAAAAGATATTAGAATATATAAACCTAATATTAATATTTCAACAGATAATTATTTAATAAAAGATAATGCTTTATTACTTCCTTTAACGGCTATTCATAATGTTGGTGGAGCAGCTTCACAAGTTATTATAAAAGAAAGAGAAAATGGTAAATACACTGATTTTTATAATTTTGTAGCTCGTACTTATGGTAAGGGAGTTAATAAAAAGACAATTGAATATTTAATTGATGCTGATTGTTTTAGAGATTTTAAAATAAATCATCAAAGTTTAAAAGAAAGTATTGATTCAGCATTAGATTATGCTAGTTTATGTGTTGATTTAGATGAGTCATTAATAATGAAACCTGATTATAAGATTGTTGATGAATATAGTGATGGTGAATTAATGAGTAGAGAATTAGACGCTTTTGGTTTCTATGTTACTAATCATCCAGCATCTAAATATCAAGAATGTATTATGAAACTTCATGATATGAAAAAATATTTTGACAAATATGTTGAATCAGTTGTTATAATAAGTGATATTAGAAAGATTAAAACCAAAAAAGGTGAAGATATGTGTTTCGTAGCAGGTAGTGATGAAACAGATAGTGGAGACTTTGTAATATTCCCTAAAAACTATAAAGAGATTATTGATATTAATAATAAAGATTTAGTTAGAATAAAGGGACAAGTTACAAGAAGAAATGATAAATATCAAATAGTGGTAAGTAAAATTGAAAAAATATAGAGGAGGGTTAATATGCAAGATAGATTAAAAAAATTCTTTGATAGTATTGGATATGAAGATGCAGATAATAATTTTGAAAATGCTAGTATATCTAAAGTTATATTAAATAAGAAAAAAGAATCTTTTGAAGTCTTTATTGAAAATGATAATCCAATTAATCCTCGATCATCTTTAGATTTAATTAAAGCCTCTAAAAAAGGTATTAATGGCGAAAAGAAATGTCATGTTAATTTTATTTATAATGAAATGGAAGATGATGATATTTTAAATGCGTTTAAAGTATTATTAGATGAATTAATTATTAAAAGACCATCTTTAGTTTCTTTAAAAAACAAAAATATTAGCATAGATGATGATTTTATTATTATTGAATTAGATTCTAAAAGTGAAGAATTTGATTTATTACAAAAAGAAATAAAAGGTTTAGAAGAAGGCTTAGTAGAACTAGGCTTCTATGAAATGGAAATAACTACAGCAATTAATCATGATAATGAAAGAAAAGTTCAAGAAGAGATTGAAGCTGATAAGAATAAAGTTATAGAAGTAGAATATGATCCAGAACCTGTTAGTTCTAGTTCAAATGGTTGGACTCCTAAAAAGAAAGTTAATTATTCTAGAGCAGGTATAGTTTCTATTGATAGTATTGATAGAGAAGAAAATGCTGTTAATTTAGAAGCATATATCTTTGGTTCTGAATTCAATCAATTAAAAACCAAAGATGGTAAGGATGTATTCTTGATTACTTTAAAAATAAGTGATAATACTTCAAGTATTTTAGCTAAGTGTTTTGCAAAAGATGAAGAAGATTTTGTGGCTAAGAGTAAAGAATTAAAAGATGGTAAATGGTTCATGTTTAAAGGACAAGTTAGACATGATAACTTTGCTAATGATTTGGTATTTAATTTTAGAAGTTATTCACCAGTAGAAGATGTTCCAAGTTATAAGAGATTAGATAATGCAGAAAAGAAAAGAGTAGAATTACATGCTCATACAATGATGAGTCAGATGGATGGAGTATGTGATGAAGTAAAACTAGTTAAACAAGCTATGGAATGGGGACATAAAGGAATAGTTATTACTGACCATGATTGTTGTCAGTCTTTTCCTCATGTCTTTGGTGAAGTTACAGACTTTAATAAGGGATTAAAAAAGAAAGCTCAAGCAAAGATAGATGAACTAAAAGCTAGTTTAGAAGAGATTAAAACTTCAGGTAATGATGAAGGAATAGCGGAAATGGAAGCTATGATTGCTAAAGCTGAAGAAGATAAAAAGAATTTACAATTCTTTAAGGCAGGCTATGGTACTGAGCTAGAAATGTGTGAAGATTATTTAAATGTTTGTTTTAATCCTAATGATACAGATATTGAAAATAATACTTTCGTTGTATTCGATACAGAAACAACAGGTTTCAATCCAGGACTTGGAGATTCAATGATAGAAATTGGTGGAGTTAAAGTCCATAATGGTGAAGTTGTTGATCGTTTTGACGAATTAATAAATCCTGGATGTCATATAGATGAAGCAATAACTAGAGTTACAGATATATCTGATGATGATGTTAAAGATAGCGACAACGAAGAAAATGTTATCAAAAGATTCAAAGAATGGATTGGAGATTTACCATTAGTAGCTCATAATGCTCGATTCGATAAGAATATGTTAGATATGGCTTATTATAAATATGATTTAGGTAAGTTAGAAAATCCAATAATAGATACATTAATGTTATCAAGAGTTATAAATAGAGATTTGAAAAGACATTCATTAGCAGCTTTAGGTAAAGCATATGGTGTTGATACAGGGGAAGTAGATGAGGAAGATGAAGAATCATCTGTTTCTGATGTAGCTACAGGTACTATGTTAGATCCTGAAGTTGGAGCATGCTTTAAAAGTATTAAAGTAGATGGTGAAGAAGTTTTAAAAGTTCAAAGAGAAGAATATTATGATATTGATGTAGCAACAGAGGAACAAGTAAAAAAATATCGTAATATTTATTATCTTGAAGTAATGCATAAAGCATCTAAAACAGAAAAAGTAAAAATAGATGTTGATGTAAATGAAGGAATAGAATTATTTGATTTTAAGGATGAGGTAGAATTACATCCTGCACAAAATGATATTATTATTTCTTATTCAGATGATTTTGGTGATAAGAGTATTACTTTAAGTATTTATGTAGGACAACACCATGGTGCTGATGTCGACTCTGAAAATACAGCTTATATTTTTAATAAGATGTTAAGTCAAATTAAAGGTATTGAAAAGTTAAGTGATTTAAATAATTTAGCATTACTTGAAGAAGTAAGCTTTAGAAATGATAATAAAAAATTAGAACATATTAGTGAATTATGTACATATAAGAACTATGTATTTAAGCCAGAAGAAGAAATTGTTGATGAAAAGTTTGGTTATCCATTTGAAAAATATGGAAATAGAGACTACAGATGGAAATATGAATGGTGTCATGATGATTGGCTTCAAATGTATGAAAATATTCCTGGTAAGACATTTAATGAACATATTGCTAATATGTATGACATAATGAAACATATTACATTTATTGCTAAAAATAAAGTTGGCTTAAAAAATCTATTTAAGATAGTTAGTTATGCTAATACGAATTTCTTACAAAGGAATGCTCGTATTCCAAGAAAACTAATTGAAGAAAATAGAGAAGGTCTACTTGTAGGTAGTGCATGTTTAAATGGAGAGATATTCTATCTTGCAGAAACAAGAACAGATGAAGAATTAATGGAAGCAATGAAGTTCTATGATTATATTGAAGTTCAACCTCCAGAAAATTATTCTCATTTGTTACGTGGTCATGATATTAATAATCTTGAACATTTACATAAGTGTTTAAGAAAAATAATTGATTGTGCTAAGAAAATAGGAAAGATAGTTGTAGCAACAGGTGATGTTCATAATATTAATCCTGAAGATAGACTATATAGAGAAATAATTGTTAATCAAAATGTTCCCGGTAAAGGAAGACATCCATTAGCAAGATATTTAAGTGGAAGTTCTAAAAGAAATAATAATGAAGATAATATTACAAAATGTATTTTAAGATGTGCTCAACAAGGTATTAATTTAAATGATGTTGAGAAGAAAGTATTAAAATATATTTATGTTTTAACAAAGATAAAAAGAATTCCAATTACTGCTATAAATATTTCAAGTATTTACGCTCCTAATAAAAGAGATGATAAAGAAGATTTATTTAAAGGTAAAGATGGCGAAAATGAAAAGTTAAAATTTGTAAGTCAAACTTTAAGGAAATTAACTGTTGCTGGTGTTATTAAAGAAGAAAATGAGGAATATGTTTTAACTGGCAATTATAATGATTCAGATATGCCATTATCTGGTCATATTCCAAATCAATTCTTTAGAACAACAAATGAAATGAAGGAAGAGTTCTCTTTCTTAAATGATAAAGATTTAATTGAAGAAATAGTTGTAACAAATCCTAATAAAATAATTGATGAATTAGAAGAAATAGAAGTTGTTGTTTATCCAGATAAACCTTATTCACAAATTATTGAGCATTCACAAGAAACTTGTCGTGATTTAGTATTTGAAAAAGCTCATTCAATGTATGGTGATCCATTACCAGCAAATATAGAAGAGAGAATTGCTCAAGAATTCTATGGTGATAAAATAAGTGATTTAGTTAGAGAAAAAATTAAAATAGATCATCCAAAAATGAAAGACGATAAATTAGAAGAATTATTTATTCCAACACTTCATGAAGTTATTATGAGTGGTTATGATGCTGTTGTTGATTTGAAGAAAGAAGAAGTTATTAGAAATTCTGAAGAAGAATTAGATGATGATAAAGCTAGAGAAAAAGCTAAAGCAGAATTAACTGGTATTATTGGTGGAGGATTCGATGTTATTTATTTGATTGCCCAAAAGTTGGTTAAACATTCAAATGATGATGGATATTTAGTTGGATCCCGTGGTTCAGTTGGTTCTTCATTTGTAGCTTCAATGATGGGTATTACAGAATGTAATGGTTTACCAGCTCATTATTATTGTCCTAGTTGTCAACATAGTGAATTTAAAGATGAGGATGGTAATCCATACTCTGATAATTATCCTTCTGGTTTCGATTTACCAGAAAAGAAATGCCCTAAGTGTGGAACAGTTATGGTTCACCAAGGTAATGACATGCCATTTGCTACATTCTTAGGATTTGCAGGAGAAAAAGTTCCTGATATCGATTTGAACTTCTCCGGAGATAACCAAGCATCTGCTCATGAATATACTAAAGTATTATTTGGAACTGATAATGTTTATAGAGCAGGTACAATTGGTACTGTTGCTGATAAAACAGCATTTGGTTATGTTCAAGGTTTTTATGAAGAAAGATTATATGACATTTTAAAAATAGAAGCACAAAGTTATGGTCTTTCAGTTACTGGAAAAGATGATTTGAAGAAAAAAGGTATTATTAAATCATTTGTTAGAACTCCAGAAGTTGAAAGAATTAGTGTAGGATGTACTGGTGTAAAAAGAACAACTGGTCAACATCCAGGTGGAATAGTTGTTGTTCCTGATTATAAAGACATTTGGGATTTCACACCATTCCAATATCCAGCAGATGATCCAACAGCGGCATGGAGAACAACTCACTTTGATTACCATGCTATTGATGCTGACTTATTAAAACTAGATATACTTGGACACGATGATCCTACAGTTCTTCGTATGTTACAAGAGTTAGCGGTTCAATATATTACGCATGGAGAACCATTTGATGTAACAGCTATCGATTTAGGTGATCCAGATACAATGAAAATATTTACTGGTCCAGAAATACTTGGTGTAGATAGATATAAATTACGTGGTTTAGTTGATAAAACTGGTCGTAAGTATTGTCCTACGGGAACTTTGGGAGTTCCAGAATTTGGAACATCATTCTTACTAGGAATGTTAGAGGAGACTAAACCAACAACATTTGCCGAGTTAATAAAAATATCTGGTTTATCACATGGTACAGATGTATGGTTAGGTAATGCTAGAGATTTATGTATTCCAAATAAAGAAGGAAAGATAGAAGTACCATTTAAAAATGTTATAGGTTGTCGTGACGACATTATGGTTAATTTAATTCAATGGGGAATGAAACCAGCTAAAGCATTTAAAATAATGGAATTTGTTCGTAAAGGTAAACCTTCAAAGGATCCAGGAACATGGGCAGAGCATGCTGCTTATATGCGTGAAAATAATATTCCAGAATGGTATATTGAATCTTGCCGTAAGATAAAATACATGTTCCCAAAAGCACATGCTACAGCGTATGTTACATCAGCATTTAGAATTGCCTGGTTTAAAGTACATTATCCAATTTTATATTATTGTGCTTATCTTTCTATTCGTCGTGATCAATTTGATATTGCATCAATGATTAGGGGAGAAGACGCAATAAGAGCTAAGATAGATGAAATTGATGCTAAAGGTAATCAAGCATCTAATAAAGATTTAGATACAAGAGAAACATTGTTATTATGTCTAGAAATGGTATGTAGAGGATTCTATTTCAAAAATATCGATGTTGATAGAAGTGATGGTAAAAAATTTGTTATCACTGAAGATGAAAAAGGATTAATTATTCCATTTAGAGCTTTAGATGGCTTGGGTGATAACGTTGCTGAAGCAATAGTTAAAGCTCGTAAAGGTGGACCTTTCATTTCAATTGAAGATTTAAGAGAAAGAGGAAAGGTTAATAATACATCATTAGATAAGTTAAAAGAACTTGGTTGTTTAGATAACTTATCAGAGAGTAATCAATTAAGTTTATTTTAAGCAATAAAAAAAGGAACTAAATAGTTCCTTTTTCAAATGATTCAAATATGTAATTGTCGCCATCTTTTTTAAGAGTTATAACATATTTTTCGAATTCTGTTAATTTATCTTTAGGGAAGTCAGCATCTTGTTCTAATGTTACAACAATTGTTTCTCCATTAGGGTCTTTAGCATAATCTCTTTTTTGATCTTCATTAACTCTTGTATAAGCAACAGCAATTTCAACTTTTAGTGTTTGACCTTTTTTAACACTTTGAGTTTTTGATATTTCAAATCTAATATCGTTGTCATAGTTGAAACCAGCGAAATGACTATTAGTTCCTTTTAAATAAATATCATATGTACTATTGTAGTAGAAGTTATATCCAAATCCTATCTCATCAACAGCAGATTGGTTAACAAAATCTACACCAAATAATTCTTTAATTGCTTGTCTAATAGCTTCGCCTTTATAAGCAGTATAATTTTCACCTTCAGGTCCAAGTTCAGCTCTTGCACGATCTACAGCATCAGATGATAAAGTATTATCTAATTCTTTGTTTGCTACATATCTAGAAGCAACATTTAAAATACTTGCAGTTGTAAGAGAATCATATGTAACTTTTTCTTCGTTTGAATAAAGTAGGTCAACACCGTTATAATCACTAACATAACCTTGTGTTAATCTTGCCATGTAATCTATTCCTACAGACTCAATTATTTTCATTTCTTCTTCGTTAGCACTTTTTCCTTTCGTTGTTAGTTTAACAATAGCGAATATTACTAGTCCGACAATTGCTATTAATACAAGAAATACGAGTAATTTTTTAAAATCAAAGTTCTTCATTTTTTAACCTCTTTCCTATTATAAATAATACCATATTGTGGAAAAATAATCTATATTATTTTAAAAAAATGAATATTATTTTATAATGGTGTTGGTGATACGATGAAAAAATGTATTATAGGCATATTGGCTACTAGTAATTATATGGTAACTGATGATTCATTTATGGATACTTATAGATTTGGAAATAACTATATTAAGAAAATAGTAGAGAATGGAGCTGTTCCTTTATTAATTCCTTATGTAAATGAGCAAGTAATCGAAGAATCTTTAGAAATGTGTGATGGCTTATTGTTACCTGGTGGAACAAGAATTAGACCTGTTGATTTTGAAGTTATTGGTTATTTTTATAAAAGGAATAAACCAATATTAGGAATATGTATGGGTATGCAATCAATTGCTATGTATTCACTCAATAATAAGAGAATTATTAAAAAAATAGATAATGGTGTTGATCATTGGCCAGTTGATATTAAAAGAGATAATGTTGATACTTTAATACATAAAGATTATGTAACTAAGGATAGTAAGTTGTATGATATCTTGGGTAGTGAAGAAATAATGGTTAATAGTTTGCATCATAATACA
>JAEEGG010017457.1_pt1 | contig 14749 bp, 10 predicted proteins | sample 9134161 | NCBI WGS metagenome assembly JAEEGG01 (sample SAMN16246543, study PRJNA631951) | gut metagenome | biome: gut microbiome; feature: rumen; material: CR-attached | host: Bos | place: Iran: Karaj | collected 2018-10
GCATGTGTTAAGCCTGCCGCTAGCGTTCATCCTGAGCCAGGATCAAACTCTTCTTTGTATATCTAAAATTCTTAGCTTGACCTGACACCTTGATTCAAAAGAATCAACGCTCTCGTTGTTCTCGGTACTTGCTTGTACTTTCTTATAACAGTCTTTTCAATGAACTCTTTCAAAAAAGGCGCTAAAAAAAACAGCCTGTTCGGCTGAACGCGCCCCCCGTTTCTTTCAAGCGGGACTGCAAAGGTAATCACAATTTTTGAATCTGCAAATATTTTTGCGATTTTTTTGAAAAAAAGTTGTGTTAAAGAACTTTTGCAATCCGCCGTTCTCGAACGGGGATGCAAAGGTAGTCTTTATTTTTTGATTTGCAAATTATTTTCGAAAAAATCAGCAAAAAAAATGTGGTCTGAGCAGCGCTCAAACCACATTTTTTATCTAAAGTGCTGATTATTACATCATTCCTCCCTGAGGCATGGCAGGAGCTGCAGGAGCGGGCTCGGGGATGTCCACTATACCGCACTCGGTGGTAAGGAACATTCCGGCCACGGAGGCTGCATTTTCGAGTGCTACACGGGCCACCTTGGTAGGATCGATGACACCGGCCTCGAACAAATTAACATACTCGACCGTGCGCGCGTTGTAACCAAAGTCGGCCTTGCCTTCCTTGATCTTCTGGACAATCACGCTGCCGTCCACACCGGCGTTCTCGGCAATCTGGCGGAGGGGCTCCTCAATAGCGCGGGACACGATATGGATACCTGTGTTCTCGTCTTCGTTGTCGCCCTTAAGACCTGCGAGAGCCTCGACGGCACGGATGTATGCCACACCGCCACCGGGCAGATAACCTTCCTCGACTGCTGCGCGGGTAGCGTTGAGAGCATCTTCCACGCGGTCTTTCTTTTCCTTCATCTCAACCTCGGTAGTAGCGCCCACATAGAGCACGGCAACGCCGCCGCCCAGTTTGCCAAGACGCTCCTTGAGTTTCTCTTTGTCGTACTCGGAAGTACTCACCTCGATCTGCTTGCGGATCTGGTCCACACGGTCGCTGATGGCCTGCTTGTCTCCGGCGCCTCCGACTATGGTGGTGTTCTCCTTGGTGATGGTCACCTTCTCGGCCTTACCGAGCATATCGGGAGTGGTGTTCTCGAGCGTAAAGCCGCGCTCCTCGCTCACCACCACTGCTCCGGTAAGGGTAGCGATATCCTGAAGCATCTCTTTGCGGCGGTCGCCAAAACCGGGGGCCTTGACGGCAGCAATCTTAAGAGTGCCGCGGAGTTTGTTCACGACAAGGGTGGTAAGAGCCTCGCCGTCGACATCTTCAGCAACGATAAGCAGTTCCCTGCCCTCACGTGCGATAGGCTCGAGGATGGGGAGAAGGTCCTTCATCGTGCTGATCTTCTTGTCGGTCACGAGGATGGAAGGATTGCTCAGTTCGGCCTCCATCTTGTCACCGTTGGTCATGAAGTACGGGGAGATGTAGCCGCGGTCGAACTGCATACCCTCAACCACCTTGACTTCCGTATCGGTGCCCTTGGCCTCCTCGACCGTGATAACTCCGTCACGGCCCACCTTGGACATAGCGTCGGCAATGAGCTTACCTATATAAGAATCGTTGTTGGCGCTGACCGTACCGACCTGCTCCACCTTGGAGTAGTCGCTGCCGACCTGCTTGCTCTGGTTCTTGAGCGACTCGACCACTGCCGCAACGGCTTTGTCGATACCGCGCTTGAGATCCATGGGGTTGGCACCTGCGGTAACGTTCTTAAGACCCACATTGATGATGGCCTGGGCCAGGACGGTGGCGGTGGTGGTACCGTCGCCCGCCTGCTCGTTGGTCTTGGAAGCGACTTCCTTGACCATCTGGGCGCCCATGTTCTCAAAGCGGTCTTCAAGCTCCACTTCCTTGGCCACGGTAACGCCGTCCTTGGTCACCTGGGGAGCTCCGAACTTTTTATCTATCACTACATTACGGCCTTTAGGTCCAAGGGTTACCTTGACTGCATCGGCCAGCTGGTCGGCTCCGCTCTTCATTTTGGAGCGCACATCAGTATTGAATTTTATCTCTTTTGCCATAATTACAGAATTGCTAAAATGTCAGACTGTTTGACGATAAGGTATTTTTTATCCTCTACGGTAACCTCGGTGCCCGCATACTTTCCGTACAGCACCACGTCGCCGACTTTAACCTCCATGGGCTCATCTTTCTTACCCGGGCCAGCGGCTACAACCGTTCCCTGCTGGGGTTTTTCTTTTGCGGTATCGGGGATATAGATTCCCGACGCTGTCTTGGTCTCGGCCTCCTTAGGCTCGATGACCACTCTGTCTGCTAAAGGTTTAATCATAATAATGTGTTAATTATATCCAAAATAAAGCGCCCCCGGAAACCCGGAGACGCTATTGTTAAAATCAATGTCTATGCCAGTGACAAAATGTCATTAATACTTGTTGAGAGGCACGCCGGCGGTCATTTGGTTCACCTTGCGGCGCACATCGGAGAGGACGGCGGCGTGGGCGGCAAGAGACTCCTGCTGCGCCTCGGTGAGTTCCTCCTTGGCTGTAAGAGCGTCCACGCACCTCTCGCAGGAGCAGAGCACCGCGTCGATAAGGTCAACTATGTACACCATGTCTTTCTCTACGAAGCCCCTGGATGTAATGGCTGGAGTGCCGATGCGTACGCCGCTGGTCTGGAAAGGACTGCGTGAGTCGAACGGCACCATGTTTTTGTTGATGGTGATATCGGCCTTCACCAGTTCACGCTCGGCTATACGGCCCGTAACCTCGGGGAACTTGCTTCTGAGGTCGATAAGCATAAGGTGATTGTCGGTTCCGCCGCTGACCACCTTGTAGCCAAGGCGAAGGAATTCGTCGCACATGGCCTTGGCATTGGAGACGACCTGCTTCTGGTAGGCCACATACTCGGGCTGCTGAGCCTCGAAGAAAGCAACCGCCTTGGCGGCTATCACGTGCTCCAGAGGGCCTCCCTGGCAGCCGGGGAATACATAAGAGTCGAGCACCTGGCTCATCTTCTTGACTACGCCCTTGGGGGTGGTACGGCCCTGCGGATCGTCGAAGTCCTGACCCATGAGGATAATACCGCCGCGAGGTCCGCGAAGAGTCTTGTGCGTAGTGGAAGTGACGATATGGGCATAAGGCAGCGGATTCTTGAGCAGGCCGGCAGCGATAAGACCAGCCGTGTGGGCCATGTCTATCCACAGTATGGCGCCCACTTTGTCCGCAATGGCGCGCATGCGCTCGTAATCCCACTCGCGCGAATAGGCAGAGGCGCCTCCCACAATGAGCTTAGGCTTGTGCTCCAGGGCAAGCTGCTCCATTTTGTCATAATCGACCCTGCCGGTTTGAGGATCAAGCCCGTAAGCTACCACTTTATATAAAATGCCCGATGCATTGACGGGAGAGCCGTGGGTGAGATGTCCGCCCTGGCTGAGGTCAAGGCCCATCATGGTATCGCCGGGCTTGAGGACAGCCATGGTGACAGCCATGTTGGCCTGGGCGCCGGAGTGCGGCTGCACGTTGGCCCAGCAGGCGCCGTAGATAGCTTTCAGACGGTCGATAGCCAGCTGCTCTATCTGATCTACCACCTCACATCCTCCATAGTAGCGCTTGCCCGGGTAACCCTCTGCATACTTGTTGGTGCAAATGGACCCCATGGCCTTGAGCACATCATCCGAAACATAGTTCTCGGACGCAATCAACTCCAGTCCGCTGCGCTGACGCTCGGACTCTTTTTTGATTAATTCAAACAACTGGATATCCTGTTTCATAATAATATTATTAGCTTTCAAATATAAGAATTTTTGTACCTTTGTGCAAATGCGCGACCGCAAACTTTTGAATATAGAACTAGGCCGGATAAGCCCGGAAGAGTACCGGACTCTGCCCGAGTCGGGTATCGTGTTGATACTGGACAATATACGCAGCGCGCATAACGTCGGCAGCGCTCTACGCAGCGCCGACGCGTTCAAGGTCGACAAAGTCTGGCTGTGCGGCATATGCGCCACTCCCCCGAGCGCAGAGATTCATAAATCGGCCCTGGGCGCCGAAGACAGCGTGCCCTGGGAGCACCGTCAGGACACTATCTCCGTAGTTGAAGAGTTAAAAGCTCAAGGATACACCGTATTGAGTGTGGAGCAAACCGAGAAAGCTACTTCTCTGGAGGCTTTCAATCCCGTTCCGGGAGAACGTTACGCCCTTGTTTTCGGCAACGAGGTGGACGGAGTACAGCAGAGCGTCGTGGATGCTTCCGACGGAGCCCTGGTCATTCCGCAGTTCGGCTCCAAGCACTCGCTGAACGTCAGCGTTAGCATAGGAGTTGTCCTTTGGCAGATAGTAAGTAAACGTAGCACATAAGAATCCGGCGGGAGGCCTGAGGCCCGGGGCCCTTTTCCCCATGTTTTATGGGTCCCGGAGCCTCAGGCCTCCCGCCGGAACAACATGACCGATTTAAAAAGATATGACAATGAAACGAGTATTATTGCTTTTAACTGCAGTGCTGCTCCTCTCCGGCGGACTTAACGCCCAGACTACTACCCGCCATACCATGCGTCACCATGGAGTTGAACGCGAATACTGGCTCTATGTTCCCGATACACTCTGTGCACAGAGGCCCTTGGTCTTCGTGTGCCACGGCTACGGCGGCAAAGCCGAGGGCTACTTCCCTGCCATGATCCAAAGCGCCCGCAAGCATGGCTATGTGCTCTGCTACCCCCAGGGCCTCAAAGACCCGGGCAAAGGCAGGACAGGATGGAATGTGGGCTATCCCTCGCAGCAAGGATGGAAGCAGGACGACGTGGCATTCATCCTGGCCCTTCAGCGCAAACTCCAGAGGGAGTATAAGTTGAACAAGGCTAACACCGTCTTCAGCGGAATGTCCAACGGCGGCGAAATGTGCTATTTACTGGCCTACACGCATCCTGAACGCTTTGCAGCCATAGTGTCGCTGGCAGGACTGACTATGGAATGGATATACCGCGACATAAAACCGCGCGGCCCGGTACCGTTTATCGAGATTCACGGGACGGCCGACAAGACTTCCCACTGGGAGGGCGACCCCGACAACCACGACGGTTGGGGCGAATACATTGCCGTGCCGCACGCCGTTGGAAGGATGATCAGCACCGATTGCTGCACCCACGAGGTCTGCGACACTCTCCCCCTATACAAGCCCGGCAGCCATACCGTAGTGCGCCACCGCTACCTTGACGGCACGGCCGGCGCCGAAGTCCGCCTTTACGAAATTATTGACGGCCTCCACAAGAACGGCTCCGCCGACCTCGATGTCCCCGAACTCATCTGGGACTTCTCCTCGCTGTATTTCAAGTAGTTACTGATCTTGACCTGGTCGCTTTTCACCAGGTCAAGATTGGGAAGTCGCTGATAATCAACATGGATCATGAATGTCAAGGTACACCTGATAGTCACGCTCATTGCGACGGTGCAGATGGCGGTTTCAGCACCGGCGCAGGAGATTAAAACCGAGCATATCTGCACGATAGAGCGGCAGTACCCCAACGACGGCGACTGCTACGGCAATCTATTTTTCCAGTTCCACTCTCAGAACCAGCATCCCGAGGGAGATTTCCACGGAGTGAGCGTTGCCGATTTGCGAAGCGGCAAGACCTTGGCATTCACCTATCTGGGGTTCAACCCCAACTTCCACAATTCAAGCATAACATTCACGAGGCGCAAAAAGAGCATCTTCGCCCCCTTCCCGCTGCTGATCGCATCGGAAAACTATGCGCCTAACGAGTACTATAAGATACATGTGTACCGTGTGCGGCGGCGCGGCGGCAGCTACAGCTTCGAGAACGTCCGGACTATCGACATGCCCTCCCCTGACAGCCTGGGAATATTGTACCCGCATGCTGTTCCCGACGAGGACGGGCGCCACATATGGATAGAGGGTTATTCCGCGGACAAGGCAAAGACGGTATTTCTGTTGTTTGACAATCCGGAGGGATTTCCGGTCAAACCGGGAAGGGAGCCGGGAATGACGGGGGTGCCGATTCGCCGTTTCGAGATACCCCGGAAAAACGTTACCGATCAGGCCTACTGCATTCGCAAAGGCAAATTCTATCAGGTTGTAGGCGTAAAGCGCGAAGCCTGGCTACGCATAATAGATATAGAAAGCGGCACCCTGGAGCGCGAAGTGCTGTTCAACGACTACGGCCTTCCCTACGAGCCCGAAGCCGTATTCTTCTGGCGCGGGCGGCTCTGCGTCAGTTTCTCCGCCAACGGCAAAGCAGAGGTGTACACAGTTGATTTATTATGAAAAAGATTATCGCAGCGGCTGCCATGCTTGCGGCTATGGCCATATCTTGCCGCAACAATGAAGTCAAACAGCAAATCCGCACCGGCGACCTGCTGTTCGTAGGCATCCCCATGGATTATCAAGCCGATAACATGGCGCAGGCCATTGCCGACGCCACCGGCGGCAGCGACGAAATCAATTATATCCACACCGCAGTGCTCGAAGTCGACAGCCTCGGCGCAATATGGGTAATCGACGCCACCCTCGCTCACGGAGTTGACAGACATCCCCTGGACACGCTATTCAAGGACTTCACCCTGAACGACGGCGGGCGCGCAACATTCAAGGTGATGCGCCTGAAGGATAACGGCGACGCTGCACGATGGGTCGGGCAGTGCAAGGCTCTCCTCGGCGAAGAATACGACCTGTACTTCCTTCCCGCCAACGGACGGCACTACTGCACTGAGCTGGTCTACGACTGCTACCTCAAACGCGACGGGAGCCACATCTTCGACTCCGTGCCCATGAACTTCAAAAATAACGAAGGCGAGATACCAGAGTACTGGACCTGGCTGTTCGGGGAGCTCGGCCAGAGCGTCCCGCAAGGCGTCCCGGGCACAAATCCCCAAGGCATGTTCAATTCTCCGGCCTTGAAATACATTGCGGATCTATAAAGATGCTCATTCACAGCAAGATACAAAAAATGACCTGGTAAAAAGCTACCAGGTCAAGTTTTGTAATCGATTGATAATCAATTAGCGGAGCTTCTTGTAGCCGTACTGGCAGGTATCACCGAGCTCAAGTTCGATCTTCATCAGGCGGTTGTACTTGCAGATACGGTCGGTACGGCTCAGCGATCCGGTCTTGATCTGGCCGCTGTTGGTAGCGACTGCGATGTCGGCGATGGTAGTGTCTTCAGTCTCGCCGGAGCGGTGGCTGGTAACGGTGGTGTAGCCGTGACGGTGGGCCATCTCAATGGCGTCAAGAGTCTCGGTAAGAGAGCCGATCTGGTTGACCTTGATGAGGATGGAGTTGCCGGCGCCCATCTCGATACCCTTCTGGAGATACTTGACGTTGGTCACGAACAGGTCGTCACCCACGAGCTGGCAGCGGTCGCCGATAGCCTTGGTGAGCTTGACCCATCCTTCCCAGTCTTCCTCGGACAGACCGTCCTCGATGGAGTCGATAGGATACTTCTCGATGAGTTTCTTGAGGTAATTGATCTGCTGGTCGGTGGTGAGCTTACGGCCGCGGGGATCTTTCTTCTTGCCGTCCTTGAGCTGCTTGTAGTCGTAGTAGAACTTGCCGTCCTCCTTGAAGCAGAACTCAGATGCGGCGCAGTCCATAGCGATGGTAATGTCTTTGCCGGGCTCCAGACCGGCGGCCTTGATAGCCTCGATGATGCAGTCAAGTGCGTCGTCGATGCCCTTGAGAGCGGGAGCGAATCCACCCTCGTCACCTACTGCAGTGCTGCAGCCACGGTCTTTGAGAACCTTCTTGAGAGCGTGGAACACCTCAGCTCCCCAACGGACTGCCTCAGCCTCGCAGCATGCACCCACGGGCCTGATCATAAACTCCTGGAATGCGATAGGAGCGTCGGAATGTGCACCGCCGTTGATGATGTTCATCATAGGAACGGGGAGAACATAAGTATTGGTACCACCGATATAACGGTACAGGGGGATGTCGAGATAATTGGCGGCGGCGTGGGCCACGGCAAGGCTTACGCCCAGAATGGCGTTGGCGCCGAGTTTGCTCTTGGTAGGAGTGCCGTCGAGCTCGATCATGGTCTTGTCGATGGACCTCTGCTCGAGTGCTGACATACCTATGATGGCGGGGGCAATAACATCGTTAACATTGGCGACGGCCTTCAGGACGCCCTTGCCAAGATAACGCTTTTTGTCGCCGTCGCGAAGCTCCAGAGCCTCGTTTTCGCCGGTAGATGCTCCTGACGGAACAGCAGCAACGCCCTTGATACCGGATTCGAGAATAACTTCGACTTCAACTGTAGGGTTTCCTCTTGAATCGAGTATTTCCCTGCCTGTAACTTGGATAATACGCATAATATTGATAAAAAATTAGTTGTTAGTACCTTTTGGCGGCGCAAATTTAGTCTTTTTTACCGAAAAAACCAAGAGGTTTTCTACGCGCACGGTACTCGGCCGTGGCCGTGAAGAACACGTCTCCGCTGGAGTTGGCCGCGGTCTCCACCGAATCCTGCACCACGCCTATAATAAAACCGATCGCAACCGCCTGCATGGCAATATCGTTGCTTATTCCGAAAAATGAGCAGGCCATAGGAATCAGCAGCAATGAGCCTCCGGCCACGCCGGAAGCGCCACAAGCGCCTAGCGTGGCAATGACGCTCAGCAGCAAAGCAGAGGCAAAACTGACCTCCACCCCAACAGTATGGGCAACGGCAAGCGTCATGACCGTGATAGTCACGGCAGCTCCGTTCATGTTGACGGTGGCTCCCAAGGGGATGCTCACCGAATAAAAGTCCTCTTCAAGCCCAAGCCTGCGGCACAAATCCATATTGATAGGGATATTTGCGGCAGAGGAGCGGGTGAAAAAAGCATTCAATCCGCTCTCTTTCAAGCAGGTGAAAAGCAGCGGAAAGGGATTGCGCCCTGTAGCTATAAACGAAATGAGAGGGTTGAACAGCAGCACGCTTACCAGCATACAGCTTACAAGCAGCGCAAGCAGTTTGCCGTAAGTGGTAAAGATCTCGAGGCCGCTTTCGCTCACGGCAGAGAACACCAGGCCCAGGATACCGAAAGGCGCAAACTGGATTATCCACTTAACAGCCAGGGTAATAACGTCGGCAAATTCGCTTATAACTTTGATCGTACCCTCAGAGGCGGCCAATTTCAGGCCAAGCCCGAGAATAAAAGCCCAGAAAAGAATGCCTATATAATTGGCGGTAGCAATGGCCTCCAAAGGGTTCATTACCATTTTGCTGAGGAGATTCTTAAAAACGTCGGTCAGGGCGCCCGGAGCACTGCCCTCCGCTACCTCGCCAAGGCTCAGGGTGACAGGAAAAAGAAAACTTCCTATCACTGCAACCGCCGCCGCTACAAGAGTAGCTGTGAGGTATAGCACTATTACCGTACGGAAACGCGGCCCCAACCCTCCTTGAGCCTTGGCTATGGACGAGGCCACCAGGAAAGCCACCAGCACCGGAGCAATTGCTTTAAGGGCGCTGACAAAAATGTGACCAAGTATCCCTATTCCCGTCCACTGCGGCACTATAAGCCCCAAGACAGCTCCAATAACAAGGCCGCAAAGGATTCGCAGCACCAAAGAAGTGCCGGTCCACCATTTTAAGACTTTACCCATCAGCCTACAGCATTCACTACGGCAACCCGGGCAATCTTAGCATCGGATTTGAACTTCTCGTCACCCAGATAATCTTCGTTCATTACTTTATACACAAAATCTTCGTCGAATCCGCAGAAAATCTCTACATAGCCCTTTTCGGTCTCGACATAAGACACATAAGGAGCCTCTTCGAAGTTGGAATTATACTCTTTAACCACATTCAGGAAGTCGCTCACCGACATTCCCGGCCTTACACCGTACACATTGGCATAACGTGGAGAGCACACTTCAATCTCGACAATGTCCATGTCTCCATCAGAACGGATCAGGAGCGTGGGCTCATTCTCCCCTTCTTTAACCAGATAATATACGTTAGTAGAAAGACCTTCGGTCTCGACAAAAACAGTTTTGTACCCGGGGACCGAGAACGGCACAGCCTCCCCCAGCATGATATTGCCGAAACCGTAATTGTACAGGCATATGGCTCCGGTAGAATTGTCACGGACGAACTTGTTGCCGTTCCACTGATACATCACCCCGCTGTTGCCGACATCATCGATGAACACCTGAAAGCCCCTGTCGCAATATGAGGGCGAGTATTTGCCGTTCTTTATGGCATAGTAAAGATTCTCGCTGCCATACAGCAGCAGAGGGTCAGCGGTAAGGTCCTCTGCCGTATAAGGCTTGTCCATCTTGAGGGTCGCAGAAGAGACTTTGCCGCTGCCTGTCTCATACCAGTAGTAGCGGTCGGGGTCTTTATGTCCCTCACCATCGTCGAAGAAGCCGCTCTGAAGCACGCCGAAAAGCTTTCCTCCAGTCTCGTCCGAGAAGGCGTGAAAGTTTACATAAGGGTGCGGTTTGTCGCTATCCTCTTCCGTCCAGTCGTAGTCGGATGGCTTGCTGAAATAGTCTGACCAGTAGATGCTGTTGTCGTTTTTGGACCATATAGTTTCGGGACCCTCCCCGTCGCCGAGCACTCCGTCAAGCATCTCTTCAAAGCGGTCTTTGTAGGCAGAACGGGCCTCGGGAGTCTTAAGTTCTTCAGTAAGGTCAGAGGCCGGGATGGCGCTGAAAAAAGCCCACAGTTGGCCGCTGTCCACTGCAGGCAGTTGTTCAAACGGTTTGCCGGAACCTTGGTCCGATTCACTGCACGAGCAAATCAAACACGCCGCCAGAAGGGCTGCAGCGAGAGAGAATAATCTTTTCATATTATCAAATTTGTGTAAAAATAAACAAAAGAAAATAAAAAACAAAGAGGCCGGCGTGAGCTGCTGCCCGCGCCGGCCTGATTGAGGATGCTAATAATTATTGAACCTGTACAGTATAACCGGATCTCTTGAAGTAATAAGTAGTTCTATTATAAGTACCTGTTACTTCAAGGCTAAATCTTGCTGTGCCGGCTTTTAATCCTTGGATGCGGAAATAATTCCCATTTGACGAAGCCCAATTGTTAGCTTCAGAAATCGATATAACATCAGTACCGCTGGTGACAGTTACATTGTAGTTAGCCCTTCCGATCATAGCATCATCTTTGATAGTATGAACTTGGAAAGTTCCCTCTTTGCCATTTTCAATAGTAATAGTAGAGCTGGAGATGAAAGTAGAGCCATCTTTCAAAACAGATTGACTACCAAAGTAAGTATTACATTTAATATTCCACGGATATACCTTAACATTGTAGATGACAGCATTTGTCACACCGGCACTCGTGGTTGATGCCGTAATAGATGCACTTTCTTTGGATGATTCACAATCAACGGTTACTACACCTGAAGAAGATACCGTGGCCACAGATGTATCTGAAGATTTGAAATTGTAAAAATTGTCAATCGAGGTATATGTAGCATTAGAGGGCGATACCGAATAATTGGTACCATAAGCAAGGTTAACTGTAGCCGAACCGCTAAAGTAGCCACCAATGAATGTGCCCGGAGTCAGTGACGATATAGGAACGTAGAACTGAATCCAGAAACTCCTTGTGTTACCGTTTGAGTCGGTACCGATAATCTCTACCAAGCCTGCCTTCTTGGGTGTTACTGTAGTCTGATTGCCAACCGCAGGGCTCACTGTAGCAATGCTTTCATTCGAGCTCTTCCAGTTAATTGCAGCAGCTTCTGAACTGCTATAGTAAGTGCCACCGGATTTGACAGCTCTAACTATAGTGGTACCAGTGGTTACACAGTACCCGGGAGTGGTTGAACTGCTGCCCGACCAATTGGAGTAGCTGGCATAGTCGCCGCTGGCCCAGGTAAACTTAGGTATCACCTTAATATTTACGGTTCTTGCAAAGAATCCGTCGTCACCCATTAGCACAAAGGCAACCTTTGTCGTGCCGGTCTTAAGTGCGGTAACCTGCTGATAAATAGTAGTTCCTACCTTTGCTTCAATATTTACAATCCCGGACGTTTCGGCAGTTGTGAAATCGCTCTGGTTGGTCAAAGTTACCCTGCTGGTGCTTGAACTTACGAATTCTTGAGTGTACATAAATGCAAGATTGATCTTGTCCCCATAAACCATCTGCAACGTCGCTCCTTCAGGTATAGGCTTGTGGTCAAATTCCGCGTAGAATTCAGGATTTGAATTATCCCCAACCGGATTCTTGTGGATGATCTGGAGGGAATGATCATACACCTGGAACGTCCTCATGTTCTTATAGTCGGTTATGCTCGAACTGTGCAGAGGTTTTCCGCTGATGGTCGCCGTTCCCTTGGCTTCACCCTTTACCCAACCATATTTGTCCACCGTTGCGATGGAGGTGTTGGATGACTTGTATTCAAAATCGGTATTGGTCGTGTAGGTTGCATCGGCAGGCGAGAAGGTGAAGTCCTTGCCGCTTCCGCCTGTAATGAGATGCTCATTGCCCTTGCCGATCTTGAACGTGGTTGAGTTGGCCGTGATGGATGTGATGTCCTTGTACACGACTACATAGTAGTACCTCTTGTTGCCGGTGCCGTCAGTTACGGTAATGGTAGCATAGCCGGGCTTCTTTCCGGTAATCGTTCCCATATATCCGCCGTACTCGGTTGAACCGGTAACAGAAGCAACGGATGTATCGTTGGACGTCCATGTAAAGCCCGAGAGTTGATCCTTGGTGTAAACACCCTTGTCTCCGCAGAGGGCCACTCCGATAGTCTGACCTACAGGAATATACCTGCTGTTGGAAGAGGAGTTGGTCTTGTCGGCAACATAGTCGCCAGACTCGAAGTAGCTCTTCTTGACCGTGACGGCGATGGTCTTGTCAAGTTTGTTGCCCTTGTAGTCAATGTACTTGATGCCGATAGTTGATGTTCCAATACCTTTGAAGGTGTATTCAGCCCTCGGATAAGAACCATACCTCTCATCTTGAATGTTTTGCGCCATTGTCAGCACAGAAGAGTTGGAATTTGAGAATTCAAACTTTGCCATGTCCTTGGTATCGCAGACAGTGGGGTTATTAGAAGTGGCATCGAATCCTATATAAGTCCTCAAAAGATAGGTCTCGCCAGCCTTGTTCATGACATGAGTAAACGTACCGCCGCTTACGTCGGGATAGCTTTCGCTGCCCTTGCTATAGTATGCAATAATCTTATAATCGAATGCTGACTTAGCCGAAGAGTTGGCAATGACTACCCTGGTATTCTTGGTGAACTTGGTCCCTCCTGCGGAGGTGTAACTAAAGCTAAGGTCACTGAAAGCATCTGTCGCTCCTGTAGGATTTTTAAGTACCTTAATGCAGAATGCCTTGCGGGAACCCAGATCTTCAACCTGTACAGAAACATTATCAGATTTTGAAGAACTGCAGCTGAAGTGCGAAGCGTCGGCATCCTGTACGTAATTGTTCTTGCTGGAGTCCCAAGGAACGATGAGGAACTCGTTGGCGGTACCCCTGTGGTTGGTGCCGTTCTTGTAATGGATGACGCTGCCGAAGGTGGCTACCGTAGTCTTATCCTCCAAGAACTGGGTGCGGAGTTCGATGCTCGGAGCAGTTACGGTTACAGAGCAGGTAGCCTTCTTGCCGCCGTCCTTGGTGGTGACAGTAATGGTGGCGGAGCCGGCGGCCTTAGCCTCTACCATGCCGTTGGCGTCCACGGTGGCTATCGAAGTCTTGTCGCTGCTCCAGGTCACCTCCTTGTTGGTGGCGGTGGATGGAACTACGGTGGCATTGAGGACTACCTTCTCGCCAATTTCCATGTTGATTGAAGATTTATCCAAACTTACTCCGGTCACCGCCACCGTGGCCGCCTTCACAGTCACGGTACACTTGGCCGTCTTGCCGCCGTCCTTGGTCGTCACCGTGATCACCGCCGTGCCGGCCTTCACAGCCGTCACCTTGCCGTTCTCGTCCACGGTGGCAACGGCCACCTTGTCGGACTCCCAGGTCACCTGCTTGTTGGAGGCGTCGTCCGGCTTGACCGTCGCGGTCAGCGTGGCGCTGCCGCCTTCGGTCAGCGTGAGGGTGGTCTTGTCGAGGCTCACGCTCGTAACGGGGATCACTTTGCCCACTACAGTCACCTTGCAGGTCGCGGTGAAGCCGCCGTCCTGCGTGGTCACCGTTATGACGGCCTCGCCCACGGCCTTGGCCTCCACGTTGCCGTTGTCGTCAACGTCGGCAACCTCGGGCTTGTCCGAACTCCAGGTCACCTTCTTGTTCGCCGCGGTGGAAGGCGTCACGGTCTCCCACAGCTTGGCGCCGTCGCCAACCTCCATCACTATCTCGCTCTCGTTCAGGCTCACTCCGGTCACGCTCACGCCCGCATCGGTCACCTTCACCGAGCACGTGGCCTTGAAGCCGCCGTCCTTGGTCGTGGCTATGATGGTGGCGCTGCCCGCCGCCTTGCCCGTCACCTTGCCCGTCTCGTCCACGGCGGCGACAGAGGCGTCGTTGGACTGCCAGGTCACCGTCTTGTCGGTCGCGTCGTCGGGCTCTATGGTGGGCGTCAGGGTTATCTCCTCGCCCACGCCTATGGTAATGCTGCTCTTGTCCAGCTTGATGCCGGTCACCTTGACCTCGGCAGCCTTCACCGTCACCTTGCAGGTGGCGGTCTTGCCGCCGTCCTTGGTGGTCACCGTGATGGTGGCTTCGCCCTCGGCCTTCGCGCTCACCTTGCCGCCCTCGTCAACGGTGGCGACCTCTTCCTTGTCGGAGGACCAGCTCACGCTCTTGTCGGTCGCACCGTCGGG
>JAEEGG010017458.1_pt1 | contig 14748 bp, 11 predicted proteins | sample 9134161 | NCBI WGS metagenome assembly JAEEGG01 (sample SAMN16246543, study PRJNA631951) | gut metagenome | biome: gut microbiome; feature: rumen; material: CR-attached | host: Bos | place: Iran: Karaj | collected 2018-10
AAAACGGCCTCCACGGAAAAAGTCCCCCCCCTTTCCGAGGGGGGCGGGAGAAAAAATCCGACCAATGCAGACGCGCCTCTTCGCATTGTCGGGATAAACTACCCCGACAAAAATCGGGATAAGCGTGGTTTCATTGCCAAGACGGGATGGAAGTACGATTGTTCCGCGTTTTCCCATTGTCCGCCCCACCACGGATTTCCCTTGCCGCCGGGGGCGTGCAGTGCCCCCCCCCAACCTATCAAGCACATGGTCGCGCAGAAGCGTGCCCCGGGGCGATTTCCACGGGGAGGGCCGCGCTTCGTCGCGGCCGCGCGAACAGGATGTTCCTGACATGTCCTTGAAGCGCCCCGTGTAGATGGCCCGGACGAAGCCGGGCCCTCCCAGAATCCGGCTGCACTTTTCTTTGTTTGATCCAGCGCAGGCATTGGACAAATCGGAGTTTCTCCTTCCTTCGCGCTCCGTTTTTTGCGCCGCAGGCAGAGGAGAAAGTGGAGCGAGTGGGCTAGTATATCGTCAAGTCAAAACATTCGTATTTCTCTGCAACGTGGTAGGTAGGGCGGGCAGTCCCCTGCCCGCCGTGCGAAAGGGGTGTGGCATGAAGGCAAATCCATGAGCAAGACAGGCACACGGCGGCGAAGGGACTCGCCGCCCTACACAAAATCATGTGAAACAATGGACTTTACGATGTACGAGTCCCATGTGTGGATGGAGCTCATCCAACCAATATTCTCCATGGTTTCCCTTTGATTGTCGAATTTTCCATCTCTGCCGTAAAAACGGCAGATATTTTCCATTGAAGATGGAAAATATTTGACATCTGCCTTTTTCTCCGCTGCTTGCGGGCTGGGCCGTGCAACGCCTCTGCACCCCCGGGGATTCCCGGGGGCTCAAGGCGTTCCGCGAGGACTACCCCGAAGCGAAGGCCGTCCTGTCGTACCGGGGGAAGGAATCTTTTGTCCGGGACGGCATCCCGGCGATGCCTGTCGGCGACTTCCTGACCGCCCTTTCCTCCCGCTGGGAGTCTTTTCCGAGAGTGACAGCATCCATCCACATCCCGACCGCATGGGGAGCGGACCGCTTCTTTGGCCCAGTCATGACGAAAGGATAAAACGATCATGTCAAATATTTCGATATACCGAAATATAATGAAAATCCATCATTGATTTTCGCCATATCAGATTGTAGAGTGCTTCCCGCTGTCCACTCTGGAGGACTTGGATGAAAAGACCGTTCTACATTGGCCAAATCGTACCGTTCATCGACAAACCCGTCGTCAAGGTGTTCACGGGAATCCGCCGGTGCGGGAAGTCGCATCTCATGGGGATGGTGCGCGGAGAGTTGCTGGCGCGCGGGATCCCCGCCACACGCATCGTGGAGGCCAATTTCGAATCGAAAAAGACGGAGTTCGTGAGAACGCCCGATATGGCTTTTTCGCATGTCCGTTCGTGTGCGGAACGCGCGGAGGGCCAAAGGGTGTATCTGCTGTTCGACGAAATCCAGGAGCTGGACGGCTGGGAGAAGTTCGTCAACGCCCTTCTCGTCGATTTCGACGTTGACGTTTACCTCACGGGGTCGAACGCGAAGTTGCTGAGCGGGGAGTTGGCGACCCATCTGGGAGGGCGGTTCGTGGAAATCCGCGTCTTCCCCCTGTCCTTCGCGGAAGTCGTGGAGTGGGCGCGGGAGGGCAATTCCGGCGTGCCGGTCCCGGAACTGTTCCGGCGGTTCGTCCGCGAAGGCGGAATGCCCTTCCTCCACGACACGGGATTGCGGGGCGCCCCCGCGATGGCCTACCTCACGGACGTGTTCGGATCGGTGGTCGTGAAAGACATCGCGAAACGCCACCGGGTGAGGGACATCGACATGCTGGAGCGGGTTCTCGCGTATCTCGTCTCCGAGGCGGGCCACCCGTTTTCGGCGGCGTCCGTCCGGAAATACCTGAAACACGAAAACCGTGACATCGCGCTGGAAACGCTGTACAATTACGTGAAACACGCCAATGAAGCATGCCTTGCGATTCCCTTGAAACGGATCGACATCGCGGGGAAAAAGGTGCTGTCCAGCCAAGAGAAAATCTATCTGGCCGACCACGGATTCCGGGAGGCGCTGTTCGGGAACAACGAAGCCCGCATCGACCAAGTGCTGGAGAACATCGTGGCCGTCGAACTCGTCCGCCGGGGCTACACCGTGGGCGTGGGGATGCTGGGGGAGCGGGAAGTCGATTTCGTCGCGGAGCGCGGGCGGGAACGGATGTACGTCCAAGTCTCCTACCTGATGCCCACCGCCGACATCCGCGACCGCGAGTTCTCCGTGCTGGAGCGGATCCGCGACAACTACCCGAAATTCGTCCTCTCGATGGACGAGCTTGATTTCTCCCGCAACGGCATCATCCACCGCCCCATCCGGGAGTTCCTTCTGGACTGACCCGCACGCCGACGGGCATCCGGCGACCGATGGGCCGCCGCGCGGGCAGGGGGGCCGCATTCAGACAGGGTTGGCTTTCGCTTTTCCGCAGGCCGCCCGCCACGGATTTCCCTTGCCGCCGGGAACGCGCGTTGGCAAACTAGCGGCATCGAACCGAGAGATTTATCCCATGCCCTTGCCCCACAAAACACTGAAATTCAATGTTGCCGGCCCCTGCAATCCGGATGAACATTACATGTTGCCGCCGCTTGGACGCATTCCCGGCCTCATGCAGCTTGTCGAGGAAGGGAACTACTTCGTCCTCCACGCCCCGCGCCAGTCGGGCAAGACCACGGCCATCCAGGCGCTCGTCGACATCCTCAACGAAAAGGGGGACATGTGTGCGCTCTATTTTTCCGTGGAAAGCGTCCAGGCCTTCGCCGACCCCGCCATCGGCATGCCACGCATCGTGCGCCGGATACTCTCCGATCTCGCCCGCCACCCCCTCTTTTCCGGCCTGGCCAAGGAACTGCTGGCGGCCCCCACCCTCCCGGAGTTCCGCGATTTGCTCATCGACATGGCCCAAACCTGCCCGAAACCCCTCGCGCTCTTCTTTGATGAAGTCGATGCACTCTCCGACGGCACCCTCATCACGTTCCTCCGGGAACTCCGGGACGGGTACGTCACCCGCCGGATGATTCCCTTCCCCGCTTCCGTCGCGCTGGTGAGCATGCGGAACATCCGCGACTACAAGGCGAGAATCCGGCCCGACGCGCAGACCCTGGGGGCCGCAAGCCCGTTCAACATCATCACGGAGACGCTGACGCTTTCCTCCTTCTCCGAAGAGGACATCCGCACGCTCTACGGGCAGCACACGGCGGCCACGGGACAGGCGTTCACGGACGACGCCGTATCCGCGGCCTACGCCCTGACGCGGGGCCAGCCGTGGCTGGTGAACGCGCTGGCGCGGGAGTGCGTCGAGAAAATCCACGCCCGCCGCTACGCGGAGCCAATCACGGCCGGGGACATGGAAAGCGCAAAGGAAAGCATCATCCGCGCGCGGGGCACGCACGTAGACTCGCTGATGGAGCGCCTAAAGGAAGAGCGCGTCAGGCGCGTGGTCGAGCCGGTCATCCTGGGCGATGACGGTTTTCTCGACGATTCCGACAACGATCTCCAGTACGTCCTCGATCTCGGCCTGCTCCGGGAGGAGCGGGGCATTCTGCTCCCGGCCAATCCCATGTACGGCGAAATCATGCTCCGCTACTTGTCCAGCGCGAAGCAGAAACAATTTCTCGCCATCTACCCCACCCCGTTCTGGCTGCTTCCCGACGGCTCCCTCGACATGCCGAAGCTCATGGCGCGGTTTCAGGAGTTCTGGCGCGAGAACTCCGAGTCCGACCGCGACATCTACGAGTACAAGGAAGCGTTCCCCCACCTCGTCCTGATGGCCTACCTCCAGCGCGTCGTCAACGGCGGCGGGCGGATCCTCCGCGAGATGGCGCTGGGATCGCTGCGCCTCGACCTGTGCGTCATCTTCGGCACGTTCCGCTACGCCGTGGAAATCAAGATGAAACGCAACTACCGCGAGCCGCAATCCCTCGACCAGTTCGCCGCCTACCTCGACCGCCTCGGCCTCGACGAGGGATGGATGCCCGTATTCGACGAAGACAAAACCAAGCCTTGGGCCGACAAGCTCTTCCTGCGCGACCTCGTCCACGGCGGCAAAACCATCCACATCGTCGGCCTCTGACAGTCCAGGGCCGGACTTGGGATGATGGAGGCCGTTTCGTAGATCGCCCAGCTGACATGAACAGGCATTTCCAGAATCAGTCCTCAAAATCCGCCAACAAATGGAAAAACAAGCCATGAAAGCGCTCATTCTCAATTCCGGACTCGGTTCCCGCATGGGGGTTCTCGCGTCGGAGCATCCCAAGTGCATGACGGAAGTTTCGCCAAGGGAAACCATTCTGTCCCGGCAGCTGAACCAGCTGGTGGACGCGGGCATCGAAGACGTGGTGATGACGACCGGGCTCTTCGCCGGGGTGCTGGAGCGCTACTGCCAGAGCCTGGACCTGCCGCTGCGGATCCGGTTCGTCAAGAATCCGGTCTACGACAAGACGAACTACATCTACAGCATCCACTGCGCCCGGGAGCTGCTGCGGGACGACGACATCCTGCTGATGCACGGCGACCTCGTGTTCGAGAACGAGGCCCTGGACCTGCTCCTGGCCGCCACGGGGTCGGGCATGGCCGTCTCCTCCACCATGCCGCTTCCTGAGAAGGATTTCAAGGCGGTGGTGGCGGACGGGTTCGTGCAGAAGGTCGGCACCGGCTTCTTCGGCGAAGGGGCGATGGCCGCCCAGGCGCTCTACAAGCTGGAGAAGGCGGACTGGCTCCGCTGGCTGGACAAGATCGCGGAATACTGCGAGGCCGGCAACACCGGCGTCTACGCGGAAAACGCGCTCAACGACCTCGACGGGGCGGCCAACGTCCGCGCCGTGGACGTCCGCGACCTGCTGTGCGCCGAAATCGACAACCCCGACGACCTGGCGGTGGTCTCGGCGCGGTTGCGCGAGGTCGAATCGCGCACGGTCTACATGACGTTCTCGACGGACATCCTCCACGGCGGGCACATCGCGATCATCCGCAAGGCCGCCCGCCTGGGCCGCCTGGTCGTCGGCGTGCTCTCCGACGAGGCGGTGAGCGCGTACAAGCGCTATCCGCTGGTTCCCGCGTCCGAGCGCCGCAAGCTCTTCGAGGGCATCGCCGGGGTGCGGAAGGTCGTGGAGCAGCGCACGCTTTCCTACCGGGAAAACCTCGAGAAATACCGCCCTGACATCGTGGTCCACGGCGACGACTGGTGCACGGGCTTCCAGAAGCCGGTCCGCGACGAGGTGGTCTCCATCCTCGCCGGCTACGGCGGGCGCCTGGTCGAGTTCCCCCACTCCGACGCGCCGGAATACCGCGAAATGGAAGCGCGCGCCCGCGCCGAACTCTCCCTGCCCGACCTCCGCCGCGCCCGCCTGCGCCGCACGCTGGAGATGAAGGGCTTCGCGACGGCCATGGAAGCCCACAGCGGCATCACGGGCCTGATTGTCGAGAAGACCAAGGTGTACCAGGACGGCGGAACCCGCCAGTTCGACGCCATGTGGGTATCCTCCCTCTGCGACTCCACGGCCAAGGGCAAACCCGACATCGAGCTGGTGGACATGACGAGCCGGTTCCGGACCATCGACGACATCATGGAAGTGACGACCAAGCCGATCATCTTCGACGGCGACACGGGCGGGCTGGCCGAACACTTCGTCTACATGGTCCGCACCCTCGAACGCATGGGCGTATCCATGGTCATCATCGAGGACAAGACCGGGCTCAAGAAGAATTCCTTCTTCGGCACGGAAGCCGCGCAGACGCAGGATTCCATCGAGAACTTCTCCGCCAAGATCCGCGCGGGGAAAAAGGCGCAGAAGACGAAGGACTTCATGATCTGCGCCCGCATCGAGTCGCTCATCCTGGAACGCGGGATGGAAGACGCGCTGGAGCGGGCCTTCGCGTTCGCGGCGGCGGGGGCGGACGCCATCATGATCCACTCGCGGAAGAAAGACCCGTCGGAAATCTTCGAGTTCATCGAAAAGTTCCGCGCGAAGGACGCCACGACGCCGATCGTGCTGGTGCCGACGTCGTTCAACGCGGTGACGGAAGAGGAATTCAAGGAACGCGGGGCGAACATCGTGATCTACGCGAACCAGCTCACCCGCACGGGCTTCCCGGCGATGCAGAACGCGGCGCGCACGATCCTGAAACACCACCGGGCGAAGGAATGCGACGCGATGTGCATGTCCATCAAGGACATCATCACGCTGATCCCGGAGGAATAGGCCATGGAGCAGGCGGTTCTCCTCCCCGACGGCGGCTACGCGCCGCTCGGCGCGTGGCTGTCGGAACGCGGCGTCTCCGGCCTGTTCGTGGTCTGCGACCCGTCGCTGGAGTTCCTGGCACGCTGCAAGGCTAAGCTCGCGGAAATCGGGGAGCGGATGCCGGTGGTGCGGTTCTCGGACTTCCGACCCAATCCGCTCTACGAATCGGTCGCGGAGGGGGTCGCCCGGTTCCGCGCGTCGGGCTGCAACGCGATCCTCGCGGTGGGCGGCGGGTCGGCGATGGATGTCGCCAAGTGCATCAAGCTCTACGCCAACATGGACCCGGCGCGCAACTACCTCCGCCAGGAGATCGTGCCCAACGCCATCCCGTTGCTGGCCATGCCGACGACCGCCGGCACCGGCTCGGAGGCGACGCGCTACGCGGTCATCTACTTCGAAGGCAAAAAACAGTCCGTCACGCACGGCTCGTGCATCCCATCCGCCGTGCTGTTCGATCCATCGGCGCTCAACACGCTCCCGCCGTACCAGCGGAAGGCGACCGCGATGGATGCGCTGTGCCACGCCATCGAGTCGTACTGGTCGGTCCATTCCACGGCCGAAAGCCGCGGCTACAGTGCGGACGCCATCCGCCGCACGCTCGCGAACCTCCCCGGCTACCTCTCCAACACGCCCGAGGGCAACGCCGGAATGCTCCGCGCCGCCCACGTCGCCGGGAAAGCCATCAACGTCACCCAGACCACCGCCGGCCACGCCATGTGCTACAAGCTCACGTCGCTCTTCGGCATCGCCCACGGACACGCCGCCATCCTCTGCGACCGCGTCCTGTTCCCGTGGATGCTCGACCACGCCGACCGCTGCTGCGATCCGCGCGGGGAGACCGTGTTGCAGGACGCCTTCCGCGGCATCGCCGCCGCCATGGACTGCGCCACGCCCGAGCACGCCGCGGCGAAGCTCGACGCCATCTTCCGGTCCCTCGAACTGCCCGTTCCCGCCGCCACCGAAGAACAGTTCGCCGAGCTGCGCACCTCCGTCAATCCCGACCGGCTCAAGAACCATCCCGTCGCGCTCGACGAGGGCAGCATCGACGCGCTCTACCGCACGATTCTCCGGCAACCCGGAGGCTGACGCCTTGACACCACCCCCGTCTTGTGCAAGATTCTTGCACGGAGTCCGGTCAAGATGAAAACGCTCAACATCGCCGAAGCGCGCAACACGCTCAGCACCCTTGTCGAAGACCTCCGCATCGGCGGGGAGGGAGTCGTGATTTCCCGCTACGGCCATCCCGTCGCCATGCTCGTCCGCTACGAATCGCCTGCCGGTGGCACCGCCGATGCCAAGGACTGGCGCGACGAACTCGGCCTCCGGCAACCCGGCTTCAGCCTCCCTCCCGGCTTCGACGAGCCGCAGGACGCCCTTTTCGAGGTCTTTTCCGACGCTCCCGGCGGGGATGCCCCGTGATTCTCCTCGACACCAACGCCTGGCTCTGGTGGACCATCCGCCCCGAGGGCATGCCCGCACGGGCGCGTTCCCTCGCCGACGCCGCGGCGGGCGACGGCGCGTTGGCGGTGTCGGTCGTTTCCGTTTGGGAGATTGCCGTCAAGACCGCCCTGCGCAAACTGCAGCTGGGCATGGCCGCCCGCGAATGGGTGGCCCGTGCCTCCCGGGCCCCCGGCCTCCGCATCCTCCCGGTCGACTCCGACATCGCCCTGGCCAGCGCCGAGCTCCCGCCCCCCTTCCACCGGGACCCCGCCGACCGCCTCATCGTCGCCCTCGCCCGGCGCCTCCGCGCCCCCCTTCTCACTTCCGACCGGAAGATCCTCGAGTATCCCCACGTGGAGTCCCGCTGGGAATGACCCAACCATCCATCCGAAAGGAGCCCCCATGAAAGTCGAACGTTTCACCGAAATCCTCGGCGCCGATTTCTTCACCGGTGTCCCCGATTCCCAGCTCAAGGCCCTCTGCAACTGGCTGATGGCCACGTACGGCATCGACCCGCACCACCACGTCATCGCCGCCAACGAAGGCAACTGCGCGGCGCTGGCCGCGGGCTACCACCTGGCCACCGGCAAGGTCCCCGTCGTCTACATGCAGAACTCCGGCGAAGGCAACATCATCAATCCCGCCGCCTCGCTGCTGAACGACAAGGTCTACGCCATCCCCGTCATCTTCGTCGTCGGCTGGCGCGGCGAGCCCGGCATCCACGACGAACCCCAGCACGTCTACCAGGGCGAAGTCACCGTCAAGCTCCTCGACGACATGGACATCCGCTCCTTCGTCGTATCCAAGGACACCACCGAGGACGAGCTCGCCGCCGCCATGGACGCCTTCCGTCCGCTGCTGGCCGCCGGGAAGGACGTCGCCTTCGTCATCCGCAAGGGCGCGCTCTCGTTCGACGGCAAGGTGGACTACTCCAACGCCAACGCCATGGTGCGCGAGGAAATCGTCCGCCACGTCGCCGCCGCCGCCGGGGACGATCCCATCGTCTCCACCACCGGCAAGGCCTCCCGCGAACTCTTCGAAATCCGCACCGCCAACGGGCAGGACCATTCCCGCGACTTCCTGACGGTCGGCTCCATGGGCCACGCCTCCTCCATCGCGCTGGGGGTCGCCCTGAACAAGCCCGGCCGTCGCGTCTGGTGCATCGACGGCGACGGCGCCGCCCTCATGCACATGGGCGCCATGGCCGTCATCGGGGCCAACAAGCCCGCGAACCTCGTCCATGTCGTCATCAACAACGGCGCCCACGAGACGGTCGGCGGCATGCCCACCGTCGCCTCGCAGATCGATCTCGTGGCCATCGCCAGGGCCTGCGGCTATCCCCATGCCGTCTGCGTGGACAACTTCGATGCCCTCGACGCCGCCTTGGCCGACGCGAAATCCCGCGGCACCCTCACCCTCATCGAAGCCAGGAGCTCCATCGGCGCCCGCGACGACCTCGGCCGTCCCACCACCACCGCGCTGGACAACAAGCGCGCGTTCATGGAGTATCTGAAAAGCCTCTGAGGTCGCGTGCGCGCCCTTGCCGTTTGTCTGCTTCGGGCTTGTCAGGTGAAAACCTTGTCTTTTGCATGGTCCGGTCGGTCGGTAGGGGCCGACCTCCGGGCAGCCCATCATGGGCAATCCTTTCGCACGGCCCGCCCGGAGGTCGGGCCCTACCGGAGGGAGGACCCGAGAAGAAATCGCAAGATTTTCGCCTGACAACTCCTTCGGGCGCAATGAGAGGACATGGCGCGTCCCTTTCCTGGTGACCGAAAAGGACAACGACGAAGTGTTCGAGTGTAGTGGCCCCCGTTGCAATTCCACGAATGCGAGATGCCAGGAGGGCGACTGGACCCGCCCCCCTCCGAGAGGGGGGTGGCGCGGCCATGGATGGGATGTCCATGCATGGAAAAAGACAAGCGGCAGGGGCCGCGACGGGGGGAGTACTGCGGTCGGCCCTCACGGAAAGCGCGACTTTCCACCGGCAACAAACGAATCAAGTCCTTTGTGGATGGACCCTGCAGAAGCAGGCATCGACGGCCACCCGCAGTAATCCCCCGCCGTCATTCCCATCCGCTCCGAAGGCGCAATCCTCTTACCATTCCTTCCACCGCCCCCCCCCTCTCGGAGAGGGGCGGATGCATGCGCACACCTCATGCCCTGAATACGGCCGCTTCGTTACGGCAACATCATCGCCATCCAGTAAAAACCCCGAAGGACCTATCCCTTCCGCGGGTTTCAGCGCATGCCCCCCCCGGAAACCGTCAAAGCCTCCACCAAAGGACGCCCGAGGCGTTCAATTCGGCGATGGGGAACAGGCCCTTGACGTCGATGAGGACTTTTCCGGCGGGGTTGCCGAAGAGTTCGAGGGTGCCGGCCAGGCCCATTTCCTTGAATTGCCGGTGGGCAACGGCGACGACCACGCAATCGGCATCGCGGATTCCGGACATGTCCACGAGGTCGATTCCGTATTCCTTCTTGGCGACGGCGGGGTCCGCCCAGGGGTCGGCGACGAGCGGGACGATGCCGAACTCGGCGAAGCGGGAGACGATGTCGGCGACCTTGCTGTTGCGGACGTCCGGGCAGTTTTCCTTGAAGGTCAGGCCGAGAATGACGACCTTGGAGCGTTTGGGGGCCTGACCCGCCTGGATCATCTTGCGGATGGCGGCGTGGGCGACAAAGGCCCCCATGCCGTCGTTGACGATGCGGCCATTGAGGATGATCTGGCTGTGGTAGCCGAGTTTTTCGGCCTCGTGGGTGAAATAATAGGGATCCACGCCGATGCAATGCCCGCCGACGAGGCCCGGTCGGAAGCCGAGGGCGTTCCATTTGGTGTTCATGCCGTCGACGACTTCGTTGGTGTCGATGTCCATGCGGTCGAACACCATGGCGAGTTCGTTCATGAACGCGATGTTGATGTCCCGCTGGCTGTTCTCGACGACCTTGACGGCTTCGGCCGTGCGGAGATTGGACACGGGATGGGTGCCCACTTCGACGACCAGGTCGTAGACCGCCTTGATTTCCGCCAGGCTTTCGGCGTCCATGCCGGACACGATCTTGTGGATGTTTTCGAGGCGGTGGACCTTGTCGCCGGGGTTGATGCGTTCGGGACTGTAACCGACCTTGAAATCCACGCCGCAACGGAGACCGCTCTGCTTTTCGAGGATGGGGATGCAGACATCCTCCGTGCAACCGGGATAGACGGTGGACTCGTAGACCACGATGGAGCCGGGCGCGAGATTGCGCCCGACAATCTCGGATGCACCGATGACGGGTGAGAGGTCCGGCGTGTGGTCGGTGTTGACGGGGGTCGGAACGGCCACGATGATGAACTTGGCCTTCCTCAGCTCGGTCTCGTCAGAGGTGAACTGGACGGTGGTGTTCCGGATGGCCTCGTCCCCGACTTCCAGCGTCGGGTCGCGGCCGGACTTGTAGAGGTCGATTTTGGCCTTGTTCAGGTCGAAGCCGATGACGTTGAGCCCCTTCCGCGCAAAAGCGAGCGCGATGGGCATTCCCACGTAACCCAAACCCACCAAGGCCAGGGATTCATTCTTTTCAACCAGGTTTTTGTAAAGATTCATGGTTTCCTCGGCGAATAGGCCGTCAATCTAGCAGGAAAGGGTATGTACGGCAAGGAGAAAGGGGCGCGGACGGCGGGGCGCGGGTGCGAGCGAAAAGTGTAAGGAGGGAGGAGAAGTCTGTCTTTGGTGATTTGAGCGTGCAAAGCTCTTTTCCCTCTCCGAGGGGGGATTGGCTTCGCACTCCCTGGTCGCGAATAGCCACACCCGGCGGGCGCGCGGGCGCGGCCTTCCCGCACACACACTTCAAACTGGATCCCGAAAAAGGGCAATGCCCGTTCCTTTCCATGCCTGTGGCGCAAACACGGAGAGAGTGGAGGACGCCAGCACTGAGGTTGCAGGGAGAAGGTTTCGCTCGTGCGGAAGCCTTTCTTTCCACGCCTTGGGTACAGGCAAAGAGTTTGGAGCGTGTTTTCGGAGCATGCCCCCCTCCGCCAAACTCCACCTCCCAAAACCCTCCGTGCCTCCTTCCTCCGCCCCCTCCGTGTTTCGCGCCGCGGGCCCGTTTATCCTTGCCTGATTCGGGCGTGCCCGTTTGCCGCCGGAGAAGGGCCTATCCATCGTTTCCCGCCGCCCGCCGGGCACCGCCAAGAAAAACCGTGCCATCGCAGGCCCCCTTCGTGTATCCTGTCCGCCATGTTCAGTACGCTTCGCCCCCTTCTCCTCGCCAGCCTCCTGCTCACGGCCCGGACCGTCCCCGCGCAGGAGGCCCCCGGCATCTACGCCGACTTCGCCACCTCCCGCGGCGACTTCACCGCCCGCCTCGACTACGAACGCGCGCCCAAGGCCGTCGCCGCATTCGTCGGCCTGGCCACCGGCGAAAAGAACTGGCTCGACGCCTTCGGCAACGTCCATGCCTCCACCCCCTTCTACGACGGTACCCTCTTCCACCGCGTCCTGCCCGGCCTTGCCATCCAGGGCGGGGCCGCCCCCGTGCCGGCCGCCGCCTGGACGGAGACCAACAACGGCCCGGCCGTCCTTCTCGGCCTCAACGCCTCCTTCACCATCGAAATCCCGCCCGGCGGCGCCACCAACACCATCGACGAAATGGCCTTCGTCTTCACCAACGCCCCTTCCGTCCCCACCAACGCATCCTTCGGCGGCATCGCCTCCGACATCCTGCAAACCAACCGCACGCTCCAGCAGGTATGGATGGTCTCCCGCTCCTCCTGCGCCCTCGGCACCATCGTCCAGACCAACATCTACCGCAACGAACGGGTCGCGAACCCCACCCTCACCCCAACCGTCACCGAATGCACCGTCCCGCTGGCCTTCCACCTCCCCAATCCCACCAACGTCCCCCTCGTCTACACCAACGCCATCAGCCTCCGCTGGCTCTCCACCAACTCCATCGCCCTCCTCGCCGCCCCCGTTGCCACCAACTTCTCCAACGCCGGCTTCGTCTATCCCGACGCTTTCTCCAACGGCCTCTCCCACACCGCCGGAACCCTCTCTATGGCCAACAGCGGCCCCAACCACGACGGCTCCCAGTTCTTCGTCTGCGCGGCGGACCACACCAACTGGGACGGACACTACACCGCCTTCGGCCATGTCGTATCCGGCCTGGACGTCGTCTCATCCATCGCCTCCGTCGAAGTCGCCACCAACAACGCCAACCGCCCCCTCGAAGACATCTTCCTCCGCGGCGTGTCCATCCGCCGCGTCGGCGCCGCCGCCGAAGGCTTCGACATCCGCGCCCAGGGCCTTCCCCGCGTCGACAACCTCCCCGTCGGCCTCTCTTTCGGCGCCACGCAGGCCGTGGCCTCCATCGACCTCCCCGCCCAAACCGAAGTCGCCTTCCGCCGAACCGACGACCTTCGCGCCCCCGTCTGGACCGCGTGGCAAACCACCGACTGGGGATACCGCCCCGGTGCCGCCACCACGAACGTCGTCCTCCCCGCCTCCGCCGGCTCCTTTTTCCACGCCTCCGCCGTCACCTACCCCGACGCCTGGACCATGCCTCCCTCTATCGACGACTTCACCTTCACATGCCGCTGGGACACCGACCCGCCCATGCTCGAGATCCTTCGCTTTCCCCCCGACTGGACCCATACAGGCGAATGGACCCGCACCCAAGGCACCAACACCGCCTCCGGACAAATCTTCGCCTACACCGTCGGCTGGTTCCCCTCCCCCTACTCCGCAACCCTCGCCTTCACCGACAACCTCTACGAGCACGCCTACACCCTCCGCTGGGACCCCGGCACCACCAACGGCGCCTTCACCGGCCGCCTCTCGCAGCACATCCCTCCCGCCATCTACTCCGTCTCCGGCTCCTTCACCTTCAACGCCCCGCCCTGATCCGCCATCAGGGAAGGCCCGGCCCCGGCCGGACCGATGCGCCAGGGGGTTCGGCGAAAGCGGACCGGCCGCGCGGTTCAGCGGCGGGTCGCGGCAGGAGCGCCGAATCGCGCCTCGAAAGCCTCAAGGACCGCCCGCTGGAATGGGTCGAGCCGCGAGAGGGCCTCGGCGCGGAAGCCCTCCGGCACGCCCCAGCGCGCCTCGGCGACGGAGCCCGCGATCGCGCCGATGGTGTCGCTGTCGCCCCCGATGGAGATGGCGTTGCGGATGGCGTCCTCGAAATCCCTCGCCTCGAAGAAGGCCTCGAGCGCCTGCGGGACGGACCCTTGGCACGAGACGTCGAAAACGTAGGCCGGGCGGATGGCGTCGAGCGTGAAGTCGAGCGGATAGTAGTCCCGGACGATGTGTTCGCGGACCTCCCCGACCGGCGTCCCGCTCCGGAGCAGGAAGATGGCGGCCGTGACGGCCCGGGCCCCCTTGATTCCCTCGCGGTGGTTGTGCGTCACGCCCGTCACGGCGTCGGAGAACGCGAGCGCCTCCTCCATCGTCCGCCCGGCCCAGCCGCACGCGCTCACGCGCATCGCGGCGCCGTTGCCCCAACTGTTGTAGGGGAGCGGGTTCTCCTCCGCGAGCCAGCGCCGGAACGTCCCGCCGTAGCCGGCGTGGGGATAGCGGCGCCCGAACTCCTGCATCCGGCGGATGGCGGCGGCGGGAAGCCCGGCGGGGGCATCCGCCGAGTCCAGCAGCGCACGGGAGACGGCGAGCGTCATCACGCTGTCGTCCGTGGGGCATGGCTCGCGTCCGCGGACCGGGACGAAGAGCGGGACGTGCTTGGACTTGACGTTGTGGAACTCGTAGAGGGAACCGGCGATGTCGCCGACGATGGCACCGATCATGGGCGTGTCCTTTCGTGCGCTTCGGGGTCGTTTCCGTTCATCACGGCAAGAATATGGGCACGAACGCCCTGCCCTGCCAAGCGAAAAGAACCATTCTTGGGAGGGCCGCGCTTCGTCGCGGCCGCGCGAACGGGATGTTTCAGGCAGGTCCCGAATGCTGATCAGATAAGGTTTTTCCCTTGGGGCGGGGGGCCTGCGGCGCCAAACACGGAG
>JAEEGG010017459.1_pt1 | contig 14748 bp, 12 predicted proteins | sample 9134161 | NCBI WGS metagenome assembly JAEEGG01 (sample SAMN16246543, study PRJNA631951) | gut metagenome | biome: gut microbiome; feature: rumen; material: CR-attached | host: Bos | place: Iran: Karaj | collected 2018-10
CTATGTATTTGAGTTCAACGATTTCTCAAGGATACAGAGCCAAAGCCGTTGATAATTATAATCTTTATGTTATGGGAATTAAAATTCAATAAAAAAATAAGACCGCGCACCCGATGCGCGGTCCTTTTGTAAAGAAGTTTCACTTCCGGGATAAGTCCCGGAAAGCCTTACTAGCGGAGCAAGCTCAAAACGTTCTGTGCGCTCTGGTTTGCCTGTGCAATCATTGCTGTTCCAGCCTGGCTCAATACCTGGTTCTTTGTAAAGTCTACCATTTCTTTAGCCATATCTGTATCACGGATGCGTGATTCAGAAGCCTGGAGGTTTTCAGCACCTACGTCCAAACCTACAACTGTCTTTTCGAGACGGTTCTGGTATGCACCAAGGTCTGCACGCTGTTTGTTAATCTTTTTCAAAGCTTCATCGATTGTACCGATTGCACGGTTAGCATCGTCTGGAGCTGCCAAAGACAAGATTTCTTCAGAACCAACGTTGCGCAAGCCAAGAGCTGCTGCAGACATTGTTCCGATGTAAACCTGTGTACGCTGATCCATGTTAGCACCGATGTGGAACCACATAGAAGCAGTAACTGTATTTTCACCAGTTGGGCGAGCAAAGCGACCAGTAAGCATGTTCATGCCGTTAAACTGAGCCTGAGAAGCGATGCGGTCAACTTCTGCTACGAGCTGGCTAACTTCAACCTGAATCTGCATGCGGTCTTCGTCAGAGTAAATACCGTTGGAAGACTGTACTGCAAGTTCACGAATACGCTGCATGATATCTGTAGTTTCCTGCAAATATCCTTCAGTTGTCTGGATAAAAGAAATACCGTTCTGAGCGTTTGTAGAAGCCTGATTCATACCGCGAATCTGTGCTCTCATTTTCTCAGATACTGCCAATCCTGATGCATCATCACCGGCGCGATTGATTTTCATGCCTGATGAAAGCTTTTCCATGTTCTTTGTGTTGCTTAACTCTGTAAGTCCAGTAGAACGTTGTGCGAACTGTGCGCTCATGTTGTGATTAATAACCATAATATTATCTCCTTGTAAGATCTGGTTGTAATACTACAGAGTCAACTGTTTACATTGCGCTGTAGTCCCCGGGTTTACCACCCTATATATTACATATCGGAGACAGAAAAATTGACTTTAGCAAAAAAATTAATTTTTTTTGAATTTTTTTAGAGGCTGATTCGGCCGCGGAAACTGCGTGCGAGGGTGAGCTTATCTGCGTATTCAAGATCGCCGCCCACAGGGAGTCCGCTTGCAAGACGGGTCACTTTTACGTCACTGATTGTGCTTAAGATTTTTTGAATATACATCGCGGTTGTATCGCCTTCGACAGTCGGGTTTGTTGCGATAATTACTTCTTTTATTGAACCTTCATTAACCCGTTTTACAAGGCTGCTGATTCTTAAATCATCCGGACCGACACCTTCGAGCGGAGCGATGACACCGCCGAGTACGTGGAAGAGCCCGCTGAATTCATGAGTTCCTTCTAGTGTTGCCACATCCTGGGGCTGTTCAACAACACAGATAACCGACTGGTCGCGCAAAGGACTGGAACAAATCGGACACGGATCATTTTCTGTCCACGAACCGCAGATTGAACATGGTTTTATTTTGTCCTGCAGTGCTGCCATTTTCTGAGAAAAATTATTTACCCAGGCCCTGTCTGCCTTGAGAATATAGTTTACAAGCCTGCCTGCGCTTTTTTTGCCGATTCCAGGGAGCCGTGCAAAACAGTCGGTCAATTCATCAATTGCGTTCACTTTTAAGCCCTGCTTATGCCAGTCCGCCAAGTCCGCCAAGGTTTAAGCCGCCGAGCATAGGGCCGGCTTTTGCCTTAATTTCTTCCTGAACTTTTTCCATGGCGTTGTGACTTGCTGCCACAATCAGATCCTGGAGCATATTTACGTCGCGCGGGTCTACGGCAATCGGGTCGATTTTGATGGAAGTCATTTCGAATGTTCCGTTCATTGTTACCTGAACCATGTTGCCGCCAGAAGAACCTGTTACGGAAATATTTTTCATTTCGTCCTTCATTTTTTCCATCTGGCCTTGCATATCTTTTAAGTTTTTTACTAATTCAAATGGGTTCATTATTCGTCATCCTCCTCAGAATTCATTTCTTCTGTTTCCTGTGTGTCGTCGGCACTGTCGCTTTCCGTGCTGTTTGCCCCGCCCTGGCTCTGCTGCGGAGCAGGGGATGGAGGAGCATTTACAGTTTCTGTGTGCGATACAATCTGTCCTTTAAAAACCGAGCACAACAGCTGGACTTCTTTTGGCGAGTCCACAACCTGTTCTTTTGGTTTCTGCTGTCTGACTTCAACAACAAAGGTAACCGGGCTTCCGTAAAGGCCGGAAATTGTCTGGTTAATCAGAGCCGTTTGTTTTTGAATCGTAGTTTTTGTGAATTCAGCGGTGACTGTCGCGTAAATCTGATTTGCGCGTAAAGACCAGTCACTTGTCTGCATGAGTGTTGCCGCAAGAATTTCCTGGTCTTTGAGAGAAAGGTCTGAGATTACAGCCTTTTTGAGGTTATCCATGTTGTGCATGTCACCCGTCGGAGCTGTAATAACCGGTTCAATCTGCGGAGCCGGTTCTGAATTCAAAAAATCATCCGGCGGCATTTCGCCTTCCGGGGCATAACTGTATTGACTGACCGCTGCTTGTTCAGGCGGTTCAGCGCCGCCCTGGTTAAAAGCCGGTGTTTGTCCCTGGTTTTGTTCCGGCACAGATTGCTGCGGAGCACTTTGCTGTGGCGGCGGAGGCGGGGTCTGTGGCCTTGAAGGCTGTTGTCCTCCCGGAACCTGGTTTAATTCGCTGCCAAAAAACTGCGGGCGCGGGGCAGCAGGTCTCTGCGGAGACTGCTGCTGATATTGCGCAGAACGGCCCTGCATGTTTACAGGTGCAGCCCCCTGGGCGGCCGGACTGTTTTGAGACGGAGCGCCTTCCAGAAGTGCGCGTGCTTTGTCGATTGCAGCCTTAACTTCTACCGGGCTTACATAGTCCGAAAGCCAGCTCAGGCGGCTGAATGCAAGTTCAAGTTCATAACGCGGATTAAGTGAATATCTGATATCACGGTAGAGCTGCAGAAAGAGGGAAATTGCACGTTCAATTTGAATTGAATTCCATCGCTGCAGAACAATCTGGCTGTATCGGCCGGCACTTTGTCCGAGCAGAGCCTCTTTTTGAATTCCATTTTTAATCAGCAAAAGTGAACGCAGATAATCAGTAGAATTTGAAATCAGCTGTTCAATTGAAATACCAGCCTGAAGGTACGAATCCAGTTTCTGAAGCACTTCCTGACTCTTGTTCTGGGCACAGTCTTCAAAAATCTCATTCAGGCGGTCAACGCCGACAAGACCCAGCTTGTCGCGGATTTTGTCGTATGTAATTTTGTCCCCGCTGAATGCCGCTACCTGGTCAAAAAGTGTATAGGCGTCACGCATAGAACCAGTGGATTCCCGGGCAATCCAGTAGAGGGCTTCGTCATCGGCAGCGATATTGATTTCTTTTGCGGCTTCTGCAAGCTGTTCCTTAACCTTTTCGATTGGAATCAGGCGGAAGTTAAACTGCTGGCAGCGGCTCTTGATTGTGGCAGGAACCTTCTGAAGTTCAGTAGTTGCAAAAATAAAGATAACATATGGAGGCGGCTCTTCAATGGTTTTAAGCAAAGCATTAAATGCCGGCATGGAAAGCATGTGCACCTCGTCGATGATGTAAATCTTGTAGCGGCAGCTCTGAGGTGGAAAAAGAATTTCGTCTTTGATTTGTCTTACATCGTTAACAGATGTATTTGAAGCACCGTCGATTTCGATAACGTCAGTACAGGTTCCCTTTGTAATTTCCATACACTGCTGGCAGTGACCGCATGGAGTTGCAGTGGGACCATTTGCGCAGCTTAAGGATTTTGCGAGAATACGGGCAGTACTTGTTTTACCGCAGCCTCTCGGACCGGAAAACAAATATGCGTGGGCGATTTTACCTGATTGAATTGAATTTTTAAAAGTTTCGGCGACAAATTCCTGTCCCGCAAGGTCTTCAAACCTCTGGGGACGCCGCCTGGTGGCAGTTACTTCATAAGACATAAAAATAGAATACTCTAAAAAAGTGGAATTCTCAAGAGAGTTTTATACGGGTGGCCCGGCGCTTGCGCGCCGGCCGGGTCTTTCGAGGCTCCGCGTCTTGCGCGCTCCGGCCCTGCCTCCGGCAGGTCTGGCTCCGCCACCTCTACAGCCCCTGCCACTGGTTTTACCAGCCGCCGGTTACACCGCCTCCGCCGCTGCGGCCGCCGCCCCCGCTAAAGCCTCCGCCTCCGCCAAAGCCGCCACCAAATCCACCGCCGCGTCTGTGGTGACCGTCAAATGGACCGCCAGAGCCCGTGCCAGGGTAAATATGGCCGTTTTTTCGGGCACGGATGTTTGAAGTAATTACGATTGCAATAAAGATAAACCACATTACAAAAGGAATCAGGGGTGCTTTTGAACTTCCTTTTCCGGAGTCGATTGTTTTTTTGATTTCTTCGTCCCCTTTGAGGTAGCGGATTATTATATCGATACCGTTTGCAATTCCTTCACTGTAGTTTTCTTCTTTAAAGAAAGGAGCAATGGCCCTGCGGATAATGATTCCGCATTTTGTGTCCGTCAAAGTGCCTTCCAGTCCGTATCCTGTTTGAAGGCGGATTTTCTTTTCTGCAAAGCTCACGCATAGGAGAAGGCCGTTGTCTTGTTTTGCCTGTCCCAGTTTCCATTCATCAAAAACTTCCTGGGCAAATTCTTCTATAGTGGCATAGTTTCCAAGAGATGCAACAGTTAGAACCGCAATTTGAATTCCAGTTGAATTTTCAAATTCAGCAAGGGACTCTGTAAGCGTGGCTTCCGTTTCTGCGTCGATTATGTTTGCGTTATCAACTATGCGCCCGCTCAATGCAGGAATATTTGCATAAAGCGGAGTGCATAATAGAAGTAATAGAATAAACTTCTTCATTAAAACTGAACTTGCGGTACGCTCTGTGCTTCTTCCGGTGCGTTAAGGTAAGGATGTTTTTCAAAGCCAAACATTCCCGCAAGAATGCTCTGAGGAAATTTTCTAATCATTGTGTTGTAGCCTTTTGCAACTTCGTTAAAGTTTTTGCGTTCAACAGCAATGCGGTTTTCAGTTCCTGCAAGTTCGTCCTGTAGGGCAAGAAAGTTCTCGTTCGCTTTTAATTCAGGATAGTTTTCTGTAACTGCAAGCAATCTCTGAAGGCTTGCGCCCAACTGATTCTGAATTTTCTGATACTGTTCAAATTTTTCCGGGTCGTTTAAAATTGATTCATCAACGTTAACAACTCCGCCAGCCTGAGCACGGGCTTCAGCAATTTGAGTCAAAACTTCTGCTTCATGCTTTGCATAGCCTTGAACAGTACTAACCAGGTTAGGAATTAAATCCATTCGTCTCTGATACTGGTTCTGAACCTGGCTCCATGCAGTAGAAACTTCTTCATCCAAGGTAACCATTTTATTGTAGTTACCAGCTGTGCAACTGTAGAGTGCGATTGCAACAATGGCAATAACACCGACTGTAACAAGAATCTTTTTAATTGAATTATTCATATTTTAAGTATAAGAGAATTATTTTGAATTGGCAAATTTATTTGCGGGTTACAGAATGAATCAGGTATGCGTGCCCTTTCCGGGTATATAAATTAAACCACGGAATAAGTCAAAATAATATCCAGAAACTCAAAAATTCATGAATCGACGGCGTAAAATTCAGGAATCTATAGAAAAAGCGCAGTTTTATCTAAAAAATTGACATAAAAAAAAGTATTTTTATTGTTGACTAGTGAAAAACACCGTGTTATTCTAGGAATAAAAAGGGGAATTATTAAAAAAACCGTTGGTTTAAATTCCTCAAAAAATAGGAGGATTTTTATGAAAAAAATCTTAAGCACAATGCTCGTAGGAGCATTGATTGCAGGCGCTGCATTTGCTGATGTAGGATTCTCTTACACAGGTGCAGCTATATTCCAGGGCACAACAAAAAAAATCAACAAAGTTGATCGCAATGACTGCCTTGCACTTACAGTTCAGAACGAAATTGCTGGCGTAGTATGTGACTGGGACATCGGCGGAGACGACGCTCTCGCCCTTGATTCTTTCTACGGCTGGATGACATTCGGTCTTCCTGTAGGAAATCTCCAGATTACTTCTGGTAAATGGACAAGCCGCTATGTTAACCGCGTTAACTCTGGCGCTGGTAACCTCGATGCATACAACAACTACTTTGAACGCTTTAAGCCGGGTAACATCATCGAAGGTACAGTTTCTAAAGATTCTGACAACCTTACAAAAGGTGCTTACTCAACAGTTCTCGCATATACTCTTGCAGATACATTGCCAGGAACTTTGATGGTTAAATTCGGTCTTGTATCAAGCAACTACAACGCTGCTAACGCAGGTGCAAAAGTAGCCCTCAAATCTGGATTCGTTGGAGAAATCTGCTGGTTCCAGGAAGGACTTATCAAAGCTAACGTAGCAATCAAGAACCTCGTACAGGATGTTAAATCAGTTGGTATCTTCGTAAGCCCTCTCATGGTAGAAAACCTCGAAGCAACTGTAGGTGTTTCTCTCGGTATGGTTGAAGACGATGTAGTACTTGCTGGCGTAGGTACAGCTGATGGTTACTCTGACCTTGCATTTGACTTGCGCGCTGCTTACGCAATCTCAGAAAAAACAAAAGTTACAGGTATGTTGAACTACTCTACTGCTTCTAATGCTGATGTAGATGCAACAGCAATGTGGACAATGCTCGGTCTTACTTATGTAGCCGGCGATAACATCACATTCGTTGCTGCCCTCAACAACACAGTTCAGGACTTCGATGCTCCAATCTGTACAGCTTCAGAATTTGCATTCTCTACAGGATGTGACATTAAGGCTTCAGAAAAAGCAACTGTATCTGTAGGATTTGACGCTAACTGGACAAACAAAAAGCCATACGCTGGTGTAGCAGACATTTCTCTCCCAGTTTCTGTAGCTTTCGAACTCTAGTTTGACGGAAAGAAGTAGTAACTAAAAAAATTCTTGGAGGAATTAAATGAAAAAAATTATAAGCGCTCTTACTTTAGGCGCAATGATTGCAGGCGCAGCATTTGCAGATGTTTCAATCAACTTGAACTTCCGCCAGCGCGCTAACCTCTACACTACAATTGGTGGAGAAGGTTTGACAGCTAAAAAAACAGCCCTCTTTACAGATGCATATTCTGGAAGTGGTTCTGATAACCTGGCAATCTCTCTTGCAGGTGATATCGTTGCATTTGATATGCAGCTTGTAACAGACGCTGCTACAACTAGCGCTTGGCGTTCAAAGAAATTTGCTGCTACAGTATTCCTTGGACCAGTTGAATTGTTTGGCGGTCTCTGGGCTGATGGTAAATTGAACGGTGCTTACCGTGCAAAATCAGACGTAGATGCTGGTAACATTGAAGGTATGGATTTCGAATTCAAAAAACTTGGTTCTGCTTTCGCCGCATCTCCATCATTCTTCTGTGACAACCTGGTACAGCCGGTTAACGGAAAGGGTGAGTCATATGCCCTTGGTGGTACATACAAACTCGGTTTGGACAACGGTGCTGTAAACTTCAACGCTGCTTATGTAACAAACGCTACATCTGAAGAAAAGTCAGCTAATGCTTCAGGATCACTTCAGGGACACGGATTTGCATTCATCGCTGATGGACGTATGGACGGCCTCGGACAGGTAGAACTCGTATTCAAATACGGTCAGTCTTCACTCAAAAACAAAGATGGAGATGCTAATGTTCCGGCTATGGCATTCGGTCTCTATGCACAGCCATCAATTACAAGAGCCCTCATCCTTACTGTTGGTGGTGCTGGTTCTGTTGTTGACGGTACATTCACAGACTACTCTGCAGACCTCCGTGCACGCTACCAGGTTATTCCTAAAAAACTTTCTGTATCATCATTCCACAGCTACTCTGCTTTGACAGACGATGGTACAAAAATTGTCAGCAATAAAACAACAAAGGGTCTCGCTGATAGCCCTAGCTCAACTGACGGTAAAGATGTATACACTAAAGCAGATGGTAAATGTGGTGGTACACCTATGCTCCGTGACCAGATTTTGTCTAACAACTTGATGGTTCGCTACAATGTTAACGACACACTTTCTGTATTCGGTATCGTTGCAGATATGATCGGTATGGGCGACAACGCAGGTGTTAAAGTTGATGACTCTGAAGTACAGCTCCGCGCATCTCTTTGGACACAGTTCTATGCTGACAAAAACAACTCAGTTGCTGTTGGTCTCGTATACTCTTCTTACAACTTCACAGAAGCTAACAACGGTAAAGCAGTTAACATGATTGCTATCCCAGTTATCTTCCGTGTTAAGATGTAATAAGACTCTGTCTAATTTAGAGCGGTTCGAAAGGGCCGCTCTTTTTTTTGTTTAAGCGTAACTCTTTATAAAAGTTCTTGTTTTATATAATATATGGATATGAAAAAAGCATTATTCGTTTTGATGAGCGCTCTTAGCGGGGCTCTTTTTATTGGTTGTTCAAGTACAAAAGTAATCAACATTGCTGATTTGTCGCCGGTTGCGATTGTTAATGTCGCTGCAAATCAGACCCTTCCTTATTATTCGGATGAAACCCGGGAAGACGAATACGGTGACGATGAAGGCATATTAACAGTTACTGTTAATAAATTTCTTGCAAAAGAAAATCCGGAATTTTTAACAAGGCTAGACCGTGTAGATTACGCCGACGAAGTTCTCGCAAAAACCCTTGTAGAAATTGCCGGCTGTGAAGTAGTTGATAAGGACAAGGTTATCGACAGCGATACATATAAATCTCTTGGAAACAGTCCGCTCGCTTTGCTCGACACACGCTGCCGCGCAATCGACTATAAGGTTTTTTATGATATCAACGGTAAAAAAGCCCGTCTTCTGGAAAAGGAAATTGGAGCAAAAAGTCTAGTCCTTCTTGAATTCAAGTTTAATAAAATGCTGATGAAGGGCAGTAAATTAGGTGGAAAGCTTGGTGGCAGAGCCGAAATGACTGCAAAAGTTTATGATGATAAAGGTAAACTTATAATCAATAAAGATTATCTTTCTACATCATTTGATACAATTGAGATTTCAAAGCTCAATTACGACAGGGACGCACTTGTTGAGTTGTTCCCGCCGTTAATTGAAAATCTGATTAATCAGTTTGTTCTGGATTGTGTTAATTAGAAGAAACCCAGTCTACCGCAAACATGCTGATTAATGTTTTGGAAAGTTCTCCATACAAATCAACAAGTTCAGCGTGGTCGTAACTGCGGCCTCTCACTTTGATACGCTCAGCACCGTCTGCAGCGTATTTTTTTTCTGCAATTTTATTTCCCTGTCTGTCTAGCATTGTAACTTTAAGTTCGCCGTACGGTGCAATCTCTCCGTATGTGCGGTTACCCTGCATTACCTTTTTGTTGAACTGGAATGAAAGAATAAAGCCGCAATCAGCATTTACTTCCTTTAAAACTTCGCGGCAGTTGAATTTACTGATCTGGCTTAAGTTATGATAGTCACTTGCGGCAGTTGATGACTGCAATATTTTTAAAACTCCGCCACCAATCATTTTATATTTTTTTGAATTAACTACAGTGTCTTTGTCCAGAATCTGTATTCCTGCAATTTCTGTCATAATGTCATGAAAAGCGGCTTCTGCATCATCAAGACGTTCCTGTGCAGTGTTGAATTCAGGGTCGATATTGCCGGTCATATTGTGAAGAGCCTGAGTTAATATGCCTTCTCCGGTATTTTCTTTTTTACCGTCAGTTTCTGAAGCACCTTTAGAAACATACCATGGGAGGGCAGAATTCGAACGGACAGAAAAAATTGCTCCGGTTTTGTACGGAGTAAAATCGACTTTGTTAGAAGAACATCCTGTCATAAACAAAACAGGAAGGGCGATAAGAAGTGTTAAAATCTTTTTCATGTCAAAATTATACCCAAAAAATCCAAATATAAAAAGTCTTTCAGATGAGGTAAGATCGTCTTCATATATCTTTTAGCCAAGGGTACTCCTGCAAAAATTACGAGGAAAGAAACCGGTATTTATTGAAATGACTGGAATAACAAAAGTTAAAATTGAGAATTCAACTAAAAAGGGATATAATAATTGAATATGCAGGAGATGTTTGTATGAAAGAAACTTTTGATTTTACAATTGATCAGCTTGGACCCTGTAAGGTTCGTTCCCCTATTGAACTTTCAACAAAGCATGGAGATTTTAGGGCAAATTATGTAAGAGACGATTCTTATGTTCGTAATAAGGTAAATGTATTTGCCGATGAACCACCTTCGGACGGTTTGGATAAATCTAATCTTATGCAGAAGGCAGGTCCCCGTGAGTATATTTATTTTAATCCGGCTCATGTAACTGCAGGTATCTGCACATGCGGCGGCCTTTGTCCTGGCCTTAACGATGTAATTCGTGCGGTTGTACGCTGTCTTTATTACCGTTACGGCGTAAAAAAAATCCGTGGATTCAGATTTGGTTTTAAGGGATTTTTTCCGGAAAGCGGATTTGACACAATCGACCTAACCCCTGCAAACGTAGATGATATTCATAAAATCGGCGGTTCCTTCCTTGGAACAAGCCGTGGCGGCGGAAACCGTGTAAGCGACATTGTTGACTCTGTTGAATCTTTGAATATCAATATGCTCTTTATAATCGGCGGTGACGGAACTCAGCGCGGTTCCCTCGACATTGCCAACGAAATTGAACGACGCGGTCTCAAAGTAGCCGTTGTCGGAATTCCAAAAACTGTTGATAACGACCTTTTGTTCATCGACCGCTCATTTGGCTTTGAAACAGCCGTTCAGCGTGCTACAGAAGCCGTTACTTCGATTCACATGGAAGCATTCAGTCAGATTAACGGTATCGGCCTTGTAAAACTCATGGGACGCGAATCCGGCTTTATTGCAACCGCAACTGCATTATCCAGCCACGAAACAAACTTCTGTCTGATTCCGGAAGTTCCATTTGAACTTGACGGACCTAATGGATTTTTAGCTCATCTTGAAAAACGAATTCTTGAACGACACCACGCAGTAATCGTAGTTGCTGAAGGAGCCGGCCAGGAATTATTCAAGGATACAAACGAAACTGATGCCAGCGGTAACAAAAAACTCGGCGATATCGGTGTTTACCTGCGCGACAAAATCATCAACTACTTTAAAATCAAGGGAATTCACATTAACCTCAAATACGTAGATCCGAGTTACCAGATTCGTTCTTCTGTAACTACAGCAAATGACTCGATTTACTGCGAACGTCTCGGAAGTTATGCTGTTCACGCGGCTATGGCAGGAAAGACAAAGATGGTTGTAGGCCTGGTTAACGGAAAGTATGTTCACATTCCGATCGAAATGGTAACAAAACGCCGTAACTTTGTTGATCCGGAAGGTGCTTTGTGGCGCGATGCCCTCGATGCAACACGTCAGCCGATTCTTATGGTTAACAACCTTGCAACTGTAGCGGACAAATATAAAAAAGAAGAATAGTTCAGCTGTTCAACAATATCCCGCGGGCTTTTGGAGGCTTGCGGGATTTTTTTTTGCATAAAAAAAAGCGTGCCCTTAAGACACGCTTTGTTTCTATAAAAATATTAGAGCTTATCGATAAGCATTGAACACTTGCCAGATGGAATTGGAAGTGTCTTTTTCTTCTGGTCAAGAATGTTGATTGTAAAGTAGTAAAGCTTTTCGCTTTCCATCTGGATTTCCCAGCCGCGGGCACTCTTGTTGCTCAAAATTGTAATAAGGTTGCGTTTGAGCGAGAGCTTTTCGATACCCATGATTTCGAGGTTTGGAATAATCCAGTCTACAGTCTTTCGCGGCAGAGAAATTGAAAGACCGATAACGTTTTCGATCATTAATGCGATTGTAGACAAACCTGCGGCCTGGAGATAGCGTACTTTCGGAAAGTTCGGGTCTTTGGCCATTGTAGATTTGCCTTCTTTGCAAGGTTTATATGCTTCGTAAATATCGCCTTTCTTGCCGTCAACCGGCTGGAGGCCTTCGAGAATAAAGTACAGGTGGCGGATTGCGCATTCACGTGCAAGGTCATAACGCTGGTACTTTTCGAGACCCTTGATAACCATAAAGTTGAATGCAGGATAAACCGAACCTCTGAAGCCTTCGCCTTCCTGGTTAAAATCAGGGCTGTCGGCACTCAAAGTAGGGAACGGATGGTCTGTTCCGAAGGTCTTTGGGTTGGAAAGATGTTCAATTAAAGCATCTGCCTTGTCGGCGTTCGGGATTTCTGCCAGAAGCGGCCAGAAACCTGCGATTGTTTTTTGGGCAAGACGGTTTTCGTCCTTGTCCAGGTCGTGATAAAAGCCTGTTTCGCTGTCCCACATCATTGAATTGATACGGGTTTTGAGCGAGAAGTATGCTTTTTTGTATTTAAAACTTAATTCTTTGTCGTTGAGAATATCACCGAGGGCGCTCATATGGGCGCAGTTGATTGCCATAGCCGAGTTAAAATCTACCGGATAAAAGCAGTCCTTGCGCGGTGAATTTGACATTGTACTTGCGGCAACCGGAGCGTTGTAAAGTCCGTTCGGCTGTTTGTATGTGCTGTCTACCCAGTTCATGTAGTTCTGGAGAACAGGCATTATGTCCTTGATTCGGCGCTTGTTTGCAGATTTATGATACAGGTTGAATTCCGCCCATGCGAACAGAGGAAGGCCGACACCTTCAGGGTTTGAAGAAGTTTTTACTGCTTCGCCTGTTTTAATATCGTACTTCCAGCGGATTGCTCCACTTTCTTCCTGTTTGCTGTAAAAATAATCGAGATTCTGGTTTGCAGGATAGTTTCGGTTTGAATATACGAGGAAGAATGAGGAAAAGATGGATTCAAATTGGTCGATTACAAGCTTTTTGCCTTCATCTTCAGGGAAAATAAAATATCCGTCATTTGAAACTTCGCCGGTTTTGGCATCTATCCAGAAGTTAGATAACCATGCCCAAGTCTTATCGTAAATGTCTACAAAATCCTGATCGTAAAAATGGATTTTTGGAAAATCGCGTTTGTTCACAGTTGCTCCTAACTTCTTTGTCAAAATTTATGACTTAATCAAGTTCTTTATTATAGCATAAAAATTTAAAATATGGTTAAAAAAAATGAAAAAAATTTTAAATTTTTAGTTTTTTCCTCTTGACTAGACTTTTTAGAAATAATGTCCGGTCATGAGGATTAAGAAGCAGGCGTTAAGTCTTCTTCGGCGGGCTCGTTTTCTTCTGTTGAAGTTTCTGCCGGAGTTTCAGAAGGGGCCGGGCTTGATTCAACAGCAGGAGTTTCGGCCGGTGCCGGGGTTGTAACTGCCGGAACGTTCTTTCTGAAGAAGAGACGAATCTTTTCGTTGGAAACCTTGTGACGGGATTTTAAGAAGAGTGTATGTGTTTTTTCGTCGTATGCGTAACCTGAAGAGTTGTATGACTCAAAGCGCGGGTCTGTGTGGAACGAAAGACCGTAAATTTCAATTCCGCTGAACGGCTTTATGCCCTTGAGAATGATGTAATGTGACTCACCCTGTTTAAAGGAAACGGTGATATTTGCTTCCTGGAGTTCTGTGTTTTCTGTGTAAGAAATATTTGAAGCACAGGTCCATGCCCATACATTTTCTGTGTCGTTCTGGTAAATAAGCTGTGAGTGAGGGTAGTAAGAGTTTGCCGGAACGAGCAGCGGATAAAGTTCGGCCATTGTCCTGAGGTCGGCCTCAGATGAATTCAACATTGCGGTATTGATAAGCATGTATCCGCCTGAACAATAATCATTGTTGGAAACGAGTTTGCCGAATTCAATCAAAGCACGGCCGGTTTCTACAGTCTGGAGCAGACCCGGAACTTCGCCGTTCTTTGTAAGTGTTAGCGAGTCGGAACTGATTGAACAGTTGTTTGCAATTACATCGATACATTTGTCTGTGGCGCCGCTCAAAACCGACGCATACAGAGAGTTGTGCTTTGCGAGCTTGAGGTAAACTTTGAGAATACCTGTTGCCTGTGCGATGGTCGGTTCAAATGACCCCAGGGAAAGTGGAAGTTCAAGAAGTTTCTGGATTGAATCCGACTTCTGGCTTCTCAAAATATAATCTTCAAGATAATCTGTTGCAAAAACGTCGAGGCTCTGGGCGGTAACTGCGTTGTTTATCATTTCTGCAAAGTTGTCGTTTGCCATTGTAAGGCTCGGGTTCATTGCAACAAGAGAGTTAAAGTAAGGAGCCGAGAAGTATGTGCGGCGGCTTCCTTTTTTGAATGAATCAGGAACTGCTTCGACTGCCTGTGTGTAGCGGGACTGGCTTGCAGATTCTGCTACGTATGCGGTAACGGCATTTTCTGTGATTGCAGAAGCGTCAGCAAGGGCGGCTTCTGTTGCGGCAAGAAGATCTGCGCGGTATTTTTTGACGGTCTGTTCAAAGGTTTCTGCAGTTGCATTAACCGAGTCTGCAGGAATTGAAGCAAAGGTAAATGCCTTTGAAGAGTCATAGCGGTTATATGAAGCAATATTTGAAGTCGGCGTAAAGTTGATTGTCGTATCTTCTATCTGGGCCGCAGACATTGTGTAGGAAATATTTTTTGAACTGAAAAGCTGTCTTGTGCGGCTGCGGTCTGTAACTGAATAGCCTGAAACAGGTTTGTAATACAGGGAAAGCAGGCGGGTTCCCTTAGGGAGCTGCGCATTAATGGAAAG
>JAEEGG010017465.1_pt1 | contig 14743 bp, 15 predicted proteins | sample 9134161 | NCBI WGS metagenome assembly JAEEGG01 (sample SAMN16246543, study PRJNA631951) | gut metagenome | biome: gut microbiome; feature: rumen; material: CR-attached | host: Bos | place: Iran: Karaj | collected 2018-10
GCCCCTGCGGCTCCGGCAGAGGCACCCGCAGCCGCCCCCGCGGCAGCCCCCGCTGCACCTGCCGAAACTCCTGCAGAAGCTCCCGCGAAATAACGGACTTAGAAACACATTCAAGGCCTGCGTGAAAACGCAGGCCTTTTTCAACTCTTCTTCAACCATTCAACTTTTCAACATGAAGACCTACACCCACATCCATCCCAAGGACCAGATTGTCGAGTTCATGCAGCGCGTCTACGACTGCGGCATGACGACGACCAGCGGCGGCAACATCTCCATCGTCGACGACAACGGCGACATGTGGATCAGCCCCGGCGGCATCGACAAAGGCTCGCTGACGCGCGACGACATCGTCTGCGTCAAGCCAGACGGCACGATTATCGGCCGCCACAAGCCCTCCAGCGAGTACCCGTTCCACCGCGCCGTCTACAATTGCCGCAAGGATGTCCGCGCCGTTCTCCACGCCCACCCGCCGGCACTCGTCTCCCTCTCCGTGGCCGGCATGGTGCCGGAGATCGACACCTGCCCAACCTTCGCGCGCGTCTGCCGCGGCGTGAGCTTCGCCCCATACGAAATCCCCGGAAGCATCGAGCTCGGCCGCAACCTCGCCGCCGAATTCGCCAAAGGCGTCTTCAGCGTGATTCTCGAGAATCACGGCGCCTGCGTCGCGGGAGCCTCGCTTGCCGAGGCCTTCGCCCGTCTTGAGGCCCTTGACTTCTGTGCCCGCACGACGATCAACGCCCACCGCCTCGGCAAGACGAAGCATCTGCCTGCGGCGAAGTGCCGTCGCGGCAAGGCGCCGGCCTGCGCTTGCGATGCGGCCGCCCTCCCCTGCCCTCCCGACGAGGCCGACCTCCGCTTCACGGCAGCAAAGCTTGTGAAACGCGCCTACCGCCAGCAGCTCTTCATGGCCGCGGGCGGCCTAATCGCGCTCCGCACTGCCGACGGCTTCATCGTCAACGCCTGCGGAACGGACCGCGCGCATGTGGCACCCGAGGACTTCGTCCCTGGCGACTGCAAGCTGCTCTCCGCCATCTTCAAGGCGCAACCGGACGTCAACGCGATTGCAATGGCAACACCTCCGTCCCTCATGGGCTACGCCGTCACGGACGCCGTCTTCGATCCGCGCGTAATACCCGAGAGCTACATCCTCCTCCGCGAGATGCCGACGCTTGAGGCGAATGCGACCGACCGCGAAATCGCGCGCACGATTTCGCCGCGTACCCCGGCGATCATCGTCCGCAACCGCTGCGCCATGACCATCGGCAAAAACGCGCTTGAGGCCTTCGACCGGCTTGAGGTCGCGGAATACAGCGCGAAGGCGGCAATCAGCGCCGGACTCTTCGGCGGACTCCGCCCCATCGGCAAGAAGGAAGTCGCCGACCTCGTCGCCGCCTTCAAGCTGATCCCGTAAGATTAGTCAGCAGAGTAGTTGAACAAGTCCGTGAGCGTGTAGGATGCACCGGCGGCGCGATTGAGCGCGTTGCAGACGATCGTCTGTGTGTTGCGCGTAAGGCGACGCCCCTTCACGGCGCGCGCGACCATCTTGTGCGTCATCGGCACTTCCGACGCCTCAACCAAGTCATGCGCCGACAGCCCATGCCGCTCCATTATCCCGGCAATGGGCTGCGTTCCCAGATTGCGTTCAATCTCGCCGTTCATTCTGCATTCTGCATTTGTCACCGGCGCAAGCCGTTGACAAAGCCCTGCAGTTCGTCGTACTCGTCCTGGATCGACTTGACGAGGGCGAACTGGGTGCGGCAGCGGTCGAGGTTGTGCTCGGGGCGGTGGATCTTGAAGTAGTGGTCGCCATCGAGGTAGTCCGTGAGGAAGCGGACGCCGCATTCAAGCGTCATCAGGAGACCGCCGAAGGTCATGTTGCCGAGTTCCGCCTCGTTGAGGAAGTCGCCGGCCTCGACGAAGCCCCTGGCGAGCGCCTCGAAGATGTCGCGGCGGCAGACGACGTTTTTGTAGTCCTTGCTGTCCTCGGCCATGTTGAGCGTGGCGGAACGGACCATGTCGCCGAAATCGTAGAGCGCCGAGCCGGGCATGAGGGTGTCGAGGTCGATGACGCAGATCCCCTCCCCCGTCGCGTCGTCGAGAAGGACGTTGTTGATCTTGGTGTCGTTGTGCGTGGCGCGCTCGGGCATTTCGCCTGAAGACATGAGCTTCATGATGCGGCCGGCGTCCTCCTCGAGAGAAAGGGCGAAATCGATTTCGGGCTTCACGTCCTTAGCGCGGCCCATCTTGTCGGCGTCAAGGGCTGCGTGGAAGGCGGCATAGCGCTTGGGGGTGTTGTGGAAGTCGGGGATTGTCTCGTTCAGGCGGTCGCCGGGGAGATCGGCGAGAAGGGCCTGGAAGCGGGCGAAGGCGCGGGCGGCCTCGAAGGCGCTGGCCGGGCTGTCGACGATGTCCAAGGTGTGGCACTTCTCGACGAAGAGGTAGCAGCGCCAGGCCTGCCCGTCGGCGTCGACATGGAAGACGCCGCCCGTCACGGACGGGACGAGCTTGAGGGCGCGGCGCGAGGGTTCGGCGGCGTGGGTCTCGGCGAGGCGGCGGCGGGAATGCTCAGTAACGCGCTTGACGTTGTCCATCAGCCCGACGGGGTCCTTGAAGATGTTGGTGTTGATGTGCTGGAGCGTGTAGCGGACGGGCGTTCCGGCCTGGTCGAAGGTGGCGAGGAAGGTGTCGTTGATGTGGCCAGTGCCATACGGCTTGACATCGACGAAGTCTCCGAAGATTGCGAAGCCCTTGATGGCTTCGGCGGGATTGAGTGTGGTGCTCATTGCAAGTTAAAGGTGATGGTTGAAGGGTTGAAAAAGGAGGCATATTTATTTTACTCTTTTTTCCTACGTTCGGCGCAAAGGCGGATGCCAAATGCCCGATTGCGCCTGTCTATCGGAAAATACAGGCCCGAGTGTTTTGCGATTTCCGGCGCGCCGACCTCAAACGAACATCCTCCGACATAAGCCGCAGTTTTGTCTTCCAATGTGCTGGCCGTCCATTCTGCTACATTGCCGACCATGTCGTAGAGACCGAAATTGTTCGCCTCCATTTCACCGACGGGATGAGGCAGGCCGCCCGAGTTAAAGCGATACCACTCCATTCGTGGAATCGTTTTCTCCGTTGCGGCCGTACCGTCCGCATGGCGTCCGTATCGGTACGTGTACTGGTTCCACTGCTTCTCGCAATCGCCGCCGAGCGCGCAGTAAAGCCACTCGTCCGCGCTGGGAAGGCGATACACCAGGCCGGATGCCAAAACCTCCGGCCTTTCATTGAGCCTCGCGACAAAGGCGTTGCATTCATCCCATAAAACGCTGGTGACCGGCAGTTTCGGTCCTTGGATAAGCGAAGGGTTCTCCCCCATTATTTTGAGCCACAGGGCCTGCGTGACTTCATGTCGGCACATGAGAAACGCTGAATTCAAAGTCTTGCCGAACTCTGGCGAAACGGCTATTTCGACCATGTTGGATGGAAGGTTCGCCAAGGCCTCGATCCCTTCCTGTTCCCAGGACACGTCCACATCGAGCTTAAGCGCCGTTCTAATTGCCTGAAGGGAAAATGCCTTTCCCGCCACTGGAACGGCTCCATCAACCGCGTTGGTCGAGTATGGAATGATGTTGCCTGTGGCGGACAGGGCATTCCCATCCCTGGCATCGGCAAACCATGCGCTACGGTTGTTTGAGAGCCATACGGCTATAAGTGAGGCGGAGGCAATGGCCGCCGCGAAGACTATCCAGCCAGAAACACCGTGATGCCCGACGGCTATTCTGACAAGTATGCGGCGTATCGAGTCGCGGTCCGTCAGCCGAGAATCCGGATCGCGGGCGAGCAGCCCGGCCAGAAGTCCGTTCCAAACACGTGCGTTGCGGACCGCTACATCGGGGGGAAGCGCCGTTGAAGAGGCCGGTGGAAGACCACCGGTAAGCATGCGGTACAGGACGATGCCAAACGAGTAGTAATCGGCGGCGACGGTCAACTCGTCTCCGTTTCGTTGCTCAGGCGCCGCGTAGGAAGGCGTCCCCAGGGGATTGCCACCAAGCGTCAGCGTCGGCTGTGAGTCGCCAAGTACGCGCTCCGGCCTGGAGATGCCAAAATCCGCAAGCAGGAGGCGACCCGATGGGGTGAAAAGCAGGTTGGATGGCTTGAGGTCACGGTGGATGATCGGCGTGGATGCGGTGTGGAGCGCGGCCAGCGCGTCGAGTATTTCCAGCCCCAGACGGGCGGCGGCAACCTCCCCAAGCGCTCGATCCCCCTCAAGGACGTCCTGAAGCGTGAGCGGCGAGAGACCTTCCGGCGTAGGTTCCCTGCCGGTGATGGGCGGCGGACAGCCAAGAATATCGCGGCAGACATGCTCGATTTCGCTCTCCGAAAGAAGATGCGCGTCCATGACGAAGTACGGCACGCCAGAGGCCTCGTCCTCGCCAAAATCGTGAATGCGCACAATCTCGTCACTCTGCAAATTGGCGGCGATCCTGGCCTCGCGGAGAAAACGGCTGCGTGTCGTATCGTCTGCCTCTGGGGAAATCGTCTTTACGGCGACGCGACGATGCAGGACGATGTCTTGCGCAAGGAACACCGCGCCCATGCCACCCTCGCCCAAAAGGCGCACGACAACATACCTGCCGCCTAGCTTGTAGCCGGGTGGAAGACAGCCCCCCGACCGCACGGCGTGGTCTGGAAAAGTCTGCGATGGCATGGTTCGGTTTTCGCTGGTCACATGTCCTATTGTAGCACGAAAGAAAGACTTACGCCACGTTTAGAACAGTATAAAAACCGAATGTCCGGCGGCTATGGAGTCGCCGCGCCGGAGGATTCTGCGGTCGGATAGGGGCTTGTCGTTCACGCTCGTGCCGTTGAGCGAGTCGAGGTCTTCGAGCACGGGGACGCCGTCCGTGCCGGAGGATATGCGGAAATGCGCCTTCGACAGCCATTTGTCCGCGACATGCCAGGTCCCGGGCGATGCCGATGGGGCGCGGCCAATTGTCAGTTCAAACGGGGCGCGAAGCTCCCGGATCTCATCCGCGCCGCTCTCCAGACGGCAAAGGGCGTATGCGCCCGGCTGCTCCTTGACAACGTCGTCCGAGACCAGCCCGGACGAAATCAGCCTTGCCCCTTCCGCGAGCACCCGCCCAAGAAGACTGGATGCGGCATTGACATCCTTTGCCGAGAGTCTTATCGTGCGGCCATCAAATTCGTCTGCCATTTTCTACCTCCTCCGCCAAAAGGGCGTCGAGCAGTTCCACCAAATCGTCGCTTTCGCTGCGAACGGCGGCGAGATGGCGCTTCATTGCGGTCAGAACACGTGATTTTAGCTGATAGACCGCGTTCGCCTTGAGGCCGTAGCGGGCGCCGATCTCCTCCGCCGGAAACTCATCTTCCACGACAAGGCGGAAGATTGTCTGCGACTGCTGGGAGAACTTGCCGGTACTGAAAACGCGCCTAAGGAGAATATCCCAGATTTCACGATGGAGACCGTCGATGCCGAGTCCTGGCACCGGCGCTTCAGGTTGCTCGGTATGGTCCCCTATGATTTCCGCAACCTCGGAGTCGAACACCACCTTGCCGCCCCGCAGCAGACGGTACGACTCCATCACCTTGAGGGCCTTGTTGCGCAGGGACTGGTAGAGAAAACCGCGGAAACGGCCACGGCTTGGGTCGTACTTGAAAGCGGGAAATGCCTTCATCATGAAGACCAGCGTCTCCTGGACGATGTCGTCGTCGAGCATCCGGGGAAGACTCGGATGCGTCTTGTGGAGTCCCGCCAGCCAATATCTGAAAAGCGGTTCGTAGAGCCGCACGAATTCCGTCCAGCGCGCGGAATCGGCACCGCCGCCAAGATCCTTGAGAAGCCCCGTCGATGTCGTTGGGCCGTTGAAACTGTCGTTGTCTTCTTCCTTCATGGCCTTTCCATATTAGCATTTCCTCTCAGGAAAGGAAAAATCTTACGGATGCCGCCCTGCGAAAGGGGGCGGTGAAGTGCGGGGTCGTTCTTTAACGCAGAGAAGCAGAGGTGCAGAGAAGCAGAGTTTTTAGCCGTGTAGCCCACCGCCCGCGCTGCGCACGGGAATGTAGATGAGGGTAACTTGGTCAAGTTATAGGCAAGATCGTGCAGAACGTGTAGGCGCCTACGGCGCTTTCCGGGAGGTAGGAGTACCGGAGGTAGGTAGCTTTGATATTTACATTTTCTTTTTTGTCATTTGTGCTCAATTGAGGTTTTTGTCATTTCACAAATATCTCCTATCTGGCCGCCATAGGCGGCCCAGCCCCGCACCCTCTGCGTCTCCGCCTCTTTGCCTTCTCTGCGTTAAAACCCACCCGCACCTTCCCCGCGGCATGCCGTAAGATTTCGGCGGTTTGTCGGGAAATATAGGTTGAAATACGGTTGCGCCGGGTGGCGCACATTGCGTTGGGATTAACCATAGGAGACAACCCATGATAGAAGCACTGATAATGTTTCTGATCGGCTTACTTACCGGCGGACTTTGAAGAGCGAAACCACAAGACAAGGAGTGTAAAGCCATGGGATTATTCAACTTTTCTTCTCGGACGCTTGTCTCGCTTGATGCGCGCCGATGTGCCACCTGTCGCTGGTGGCCGGGGGAACGCGAGGTCAAGTTCATGTCCCAGCGCCCCTACAAGGTACAGGCCACCGGAAGCGCCATCTGCGAGGCCAGAGGCACCCGCTGCTCGGGCAACAACAGTTGTTCCAGGTGGTCGAAGTCCTTCTGGATTCCGTGATGACAAACGCAATCCCCTTGGCCGCTACCAATCCATAGGCAACAACTGCGCCTACAGCCGCACCGGCCCCGCCTAGAGCAGGTGGGAGCGGCTGGGGTGACGAGGATACACCGCTGACTTAAAGGAGATTTACTGTAATGAAGAACAAAACTCAAACCGAGGCTCAAGCAGAAATGGCCCTGTATGTCATGGCGCAAAGCCGTGACGACCGGACAATGGACATCTTCTCCTCACTTCAGAAAGGGCTTGTCGCGGATTTCGCCGAGCAACAGCGCATCATGCAACTGATTGAGGACAAAGCCCCCGTATCCGACAAAAAGTCCATCGTCCTCAAGGCGGATAAAGGCTGGGCCTCAGGATATCTTCTTCCTGATTCGCCAGGTCCAAGGGGGCGTTTGCGCCCCGTGCAATTTGTCGCCACTAACGTTTCTTGGAAGACAATCGAGCCGACAGCTTTCGCGGATGCGGTATGCAATGCCATGACCCATCTCATTGGAACGGATGAACTTCATACTGGCACACTTGCGGCAATTAGAAAAAGTCTGGAGAGGCTCGCTAACCGCAAAAAAGGATGCCTTGGATGCGGATGCCTTCCCATAGCTTGCTGCATTGCGACACTCGCCATAGTTATTTTCATGCTCTTTTAACCACCTTTGCCCCACTAACCACCAACCACACGAAAGGTTCGACATGAACGAAGCTGACACCACCAACGGTGCAGAAAGACAACCTGCACCGACCATTGACACCGACATTGTCGCAGTCTATGCGGATGAAACAGAGTACCACCGCTATGTAGATCGACAAGGTGCTTACTTAGGGCTGACGAACCACCCGGCCAGCTTGGTTATTGCCCCCGGTGGCCGTTGCGACCTCAAACTGAAAGATGAGAAAGGTTTGCGTCAGGAAAACCCTCCTAATAGGTCAATTTGGATGCGGGATCCCGACCCAAATGCGCACGACGGGGCATTTATCCCCGTTATCAAAGGGGTAAAAGACAAGGGAGGCCTCCTCTTCGAGGAAATCTACAAATCAGAACTTCAGTGTCGCGCGCAACGCCTACATGAAGCTTTTATCGCACTTGGCTTAAAGAAATGGCGGATTTTTGTCGATGAATCCAACTTGAAATCCAATCAGTCATTGAAAAACGGAAAAGGTAGTGCTTCGGCAGATCTCAAAATTGTTGAGGCGAGCGCGGAGGCAAGTGCCGCCAGAGTGACGGCTGAAAAATTCGAACAGACTCTTCGGCAAAACTTTGACCTCGAGTACAACGAGAGCTTCGGCCCCAAGATTAACATCCCAGAAGTGGAAGCGAAAATCAAGCGGCTGGGATTGGAAAAGGATCTCGTGGTTTCCTCAGTTCTTGCGGCTCGCAAGAGAAAGCAGCTTGTCACAAAGTGCGATCAAGATCTTGATTTCATCTTTTCCGGGGAACTGGAGCGGAAGTTTGATCTCGCGTTCGACTTGGCCTCCAGAATTCTCTTTGTCTCCGCCAAAATGAAAGGCGAGTATCACTCCTTTAAAAAGGCGGTCCAAATCGTGAAGAACAGCGTCAAAATCCATGTGGAGGACTAACTGCCATGAGCTGGTTTGGAAATAATCAACTTTTCTGTTTGCTCGGGCCGTCGGATTCTGGTAAAACCGAACTGCTTTTAGCGATACAAGACTTGAAGGAAATAGGCGAGCGTACAAAGAGAAAAATAGCAGCCGACCATGACAATCCTAAATTCGCGAAGGCGGAAGCTGAAGCGCATCACTCGACGAAGACAACTCTGGGGCGCATGCCGCTTTGCAAGATTCGGATTTCCCATGCATCCCGTTTCATTAGCGACTGTAGCGGACTAGAAAATGGACAGGGGAGATGGATCAAAGAAACCATTGATTATGTGAAACCAAAGCCCAGCAAGTGGAAAAATGGGGTTCTAGGCATCATGGTATTCAATATCTGCGACATCCTGAACGGAAAAGAAGCCATAATCAAGGATGTGGAATCAACCTATCGGGACTTTCTGGAAACGTATGGACGCGAAATCCATGGAATCGCCGATGACGAACCAGACCCTTCTCCTGAGGAACTCATGCGAGGCAAAAAGAAGCAAAAGAAAGAACAGTTCCGACCTCCTTTGGGAATCATTTTTGTGGGTTCCCATCGTGATTGCGTTAGTGCAGAGCAACTTGCGGAAGCCGAAAAGCGGGTCCGCAACATGATTGCCAGCATCGAGAATGCCGCTCAGCATTGCCTGGAATTGCCTTCGACGATGAAGTTCCCGACATCCCATACCGTCATTGCCGATTTGTATCACCTCGAAGGTCGTTTGGCGTTTGAAAAGGACTTTCTCCAGGAACTGGATGTGGTGACAAAACTGATGAAAGCGAGCATAAATTCTTGAGCAAAGATTTTGAACAATTCTCCCTCCACGCCCGCATCCGCTCCCGCGCCGCAGATCTTGGCTACGATCCGGGGAAGATCAGGCCGATCTATGACGGCGTGGTGGATTGGGATGGGTATCTCAAGGCACCGCTAAAGTTGTGCTGGATTCTCAAGGAGCCGTATGACGACAGGGACGAGAATGGCAATCCCGCCGGTGGCGGCTGGACGATGTTCAAGGACTTCGTCCGCGAAGGGCGGCTTGCCGAGACCGTGAACGCCAATCCCGCGCTCCGCAACGTCGCCTGCGTCAGCTGGGCGTTGCTTTCCGATGCGTCGCGCCATACTGACATTCCGGAGATTCACGACAAGCCGGAAGTGGCGGAGTCCCTTCTCCGCGTCTGCTACCTCAACACGGGCAAAATGCCGGCGGCCACGACAACCAGCCGCGAGCAGCTCCAGAAAATCCACGGCGAGTGGCGGGACATCGTCCTTGACCAAGTCAAGCTGGCCGACCCCGACTTGCTGATCTTCGGCGGGACGCTGGATGTCTGGGCTGCGGACTTCGGCATCGACCTCGCCCATCCCCTCGCCCACGGACGGAACGGCGGTACCATCGTGGATGTCCATTCGTGGCGCGGCAAGCGCCTCCTCTACGCCGATCACCCCGCCGCACGAACGTCGCGCGAGGAATGGATTGACGCCATTCTGGATGCGGCTCGGCTGTAGGAACCCATGCTTGGACTGATACGCAGACTTGTCGAGGGCGACATCGGCCTCGTCCTTTCGGGGGGCGGGGCGAAGGGCGCGTATCAGGCGGGCGTTTGGAAGGCCCTGTGCGAACTGGGTCTCGCCGATCGCATCCGGGCGATTTCCGGCACCTCGATTGGCTCGATAAACGCGGCGGCCTTTGCGGCCGTGCGCGACCCCGCGCAAATCGAGGAGTTCTGGCTGGAACACGTACGCCACGCCGTCGCCTCCCGTCCAGGAGGACTCTTCTCGGACAAGGCGCTTAAAAGCTGGCTCAACGGCATCGTCGACGGATTTGCGAGCGGACGCGGATTCCCCTTCCCCGGATTCCTTGATCGAACGGGGCTGGAACGGTCGTTGCGCGACCTTCTGCCCGATGCGTGGCCGTCGGGTGGCCCCGCCGTCTATGCCACAACGCTGGATAGCGATGGCGGCCCATGGCCGGCCGGGAATCTTCAAAAGCGCGTCTTCCGCGTTGACGCGGAACCGGATCCCGTGCGGCGCCTCGAAATTCTTCTCGCCTCGTCGGCGATTCCATTCGGTCTCGACCCCGTGGAAATGGACGGGACGTCGTTCGTGGACGGCGGCTGGGACGCCATGGGCGGCGACAACGTTCCTGCGGCGCCAGTTCTCGAAAACCACCCCGAAATACGAACCCTCATCGTCGTGCATCTCAACGCCGCCTCAATAGAGGACACGCATTGGCGACGCCCAACGCGACGTTCGGCATTGCTTGGCGGCGTACGCTACGTCGAGATACGGCCGAGCGAGCCGCTTCCCGGCCCCTTTGACGAGGCGGCGAAGTCCATGGAATTCTTTGTCACGGACGGCCTCGCCGAGAAGGCCGCGCCCCTCGCGCGCTTTCTGCGCAAGGCAGGGGGAATCTTCGCTTTCGACCGCGACTCGGCAGCCCATTCCTTCGCCCTTGGCCATGCCAACGCAGTCAAAACGTTGAAGGGTTGAAGGGTTGAAAAGTTAAAAGGTTGAAAGGTCGACCGAGGCAACGAACTACAGCAGCCCCGCCGTTTCGCACCAGGCGAGTGCCTTGACGAGGCCTTCCTCGGTCGTGACCTTGGGGTCGTAGCCGAAGGTGCGCATGGCTTTGCCGATGTCAAAGCTCATGTGCTCCATCAGGAAGTCGAGTCCGTGGACGATACGGATGCCGGGGTAGATGCGGACCAGGTCCTCGCAGGGCACCTCGATGATTTCGGACTTGCTGTGGAGGAAGTCCATGGCTGTCTGCAGGAAGATGCCGAGGGTGGTGGCCTTCCGGCTGGAGATGACGAACTGCTGGCCGCGAACGGCCTCTGGGAAGTCAACCGCCTTGGCGAAGGCGGAGGCCAGGTCCCAGTTGTAGCCAGACTGGATGAGAACATTGCGGCACGGCGGGATGAAGACGGGCTTGCCTTCCTTGAGGAGTTTGTAGAAGTTGATGTCGCGTCCGCCCCAGAGTTCAAGTGGAACGCACCCCTCTCCAATGATGTTCGTGGGGCTGAAGATGGTGCCGGGCACACCCTGCTTCTCCCAAAGGTCGAAGACTTCCATGTCGATCTGCGACTGGTGGAAGAAGTTGACCTTGGTGTCCTCCTTCCACGGATGGGTCTCGTCGGCGGGAAGGAAGCGGAGGGGGACGTACTTGCCGGTCGATCCGCATTCGAAGATGTTCTCCGCGCCAGGGAAGCAACGGGCGTAGCGGGCGATAGAGCCCGTCCAGGGGACGGTGTCGATCACGACCTGCGGATGGAATTCCGCGTCGAGCGCCTTCAGAAAGGTCTCGTCGTACTTGTCGCCGTGCTTCACGGCGACGGCGTCGCCGATGTCCATGAAGCGATGTCCCTTGCCGCGGCAGACACCCAGGACTTCATGTCCGGCGTCGGCGCAGAGCTTCGCCACGCGCCCGCCGATTTCACCTGTGCAACCAAGAACTAATACTTTTCGTTTTGACATGACTTACGACCCGAGATATAAAGTGACGAGTGACGAGTGACGAGTGACGAGTAAAAACGGCTAAGAGAATAAATAAATGCCAATGCGCGCCGCAAAAGCGGCGCGCATTGGCTTAGTCTAGCTGCAGAGGCGGTAGAGGACGCCCGCGACGACCGCGGAGCCGATGACGCCCGAAACGTTCGGTCCCATGGCGTGCATGAGGAGGAAGTTCGTCGGGTCGCTTTCAAGGCCGACCTTGTTGGAGACGCGCGCGGCCATCGGGACGGCGGAAACGCCGGCCGAGCCGATGAGCGGGTTGATCTTCTCCTTGAGGAAGAGGTTCATGAAGCGGGCCATAAGGTTGCCGGCGGCCGTGCCGACGGCGAATGCCACGAGGCCGAGGCAGAGGATCTTGAGCGTCTCGATGGAGAGGAATTTCTCGCACGCGAGTTTGGAGCCGACGGAGAGGCCGAGCATGATCGTGACGATGTTGCAGAGCGGGCCGGAGCAAGTGTCGGCGATGCGGGCCACGGAGGGGCCGACCTCGCGGGCGAGGTTGCCGAACATCAGGGCACCCACCAGCGGGACCGCGCTTGGAAGGAGCAAACCGCAGAGGAGGAGCACGATCAGCGGGAAGCAGACCTTCTCCATTTTCGAGACATGGCGGAGCTGCTTCATCTTGATCTTGCGCTCTTCGGCGGGGACGATCAGCTTCATGATCGGAGGCTGGATGATCGGGACGAGGGCCATGTAGGAGTAGGCCGCCACGGCGATTGCGCCGAGGAGTTCGGGCTTCAGCTTGGAGGTGAGCCAGATGGCGGTCGGGCCGTCAGCGCCTCCGATGATGCCTATGGCGGCTGCCACGTTCGGGGCGAAGCCGAGCAGTATAGCCATCAGGAAGGCGACGAAGATGCCCATCTGGGCCGCGGCTCCGAGGAGCAGCGACTTGGGGTTGGCGAGCAGAGGCCCGAAATCGGTCATCGCGCCCACGCCCATGAATATCAGCGAGGGATAGATGCCGGCTTTGACACCTATGTAAAGGATGTCGAGCAGGCCTCCGTCATGGATGATATCGGTGAGCCTTACGGTGCCGGCGATGTAGGCGTCCCACAGCTCGGGATGGTACATCTCGGAGCCGGGCAGGTTCGTGAGCAGCATGCCGAAGGCTATGCCCACGAGCAGCAGAGGCTCGAACTTTTTTACCAGGCCCATGTAGAGGAGCAGGCAGGCTATCGCGATCATGACTATCTGTCGCCAGTCAGCCATGAGCATGTAGAAGCCTGAGGTCTCCCACAGGGTCGAGAGTATGCTTCCTATCGACATCGCGGCCTCCTTACATGACTACGAGAGCGTCGCCTGTCTTGACGGACTGTCCCTTGCTGACCACTACCTGCTTGATGACGCTGTCGGAGTTGGCGAGCACCTCGTTCTCCATCTTCATGGCTTCGATGATCATGAGGACCTGCCCCTTCTTGACCGCGTCGCCGGCGGCGACCTTTACGTCGAGCACGGTGCCCGGCAGAGGAGCGTTGACGGTCTCACCCGAAGCGATGGCGGCCGGAGCGGGAGCTGCGGCTGCGGGAGCCGGGGCAGCTGCGGCTGCAGGAGCCGCAGTGGGGACGGAGGCAGCGGGAGCTGCGGGAGCCTTGGCCTCGTACTCGTCGATGAGCATGGCCTCGCCCTTCTCTACCTCCACCTCGTATATCTTTCCCTTAAGGTTGATCTTGTATCTCATGTCTATTCCCTCACTTCCCTGATGGATTTGAAGCGCAGCTCGTTGAGCGGCGTCTTGAGCTCCTCAGCTATGATCGCCATGATCATCGCTGCGTCTCTCGGATCGGTGTCGTAGAGCTTTATATCGCCGGCGCTGCCGGGAGCGGGCTCTCTGACGGGCTCCGGAGCCGGAGCGGCGGGAGCTTCGGCTTTAGTGGCCTCGGGCTTCTTCTCTCCTCCCACGGCGAGCAGTATCTTGCAGATGATCATGAGCAGGACCAGGGCGAAGAACACGACGGCAATTCCGACGACGGAATATAGAAGTGCTTCTGCGAATGTCATGCTATTCCATCCTTTCTATGCTGTACTTTGCGATCTTCTCTTCTCTGGCGGTCCTGTCCGCGAAGAACTTCTCCGCGACCTTGGGGAAGGCGATGTAACTGAGGACGTCCTCCTCGCTGCGGGCGGTTTCGCCGAGCTCGAGCTGGGTCTTCTCGAAGGTGTCGTTCGGGAGCTGGTCGGCGTATCTGCCCTTGATGGGCTCCTCGCCGCCGAGGATCTTCTTCTGGACTTCGGGATCGATCGGAGCCGGGGTGCGGCCGTACTCGCCGTGGACGTAGGCTCTGACCTGTCCGTTGACGTTCTTGTATCTCTCGCCGGCGAGGACGTTCTGAACGGCCTGGGAACCGACGATCTGGGAGGTCGGGGTGACGAGGGGCGGATAGCCCATGTCCTTTCTGACTCTCGGAGTCTCTGCGAGAGCCTCCTCGAACCTGTCCTCGGCGCCGAGATCTCTCAGCTGCGAGAGCAGGTTGGAGATCATGCCGCCGGGCATCTGGTAGATGAGGCAGCCGGGATCGGTGGTGAGGGAGATGGGATTGAGCTTGCCGGATTCGATGAACTCGCCCCTGATAGGCTTGAAGTAAGCGGCGACCTCGTTGATGACCTTCTCGTCGAGGCCGGTGTCATAGCCCATCTCTCTGAGGGTGTAGAACATGGTCTCGGTCGCGGGCTGCGAGGTGCCGCCGGAGAACGGCGAGGAAGCGGTGTCGATAACGTCCGCGCCTGCCTCGATGGCCTTGAGCAGTGTCATGTAGGCGAGTCCGGTGGTGCAGTGGGTGTGGAGCACGACGGGCAGGTCGACTGCGTCCTTGACGGCCGATACGGTGTCATAAGCGGCCTGCGGAGTCAGTATTCCCGCCATGTCCTTGATGCAGATGGTGGATCCGCCCATCTCGCGCATCTCCT